>OLPI01000159.1_pt1 | contig 62112 bp, 54 predicted proteins | sample 1672361 | NCBI WGS metagenome assembly OLPI01 (sample SAMEA3136675, study PRJEB25190) | human gut metagenome
TCTGTCATCTGACATCCGTCCGGTCCGTATGCTTTATATCCGTTGTATTTTGCCGGGTTATGAGAAGCTGTTACCATAACACCTGCATTACAGTTATAATAACGTGTTGCAAATGAAAGTGCCGGTACAGGCATCAGTGCATCGTAGATTCTTACTTTGATCCCATTTGCTGCAAGTACACCTGCTGCTGTCTTGGCAAATACATCACTCTTTAAACGGCTGTCATAACTGATTGCTACAGTCTGTGTTCCGCCCTGTGTCTTTACCCAGTTAGCCAGTCCCTGTGTTGCCTGACGTACTACATAAATATTCATACGGTTCGTTCCTGCTCCGAGCACTCCGCGAAGTCCGGCTGTTCCGAATTTCAGTGCTACCGCAAAACGTTCCTTGATCTCATCATCGTTACCCTCAATTTTTGACAATTCCGGCTTCAGATCTGCATCTTCAAGATCTGCCGCAAGCCAGCGTTTGTATTCTTCCTGATACATTTTTTATCACTCCTACTTATTTCTTTTCCGGGCTTTTTGTATATTTTCACAACAAACCTATTAATAATATACCATTTTTTATACTTTCAGGCAATAAATGTACTGTAAATTATGTGAAAACTTTTCGTCATTTTTCTCAAAAATCAGAAAAAGGCGGAGGGCACATTTTCTGTGCTGTTTCCGTCTTTTTTCTGAAATTCCAAATTCTTTCTATTGATATGTTTTATTTATCTACCGACATCATATTTTCTACGATTGAACTTCCGACCTCATATACCATATTGGAATCTTTAAGCTGTACATAACGGTTATCACCATTTACATTTCCAACATAGACAGTACACGTTTTCTTATCCCCTGAAGTACTATCCTTATAAGTTGCCGTTACCGTAATCCGGTTTGCTTCATCCAGACCATATTTTGCAAGATCTTTTACATTATAATCTGCACACTGGGTAAGTGAGATGGTTCCCCATCCGCCTGCCAGTTCGGCCCGCTCTTTCTTTTTCTTATAAGTCGTAGTCTTACCGTTTTGTGTTACCTCTACCTTCTTAAGGTTTCCACTGCTGATCGATGGCAGTGTGTCGTTCTCCGTCAGAGATGACAGGTCGAATACAAGATCCGATACCAGTGTACCTGAGATGGTATACACCGCATCCAAATCCTCGATCATTGCATAATAATTGTCTCCGGCCGCATTACCAATCTGAATCGTTCCTTTGGTTCCGTCCTTTGCTGCGTAGGTAACAGTGTAATCCGGACTGTCCAGTCCATAGTCTGATTTTTCATCCGGATCACTTAACTTGCGGACTGCCGTAAGTCCTGTGATTTCTTTTGCCGTACTCTTGATCGTGCTCTGGTTCAGACGTACTCCGTCATCCTCATCGTATACCCATTCGCCATTCTCTTTGGTAAAGCTCATCTTACTTCCGCCGCTTTCATAGGCAAATGACTTCAGACTCTTTACATCTACCAGGCTGACTTTTTCTTTGTCTTCTTTTGCCTTCTTTTGCCTGTCACTGTGACTGTTCCATGCTTTCAGACCTCCGTACAGTACCAGCAGTACAGCAAGCACGACCACCATGATGAGCATTGTCTTTTTCTGTTTCATCAAAGTTCCCCTTTTCTGTCCATAAATATTCTTAATTTACGCTTTTCTTCTCTTCCACCAGCGCATGAATCCATAGATCAGAATTACAAGCGGAATTCCGAAGATTGTCAGGATGCTGATGATTCCCGCATGCTGCATCGTGTTGTTACTTACTTCCATGCTCTTTGCCTTGATTGCTACGTTCTTTGTCTTGTCAAAGTTCGCTGTCACCGCGTTCATGAACAGGTCCAGGTTCTCCAGTGTTGTATACGTATCTGTAATCTGCGAATCGACCATGCTTTCAGAAGAAATCACTGTCAGACGGCTGGTCTTTGTCGCATCAGACGAGCTGTCTTTGGAAGAACTGCTGTCGGACGAATCGTCGGATGTGATCTGCTCGGTTGCGACTGCTCCCAGTGTATAGGTTCCTTCTTCCTGCTTATCCTCTGTCACGGCATAAGAATTATCGGATGTCTGCATAAATGCCGTTGTTGTGATCGTATCTCTTGCCGGATCTGTTGTAATCAGACCGTGTGCATTGATCATCAGTACCATCTCTGATTCCAGATTATTGGCCAGATCATCTGTTGCTGTGATCTCAGGAAAGATATAATAGTAGTTGCCCTGGTAGCTTCTCTGCATATCCGCAATGTAACCATCTGCTTCCTGCATACCATATTCTTTCAGTACTTCATCCAGGTTCGGTGTCTCATCCTCAGAATCTCCAAGAATGATAAATACCTTTCCGCCCTTTTTCAGGTAATTCAGAAGTAATGTTTTCTCATCATCGGAAATGTCTTTTGATGAGGCATCCATAAATAACAGATCACAATCGTCAGGAATTTCACCTGTCATCATCAGATTCACTTCATCTGTCGTCAGATTATTCTTACTGAACAGTTTTATCACAGAATCTGAAAATGTTGCTTCTCCGTGTCCTGTTGTATAATATATCTTCTCTGTCTGTTCACTTGTAACCGAATTGATCGCACTTGTAAACTGACCTTCTCCGTCGAATTCAGATGCAGAACTGCTTCCTGTCGTATAGTAGGAATAAGAATCCGAAACTAAAATATCATCAAAAGAAACGGATTTCGTTTTTCCGGTATCTTTACAGGAGATTACGATCGTATTCTTATCGACTCCCGCTTTCGTAAGTGCTGCCGGATGCAGAACAGGATCGATCCATTTTACACTGATCTTATCGGACAGCGCCGTATATTTCTTAATGAATGATTTGATCCTTGTATCTGTCGAATCTTTTTCTGCATAGATTTTAAATGTTACTTTTTTATCCAGTTTGTTCAATACCTTTTTACTGGTCTTTGATACTCCGTAAATGTTGTTATCACTGATATCTATGCTCTTAACATTCTCCGGAAGCTGACCTGCGATCAGATTGACAACGATCACCATGCAGATCACAAGTGCGATCATTCCCACACTGTAACTTCCGTTTTTCGATGATGCACTCCGGAATGACTTCTTGATTTTTTCTAACATTATGCTCCTCCTAACTCCAACGTCTCTTCTGAATCATCTGCATCGTCAAAAAGAAGAACAAGACGATCAGTGACAGGTACAATATAATCCCGCTCACATCCAGAAGATGGTTATCGGCAATATTGGAAAATACTTCTGTCAGTTCCAGTTTGCCAAGTACTGTGGAAAGCAGACTTTCAAACACTGTTTTCTTTACAAAGTAAGTAATCAGTGTTCCTGCCAGTACGATCAGCTCCAGTACCCCGCTGATCACGACATTTTTCGTCATATTCCAGACTGCAAGTACGACCAGCGTCAACAACACCGCAACTGCCAATGCATTTGCCCATGCTGCCGAAGGGATAAAGTTCAGGATGCCGCTCCAGAGATAAGTCAGAAGCAGGATACCGAATGCGCCGATTGCCGCAATGATCACACTTTCTGTCAATGAAGAGACAAACATTCCAATGGAAATATATACGCATCCGAGTAAGAAGAACACAAGGATTGCCAAATAGTCTACCTTAATGTATGCCGTCCCTTGCGCTTTAATGATCAGTGGAAAGATCAGATAGATCACACACGGTACAGCCGTGATCGTTACCATTGCAAGATATTTTCCAAGCACGATCTCGAACAGGCTGACCGGTGCTGTCAGTAACATCTGATCCGTCTTATTCTTCTTATCTTCTGCAAAGCAACGCATCGTCAGGATCGGAATTGCTACCAGGTATACGAACAGAATCCCTGACAATACATAAGAAAAGTACGGATATCCATAGTTCAGGTTATACGCCAGGAAATAGATTCCCGTATAAGCTACCAGGAAAGCGATAAATACATATCCTATCATAGAATGAAAATAGGATCTTAACTCTCTTTTATAAATAGCTCTCATCTTACTTCTCCTCCTTTATCATTCTATTGCCTGACCCTTGTGTCAGCTCCAGGAATATCTCTTCCAGTGTTGTCTTACTCTGATTCAGGGTAAGCATCGGTACATCTGCATGGGAAAATGCAAGGAATAACTCTTCTCTGATATCTTCCCCGCCTTTTGCTATAATCTGTGCAGTTGTAATGCCGCTCGCACTGGTGCGGTATTTTACTTCTTTGATCTTTCCTGTCCGGCGGATAATATGATCCATCTCATCCCTGGAAGCCTTTGCTTCCACCTCGATCTGACCTTTGCCACTCATCATATTCTCCAGATTCTCGGTCGTATCACTGGCAACCAGCTTTCCTCCTGATATGATCATGATATAATCGCAGACTTCCCTTACTTCCGCAAGAATATGGGAACTCAGGATTACGGTATGTTTCTTCGCAAGCTTGCGGATCAGTTCACGGATCTCTATGATCTGCTTCGGGTCAAGACCTACCGTCGGCTCATCCAGGATGATAATCTCCGGAAATCCCAGAACTGCCTGTGCAAGCCCGACTCTTTGTTTATAACCTTTTGACAGGTTCTGGATCAGCCGGTTTTCTACATCTCTTAATTTGGCAAGTCTTATAACCTCTTCTATCTGCGATTCTCTTTTGTCTTTCTTAATTTCTTTTAATTCAGCGGCAAATTCCAGATATTCCCGCACCGTCATTTCCATATATAATGGCGGGATTTCCGGCAGATAGCCGATATTCTTCTTGGCCTCTTCAGGCTCTTGCAAAATGTCATGTCCGTCGATCAGCACCTGTCCTTCTGTAGCTCCCAGGTAACCGGTCATGATGTTCATGGTCGTAGATTTTCCTGCACCGTTTGGTCCTAAGAATCCATAGATTTTACCGGATTCTACGGTGAAGTTCAGATGATCTACCGCCAGATGGTTACCATAACGTTTGGTAAGATTCTTTACTTCTATCAAATTTCCTTCCTCCTGTTAAACTCAATCTGTTAACAATATAAGGGGGATGTTTGAAAAGTATGTGGAAAAAATATGTTTATTTGATGAATTAACGTTCAGTAGTTGAACAAAAATATCAGAACAGCTTCCCGGACGCAAAAACAGAACCAATATCTTCCCAAGTGGCTCCGCTCACTTCGTTCGAAGTCGCCTTTTGTGAAGAATTGGTTCTGTTTTTTCTGTTATTGAATTGCCTTGTTATTTTTGTTCAACACGATTACCCGCGTGTTTTGTGCTATATCCGGTAATTTTATTATAGTTTTTTATGATATATGAGGAAGTTTCTTATATTAAGACATAAAATTTTCCCTCTATAATCAATTAGATTTCTGACATTATTTATATTCCATTTTCTCTCTGCTTCCTTAAAAATCCTTGATATATCCGGCTGCTGGTGATTCCTTTCAGCACGTTGGCCGCGCTTCTTTTTACGTCTTCTTCCAGAATAATGCCTTTGGAAACTGCTTTTACGATGTCATCTACGGTCCCGGAACTGCCTGGCATGATCAGATCGTTACCTGATGCGATGGCGTGTGCCGGATCGCCGTATTTTCTTCCGGTTGCGAACCAGTCGGTCATGACGAGGCCGTCGAATCCCCATTCATTTCTCAGAACCTGTGTCAGCAGACGGTAACTGTTATTGACGTATTTGCCATTTACCTTATTATAACTGCTCATCACGGCTCCTGGATGTGACTCTTTGACTGCAATTTCAAATCCTTTCAGATAAATTTCCCTGAGTGCTCTTTCATTAACGTTAGCATTCGTCTTATTACGGTTGTCCTCCTGATTATTACAGCAGAAATGCTTCAATGTAACATAACAGCCTCGATTCTTCTGAACTCCTTTTGTAATTGCTGCCGCAAATTTACCCGTAAGTAACGGATCTTCGGAAAAATATTCAAAATTACGTCCACATAAAGGGTTGCGATGTATATTCATGCCCGGCGCAAGCCAATAGGTTACACCATAGGCTTTCATCTCTTTTCCCACTGCATTTCCGACTTCTCCGGCAAGTTCCAGATTCCAACTCGATGCAAGTGAAATTCCCACCGGAAATGCCGTTGTAAACTGATACAGAAGATTTTTGCTGTCCGGATTACCAAGCATTACTTTCTTTACCGGTTCCGGAAGATATTTCATAAAAGAGATATTCGGTTCTACTCCTTTTACCTTACCTGTTATAGATACAGACGATATCTTATGAAGCCTGAGTCCCGCAGGTCCATCCGCCATAACGACATTCGGAATTCCCTTTGCAGTCAGGTTTCCCGTCGTCACGCCTGCTGCTCCCGGTGCTTCAAAAAACCGCTGGCCTGACAATCCGCCACCTACTACCAGCTCTGCCATATCTCTTAGAGTCAGAGACTCCATAATTCTGTCCGTCTCTTCTGAAGAATAAATCTCCATCGGGCCATACTTGTGATCTACTTTCCCGATAATTTCCGGTTCGATCAGAAAACTCTGAATCTTTTCCACATCATCAATGACCACATCACAGGTTCTTCCCCAGTTCTGTCTGCAGTCACATGTCGCATGAAGAACTTCCTTTTCTTCCTGTCTTTCAATCTCTGTCACTTTTATCGGTGCTTTACAGATATGAGAATGTTTTTCTGTAATTATTTCCGTTTCCAGTTTTAGTATTCCACATACTCTTGTATTCCTGCTGGAGTTACCAATCCGCACGACATATTCACCCGGTTCCAGAACGGTAGCAGCATCTTTTTCCCTGTAACTTGTAAGGTTGCGCAAATCAAATTGTAATACGACCCGTTCTTCCTCTCCCGGTTTCAGATCCTTTGTCTTGGCAAATGAAGTTAATCGCTGTGCTTCTTTTTTCAGTTCACTATCCGGACAGCTTACATAGATCTGTACTACTTCTTTTCCGCTGTATGCTTCGCCTTTATTTTTTACATCTACGGAAATCTCGACGGTAGATTTTTCCAGCCTCATACCTGCAAGATGCATTTCGAACTCTGTATACGATAGGCCATATCCAAACGGATATCTTGGTGCTACATGAAATGTATCAAAATACCGGTATCCGACATAGATTCCTTCCCGGTAATACTCTTCATCCAGATTCCCATTCAGATAGCTGTAATCATCTGCCGCCGGATAGTCCCGGTAATGCTTTGCCCATGTATCTGTAAGTTTCCCGGACGGCGTATGCTTTCCGCAGACTATATCCGCAACTGCCTGACCGCCCATTGTTCCAAGCTGTCCCATGAAGATCACCGCATTGATGTTCGGAATTTCATGCAGAAAATTCAGGTCAAACTGCCCTCCTACATTGATCACTACGATCATATGCTCATATTGTTCCGCGCAAAACGTCAGATTTACCCGTTCTATCTCTGCCAAACCGTATTCGTTTTCGTTAAGCTTACGGTCTGCGCCTTCTCCTGCCTGTCTGGAAATCACGTAGATACAGGTATCGGTCTCTGATTTTTCTACATCTTCCTGTAGCACTGCTCTTCCATATGGATAGCGGTATGGACTGCTCATCAGATTCATAAAATCTGACAAATTCTTCGGACTTAGTTTCTTGCGAAATTCTTCTGCGTACGCGCGTTCTCCTTCCTGAAAACTCTGATCATAATCATCAATCCAGTCCATCGTTGTAATCTTAAATCCCACATGTTCCATTCCTTCCAGAATTGATACCACATGTCTTTCATTGACCTCTCCCGAACCGGTTCCCCCTTTGATCGTCATTTTGGCACCGGCTCCATATAACGCAAGCTTTCCGTGATTTATTTTTGGATTTACAGGAAGGCATCCGTCATTCTCCAGCAGTACGATTCCCTCCACCGCAGCCTCATATGCAAGCTTTTTTCCGGCTTCTTCCAGCGGCGTTACTGCATCGGTCAGTGCAGCTTTATGAATGCTTCTTGTTCTCATTGTAATTATGCCATCCTTTCTATTTTCCGGATGATGGCATATATGGACGCAATGCTCCTGCCACATTACTGATCGGCATTGTCTGAAGCCACACTTTTCCAGGACCGTGAATTACTGTATTAAAAATTCCTTCTCCGCCAAATAACATATTTTTCACACCCGGTACACTCTTAATCTCCATTTGGCAGGATGCAGTCATTGCTGCAAGATGTCCGGTATCTACTACGATTTCCTGATCGTCACGCAGTTCATATTCTACAACATGACCGTCAAATTCCACGAATACCGTTCCGCGTCCCGTTACTTTCTGCATGACAAATCCTTCTCCGCCGAATAATCCCGAACTGAATTTCTTATTAAAGAATACCGACAATTCCACTCCTGCCTCACTTGCAAGGAATGCACTCTTCTGAAATACCATCTCCTGTCCCGGTCCGATTTCGAACGCTTTGATCGATCCCGGGAAACAAGATGCAAATGCGATCATCCCGTTACCGCCTTCTGCGGTATAGATATTCTGAAATATATGCTCTCCGGAGAACATCCTTCCGAATGCTTTACCTATTCCTCCGTTTGTCGTTGTCTCCATCTTCATATTCGGTGACATCCATGACATTCCACCGCCTTCTGTGATCATCTTTTCCCCACCATCAAGATAACAAATGACTACCGGTAACGTTTCGCCCTGAATTTCGTATCTCATAAATTGATACCTCCTGATATTATTTATACATCTTTAAATTCGCTTCTTAAATTGTATTAACAATATTATAGCATTCCGGGTTCTTTTCTACAATTAGTATTTCATTTGCTGAGGAATTTATCATCGTGGCTTACCCCGGTCCATGAGAAAGACTTGGTATGCTGTTTGTTGCTGGATGTCACGATGCAGAAGTTCTAAGGCCGTCCGAATCTGTCACTGACAAAACCCTCCACAATAAGCTGCCAGTAACAGGTTATATAAACACACTTCCGGTATTTAATTATTATGACATGCGAAAACGTAGGAATAAAAATACAAGGTACATTTCTGTGCTGTCTTTACCATGGTTCCGAATGCACAGAAATGTACCTTGTATTTTTATTCCGGCCGATGATAGCCGCCATAATGAATTAAACACCAAGCGTCTTTACAAATTTCAGGAATGCCTTCCTTCCCTCTTCCGTACACTTATAAACACCGGCATCCTCCAGCACATGCACAAAGACTTCTCCGACCTCTTTTTTCAGGATCTCCATCACATTTGCTTCCGTGATTTCTTCATATTTGGAGCTGAATGTTTCCGCCCAGTCTGCATGTTTGGCAATTTTTTCGTTGCTTCTGATATCTTCATGATTTACCAGATAATCTGCCAGGATCTCCAGTTCTTCTTTCAGTCTGGATGGAAGAACCGCAAGTCCCATTACTTCGATCAAGCCGATGTTTTCTTTCTTGATGTGATGATACTCAGCATGCGGGTGATATACCCCCAGTGGATGTTCTTCTGTCGTAATATTATTACGCAAGGTAAGATCCAGTTCGAACATGCCGTCCCGCATTCTTGCGATCGGAGTGATCGTATTGTGCGGCTCTCCATCTGTATTCGCATAGATGAATGCATCTTCATCTGTATAGTTTCTCCAGCATCTGAGGATATGATCCGCCAGATCTATCAGGCGTTTTTCGTCTTTGTGACGTATACGGATGACAGATAACGGCCATTTTACAATTCCGGCCTCAACATCTTCATATCCCGGAATCTTGAATCCGATCTCAATCGGTGCTTTTGCCATTGCAAATGTATAATGTCCCCCCTGGAAGTGATCATGACTTAAGATAGAGCCTCCAACAATCGGAAGATCTGCATTGGATCCCAGAAAATAGTGTGGGAATAACTTTACGAAATCAAATAATTTCTCAAACGCTTTCTTATCAATCTTCATCGGAATATGCTGTCCGTTAAATACAATACAATGCTCGTTATAGTACACATAGGGTGAATACTGGAATCCCCATTTTCCTCCCGCAATCTCAATCGGAATGATTCTGTGGTTTTCTCTTGCCGGATGATCCAGCCGTCCTGCATATCCTTCATTTTCCATACAAAGCTGACATTTCGGATATGCTGTATTCTTTGCATTTCTTGCCGCTGCGATCGCCTTTGGATCCTTTTCCGGCTTAGAAAGATTGATTGTAATGTCAATCTCTCCATATGGGGAATCTACTTTCCACTTCATGTCCTTTTTCACACGGTATCTGCGGATATAATTGCTGTCCTGACTTAATTTGTAGAAATATTCTGTCGCAGCTTCCGGAGATTCTTCATATTTTTCCGCAAATGTCTTCTGTACCTGAGCCGGTCTTGGTACCAGACAATTCATGATCTTCGTATCGAAAAGATCACGGAATCCGATACTGTCTTCAATGATTCCTCTTCTTACCGCCTCATCCAGTAATCCTTCCAGAACTGCTTCCAGCTCGATGGAACTGCTGTCGATTTCTACATCTTCATATGAATCTTCCTGGAATAATTCTAACAATAAATTTGTTGTGTAAATTCTCTCACATTCCGGTGTCAGTCCGGTCTGAATACCATATTCTACCAGTTTCTTAATATTTTCATACAACATATTCTGATCCTTCCGTTCTTTTTTCTATTCTGTGAATTTATACAATCTTTGCTCCGTCACCGATATCTACTACATAGAATTCTGCTTCATGCCCGACTTTTTCTTTATATGTCTTTCCAATCTCCTCGATAAACTTATCTACCGTTCCTTCTTCAACGATGCTGACCGTACATCCACCAAATCCGCCTCCGGTGATACGTGAACCGATAACCCCCGGCATTGCCTGCGCCAGATCTACCAGAATATCTATCTCTTCACAGGACACTTCATAATCATAACGAAGTGACTCATGAGATGCATTCATAAGCTGTCCGAATAATTTCACATCGTTGTTACGGAGTGCTTCTACTGCACGAATAGTTCTCTGATTCTCATATACCGCATGTTTCGCACGCTTCTGTCTGACCGGATCTTTGATCGCATCCTTGTACTGTTCGAATCCGTCCTCTGTAAGATCTCCAAGTGTCTTTATATCTGTAACTTTCTGAAGTTCCTTTAATGCAGTCTCACATTCATTTCTTCTGTCATTGTAAGCAGAATCAACCAGACTGTGCTTTACCTTACTGTTGATGATCACGATCTTCGCATTTTCAAGAACGACCGGTGCATATTCATATTTTAATGTATTGGTATCCAGGAAAATTGCATGATCTTTCTTACCCATCGCACTTGCGAACTGATCCATAATTCCACAGTTGCATCCATTGAAATTATTCTCCGAATACTGTCCGATCAATGCAAGATCGATCATGGAGAGATCTTCAAATCCAAATGTATCTTTTAACATCAGTCCTGTCAGCACTTCCAGTGATGCGGAAGAAGAAAGTCCAGAACCATTCGGAATATTTCCATAGATCAGGATATCCATTCCATGTGTCAGTTCATACCCTCTCTTTTCAAATGCCCACATTACTCCCTTCGGATAATTCGTCCATCCGGCATTTTTACTCGGAATCAATTCATCGAGACTTGTCTCAATGATTCCAAGCTTTTCAAAGTTCAAAGAGAAGAAACCTAATTTTCTGTCTTCTCTGTTCCTTACCACTGCCCATGTTCCCATTGTCAGTGCACATGGGAATACATGACCTCCGTTATAATCTGTATGTTCCCCGATCAGGTTTACTCGTCCCGGTGCAAAATAAGTACGGATTTCCCCGCCTTCTCCGTATAATTCCTGAAATTTTGCGATCAATTGCTCTTTCTGCATTCCATTACCTCCATTTTTAATACATTTTTATCATTTTTTCTTTCATCCCTTAAGTTTCAGGCCTTCTTTAACATCCACTTACATACTTTTTTGTAGTTGACTGTCTTCTGTTATTGCTATAATATAATCATAATGAGATATGCAAATTCTCACAATAAGAATATTGGCATATTTTATAAGAATATTGAGATTTTATTTGTTTTTGACTTTTATATACGGAGGATGATATGAAAGGTATTCAGATTCTTACAGAAAAAAACAAAAAAGAAGTAAAAGAACACGGAAGTTACACTTTCCCCGTTCAGGTATCCCCAGAGGCAATACAGTCTTATGAACAGCATTCCTTCATGTGGCACTGGCATCCGGAGATCGAACTTACATGGTTCGTATCCGGACAGATGGAATATGTCGTCAATGACCAGCGTTATATTATCTCAGAAGGCGAAGGGATATTCTGCAACAGTAATGCTTTACATGCCGGATATATGATTGATGACCAGGACTGTAATTATATCTCTGTCACATTTCATCCCAAATTCATCTATGGCTACGAGAACAGTATCCTGCAGACCAAATATGTCGATTTTATCACTTCCAACGAATTCTGGTCTTCACTTGTATTAAAACCGGAAATTCCATGGCAAAATGAAATTATCGAATACATAAAAGAAATATATACATTATCCTGCCACGTTCAATCTTCTTCCGATGCCTTCATTCCCAGATATGAAGGCATGGCGGAACAGCCGGAACTTCCTGACTATGAATTCCGTATTCATCTCCTGCTCTGTGAGATCTGGCACCGGCTTTATCTGCATTATGTCCAGATTGCCCAGGATACTCCGCATCCACAGAAGCATTTACAGCGTTTGAAAGACATTCTTTCTTATCTTCAGGAGCATGCTTCCGAAGAACTCAGTCTCGAAGATATCGCCGCCCACGCCGGACTGTGCAAAAGCGAATGCTGCCGCTTTTTCAAAAAATATATGCGGATGACCATCTTCGATTACCTGCTGTCTACACGGATTCAGAACAGTATTCCACTTCTTATGGACGGGGAGAATATTACTACGATTGCCGGACTTGTAGGATTTTCCTCACCGGCATATTATGGTCAGATTTTCAAGCGTTACATGGGCATGTCACCCAGTCAGTATAAAAAGAATGCCGCCCAGTCACCTTCCGGTGACTAAGCGGCATCTTTTATACATTTTTGCCCTCTCTGTCAAAGTATTCTTTCACAAGTCTGACCACAACTCCTGACAGCAGGAAGACTGCTATCAGGTTCGGGATAACCATCAGACCATTAAATGTCTCTGCAATATTCCACATCAGTCCCAGTTCCATAGTTGCGCCGACAATCGCTACCAGTGCATACACTATCATAAATGGTCTGTTTGCGCGGGTACCAAGCAGGAACTCCACACAACGTGTTCCATAAAGTCCCCATCCAATGATCGTAGAAAATGCAAAGCAGCACATTGCAATGGCCGTAAATATCGATACCCAGCTTCCGTAAGTGGAAGTAAATCCAAGAATCGTAAGTTCTGCACCGGCCGCATCTCCATATCCAACCGGTACGCCGCTGCACAGAATGACAAGTGCCGTCAGTGTACAGATCACAATTGTATCTACAAAGACTTCGAATATTCCAAAGAATCCCTGCTTTACAGGCTTTCTTGTATCCGCACATGCATGAGCAATCGAACCGGTACCAAGTCCTGCTTCATTTGAAAAGATTCCCCTGGATACACCTTTTTTCATACTCATGAAGAAAGATCCTACTGCACCGCCGGTCACAGATGCGGGTGAAAAGGCACCTTTAAAAATAGAAGCGAATACTGTCGGGATATTTCTGTAATTCAAGATCACAACTCCGATTGCAAGAATAATATAAATAACCGCCATAAACGGAACCAGCTTTTCCGCTACCTGCCCGATTCGTTTGATTCCTCCAAGAAGGATCAGCCCGATCAATACTGCCAGAATAATTCCGATCACCAGATTCAGAGTGCTCACATTCTGTTCACTGATCACACCATAATTATACAGAGCTGAATCAATTGCTGTCGTGATGGTATTGACCTGTGTTGCATTCCCCGTTCCGAATACCGTCAGTACACCAAATGCCGCGAACAGATAGGCCAACCAGTGCCATTGCTTCTTCAGTCCATTTTTTATGTAGTACATAGGTCCTCCGACCAGATCGCCTTCCGCGTTTTTCTCCCGGAAATGTACCGCAAGCGTTACTTCTGAAAACTTTGTACACATTCCAAGAAGTGCTGATATCCACATCCAGAAGACTGCACCCGGGCCTCCGATCGCGATTGCTCCTGCCACGCCTGCAATATTACCGGTTCCGACAGTCGCAGCCAGTGCCGTACATACTGCCTGGAATGGTGTCAGTGCTCCGTCTGAAGCTTCTTTTTTTTTCAACATCCGGCCGATTGTTACTTTCATCGCATATGGGAATTTACGGATCTGAAGAAATCCGGTTCTGATACTTAATAAAAGCCCTACTCCTACGATGCAGATCATGGCCGGTACTCCCCAGATGAAGTTATTTACCACATTGTTGATTGATTCGATTGTTGCCAACATTACTTCTAGTCCTTTCCTATTTATAAATCATATTTTTGATTTTGTATCGCATTACCGCATTATCACATTGAATTTCAACTGTAGCAGTATAGCACGATTTTATATAAAAGTACAGGATTTCTTTTTCTTTATCAAAAGATTACCCGAAATTTCATACACGTACTTTCTTTCTTTTCTAATATTCTTTTCTAGTATTTTTACAACTGGTATGGTATATTTTTTCATAACTGGCTCTTTATCTCATGCCACTACTATTGTACAGTAATGGCAATTACGAAAGGAAAGAGGGTTTTTGTTATGAATTCCAATCTGAAAAAAATAATTATGACAGCATTATTTGCTGCATTAGCCTGTGTTGCTACAATGTCCATCCGTATTCCGACACCGGGAACCGGCGGATATATCCATCCTGGTGATGCAATCGTAATCCTCGCAGGTATCATCCTCGGTCCTGTATATGGTATGCTTGCCGGTGGTATCGGTTCTGCACTGTCTGACCTGATCGGTGGATATTTTGTATACGTTCCGATCACACTGGTGATCAAGGGGCTTGTCGCACTGGTATCTGGACTAATTTACCAGAAGATGTGCCGTTACGGTAAGAACCGTTACGTCGCAGTTATCCTTGGAGGTATTACAGATATCGTATTCGTCGCCGGTGGATATTTTATCTGCGAGTTCTTCCTGTATGGAAGAGGCGCTGCTGCAAGTATCCCTGCTAATATTATCCAGGGAGTCGGCGGACTTATTATCTCTGCTGTATTATATCCGGTACTGATCGCAATCCCGGATGTACGCCAGGCAGCATACGAGACGAAGAATTAAATTCGCTTACATACTTTGCCACCTATAGGACTTGCCATTGGCATCTTCTTTCGAACGCATGGCGAAAAAAAGGATAAGTTCTTTCTCTCTTCATGAAAGAACTTATCCTTTTTCCACATCTTTTTACTTTTTTTCTTTACTTATCCACTTTTTCTGCGTTACTTTTTCCACAGGAACATCCGATCACAAATGTAAGGAACAGTATTGCCACGATCATCCATCCGACCAGTACCTTCGTTCCCATCGGCTGGAACTTATCATAGTATCCCTTCAGGTAAATGATGATGATCAGAAGCGGTAATCCATAAGACATATATCCCTTGATTCCTGACGGGAACTTCCATCCTTCTCCCTGGTTGATCTCTTCGAGGAAATGGTTCCATCCCCAACCATTCTTCTTTGTACAGAACAATACATATCCCAGACTTCCAAGTGGAAGCAGGTTATTCGATACGATGAAATCTTCCAGATCCATGATCGTTGAGCCTTCTCCAAGCGGAGTAAATCCGGCTAACACATTGAATCCCATTACGCATGGCATACTTAAAATAATAATCAGGATCAGACTTACCAGTGTACTCTTCTTTCTTGACCATCCGAATAAATCCATATCAAAAGAAATAATATTTTCAAATACCGCAACCAGTGTCGTAAATGCAGCAAAGCTTAAGAACAGGAAGAATAATCCTCCCCATACACACCCGCCTGCCACCTGCGCGAAAATATTCGGGATCGTGATAAATATAAGGCTCGGTCCTGCTCCCGGTTCAATTCCGTATGCAAAGCATGCAGGGATAATAATGAAACCTGCCATCAGCGCTACGATCGTATCAAGCACGGTAATATTCACAGCCTCTCCGAATAATCTCTGGTCTTTTTCCATATAACTTCCAAAGATCAGCATAGCTCCGATACCGATTGATAATGTAAAGAATGCCTGGCTCATAGCCCCGAAAATTACATTTCCGATTCCAATCTCTGCCATCTGTTTGAAATCAGGGATCAGGTAAAAACGAATTCCTGCTCCGGCACCTTTCATCATCACAGAATGGATCGCCAGTACGATCATGATCAAAAGCAGTGCTGTCATCATGAACTTGGAAACTTTTTCGATACCTTTCTGGATTCCAAACGCACATACACCGAATCCAATGATAGATATCAGAATCGTCCAGAATGCCATAAGCGGCATATTTCCTAGCATATCACTGAATCCTACAGATACAGTCTTCATATCCGCACCCACAAAATCTCCTCTGAAGCTTCTGACGCAATAATACAGCATCCATCCACCAACTGTGGTATAGAACATCATCAGGAAATAGCATCCGATAACACCGATCCATTTCGTAATATGCCACTTTGTTCCTTTTGGTTCCAGTGTCTCATATGCAGCGGCAACACTGTGTCTGCTGGCACGTCCGACACCAAATTCACAGACCATAACCGGGATTCCCATGATCAGAAGGAACACCAGATAGATTAAAATGAATGCAGCCCCGCCGAACTGTCCACACATGTACGGGAACTTCCACACATTTCCAATACCAACGGCACATCCTGCAGATACAAGGATGAAGCCCAGTCTTGATCCAAATGTCTCTCTCTTCATTCCATAAACCTCTCTTTACTTTTTAAGTCAAGCATTTTTTATTATATCGTATTTTGTCTACCAAACGCAAGGACTGTCATTATGGAATTTTAAGTTTAAAAAAGATCAAGAAAAGGACCAGGAAATGTACCCTACTCATCTCCTTGTCCTTTCTTTCTCTTTTTATATGATTTTTACTATTATCAGCTCATGGAGTTTTATAAAGCTTTCATCTGGTATGAGCTGCCCCACATTCCAGATACTTATGCCGTACAGGCATTCTGAAGAATCTCATTTAAAGCATTTCCGCTGCTTGTGTGGCATCTTACGATTTGTGCATTACATTTTTCCGCTTCTGTTACTGCACAGTGTACCATCTTATGAGATACTGTATTGGTAAATAAGATTAACAGATCTGGTCTTCCGATCTTCTCACTTAAGTTTCCCGACATCTGTGTGAATACTTTTGCTTTGCATTTGTACTCTTTACAGATCTTTTTATACTGATGAACCATTCTGTCATGTCCGCCTACGATTACTACACTCATGTACTGCCTCCTTTTATGTAAATATATTAGTTAGCTTCATCTAACTAATATGATACACTTTTTTTTCGAAAATGGAAGAGGGTGTATTGAGAACTTTTCTCAATACACCCTCTTCCATTAAACACACGGAAAACAAAATCTACAGAACCTGCCACTGGCAGCTTCTTTCGAACGCATGGTGATAAATAAAAACCGGAACCACTCACCTGTCAGTAATTCTACACGTCCCTTACAGTCGTCTACAACTTTAAAGAATTCCTGCGCATTTGTAATTTTATTAATTTTCATAGCTGGTCTCCTTTTACAATGTCTGGTCAAATTCTACATATTTCATATCTTGCATCCTCCTGCTTTTTCCTTTTCGCTTTCGCGTGCTTTATCGTTTATTTGTGTGCTTTTTACGTGTTTCATTTGTTGACTGTATATTAGCACGCAGCATTTGAATACATGAGGGAATTTTGGGGATTCATTTTCTAATTAGATTTATTAGCTTGACCTCTCGGTCCATGAGAAAAGACTTGGTGTTATGATTAGCTGAGGATGATAAATTCAACAGTGGAATGTTGACTTTGTGATACCGAAAGTTTCATGTTTTAACACTTAGTCATTAAGATATACGAAAGCACAAATATAATATATTTTCCTTATTCATTCTATAAACTTTGTATTGATTTTGGGATTTCTTATTGATAAAATAGATTTAGGCTTCTGCCTAAGGTGCTACTTCACTTTTGACGTGAATGGCGGTTCGCTTTGTGCGGAGAGTATACAATAGCTCCGATTACATACATATCTCTTTCAGAGAAATCTACGAAAGGAGACTTATTGCCTATGCTGACCATAACTGACCTGATCGCAGTAATTTCGCTGTGTGCGACTTTTTATAGTCTTGGGTATGTGCGTGGAAAGCATGACTCAAAGACACAAAAATAACCGCCCATCGTCCTGCAAAGATCTGAGGCGGTTATTTTTATAACAACTCATTTTTTAATCAAGCGAACCGTCATATCGGTAGCACCTTTTATATTCTTATATTAACATTACTATTTTCCCCTGTCAAACATTATTTGCTTCCGCTTTCTTTCTGCTCCACATAATCCAAGATCATCTTCACAGCTCCGTCCACACCGGTCTTTAACACATTTACAACCATGTCATAGTGCTTCGGATCATCACGTTTCATGCCTGTGAAGCGCTGATAATATTCATTTCTCTGGATATCACGCAGTTTCAGTTCATTTAATGTCTGACCTTTATAATATTCTTTTCCTTCTTTTTCACGATATTCGTCATCTGCATATACGAAGGAGGAATAACTGTGCGGCTGACCGCCCAGTACGAAGTTGGCACAACGTCCGAGGAATACGCCCGGAGCCTGTTTTGCCAGTGCCTGGATGATCTTGGTCTGTTCTTCGAACATCCGCATGTCGGTCACATCTTCTGCAACTCCTGCTGATCGGATGGAAGCCGCTGTTTTTCTTGGCATTTCCATGGGAGTTTCTCGTACTGAATTCACATTCAATACCGGAATTCTTTTCTGGGGATTCTTCTATGCGCTGATTACAACGGCAATCGGCTATATCTTCTATTATGAAGGTCTGAAGCACATCACGAAAAGCAGTAAAGTTCCGGTCATTGCTTCCGTGGAAGTCATTGTTGCCAGTTTGATTGGAGTTGTATGGTACCGGGAACATCTTGGATTCATCAGTTTCCTTGGTATTATGGCTGTACTTCTTTTTATTATATTGATGAATCAGAAAGCAAATAACTCTTTGCAAACAGAGAATGTGGCTGCTGAATCTTTATAGCCTTATTATATTATAAGAAAAGGCTTTGCCGTCTCGTCCCACACAAAACAGCAAAGCTTTTTCTTACTCTATCTCTTTCTTCTCCTGCAATACGTTTTCTCCCATATATGTATCACATTCTTTTTTCTCAGTCACTGCCTGATACAGCCAGTTTCCTCCATACTCACAGGAAAGTCCTAAGAATGCTCCGATCACCAGCGATATCGCCAACACACTCCAGTTTCCATCCGCTGCGAATGTTGTAAAACATCCCATGAATGTTCCCGGGCAGAAATCAAACCACTCAGATTTTGCAATGATGCACATCACAAATGTAATGATCCCGCACCAGATCCCAAGGTTGCCGAACACCGGACTAAACTTACTCAGTGTAATGATCGTCATTCCACATAAGACACCTGCAAGATTTGTAACAACGGTCTTTTTCACCCCGCTCATGCCATGTTTGCCACAGGCAAAGTAGGTAGTGCATCCTGCAAATCCGGCCCAGCCGATCAGTCCGACGATTCCTGCGAGATAAGACCAGATACCACAGAGGACTGCTGTTACAATGCTTAATGCACACAAAGAACTCATATTTTAGTATCCTGCACCGTTATCTGTATTTTTCATGATCTTCACCAGACGGCTTGTTCCAAGTCTGTCTGCTCCAAGGCTCATGAATTTCTCAGCATCGTCGAATGAGCTGATTCCACCCGCTGCTTTTACCTTCACACCTTCTCCAACATGATCATGCATCAGTTTTACATCTTCAAATGTTGCTCCGGCTGTAGAGAATCCTGTAGATGTCTTGATGAATTCTGCTCCGGCTTTTGTTACGATTTCACACATCTTGATTTTCTCTTCCTCTGTCAGAAGACAAGTCTCGATGATGACTTTTAAGATTTTTCCATCACATGCTTCGTGGATCTGACGAATTTCTTCTTCTACTTCATCGTATCTTCCGTCTTTTAAGAATCCGATGTTAATTACCATGTCGATCTCAGATGCTCCGTTAGCGATCGCATCTTTTGTCTCGAATACTTTTGTTGCTGTTGTGCTGTATCCGTTCGGGAATCCGATAACTGTACAGATTGGAAGTTTTCCCTCTACGTATTCTGCTGCCTGTTTTACGTATGCAGCCGGGATACATGCAGAAGCTGTTTCATATTTGATTCCATCGTCAAGAATCGTTTTGATATCTTCCCATGTAGCTGTCTGTGTTAATAATGTGTGGTCAACAATTTTTAAAACTTCACTTGTATTCATAATTTCTTGCCTTTCTTTTTTCATTCATTGTGATAGGTTTACTAATTTTCAGTTTGTCTGATTCAGTTCTTTTATTTCAGCTTGTCCAGGATCGAATGTCCGATCGTTCCTTCCGGCATCTTAACACCGAAGTTGTCTGCGATTGTTGCTCCGATAATGGCAAATGTGTCTGCTTCCTCAAGTTCTCCTGCTTCCTTCATAGATGGAGAATATGCAAGGAACGGTACCTTTTCTCTTGTATGGTCAGTTCCGGTATGTGTCGGATCATTTCCATGATCGGCTGTAATGATCAAAAGATCATCCTCTTTCAGTTCTCCTAATAATTCACCGAGTTTGACATCAAATTTTTCAAGTTCCTGTGCATATCCTTTGACATCTCTTCTGTGTCCCCACAGTGCATCGAAATCTACCAGGTTGACAAAGCAGAATCCTTCGAAGTCTCTCTTTGCAATCTCGATTGTCTGCTCCATTCCGTGTACAGAACTCTTGGATTTGTTCGACTCTGTGATTCCTTCTCCGTCAAAGATATCGAAAATCTTACCAACGGAAATGACATCCAGACCTGCATCTTTCAATGCATTCAGTGCAGTTCTTCCGTATGGCTTTAATGCGTAATCATGACGGTTGCTGGTACGTTTGAACTCACCTTTTTTCTTGCCGACATATGGTCTTGCGATGACACGTCCGACTTTCCACTCGTCTTTCATCGTAATCTCACGGGCGATCTCGCAGCAGCGGTACAATTCATCCAGACCAAATGTCTCTTCATTTCCGCAAATCTGAAGAACAGAGTCTGCAGATGTGTAGACGATCATATGTCCGGTTGCGATCTCTTCTTCTGCCAGTTCGTCCAAGATCTCTGTTCCGCTGGCACTCTTATTACCGATGATCGTACGTCCGGTTCTCTTTGACAGTTCATCGATCAGTTCCTTTGGAAATCCTGTCTCTGTAAATGTCTTGAACGGAGTTGTGATGTGAAGTCCCATCATCTCCCAGTGTCCGGTCATGGTGTCTTTTCCGTTGCTTGCTTCTCTTAATTTTCCATAATAAGCCAACGGTTTTTCTACAGGTGCAATACCTGCAAGATCTTTTAAGTTAGCAATTCCAAGTTTCTGCAGATTCGGAATTTTAAACTCTTCTACATTTGCCGCAATATGTCCCAGGGTATCTGTCCCCGCATCACCATAAGAAGCGGCGTCCGGCATCTCTCCGGCGCCGAGTGAATCTATGACTACGGTAAATATTCTTTTATATTTCTTTTCGTTCATATTATACACCTTCTTAATTCTCGTATGTCAAATATCTGGAACAGTAACGTATTTGCATTCCTGTTCCAGAATTCTCTATTAACTGATCTTATATTAGAACAACGTGATCAGTCCAACGATCATCGCACTTAAAATACTTACAAATACACCACCAAGCATTGCTCTGAATACCAGTCTTGAAAGTGTACTCTTCTTTTCCGGGCAGAGCACCGCAATACCGGATACACAGATTCCAAGGCTTGAAAGGTTTGCGAATCCGCACAGGGAGATGGAGCATACAATTCCTGTTCTGTAGTCTAATGTTGATAAGATTTTTCCCAGATCCTGGAAAGCAACGAACTCATTTACGATCAGTTTGTTTCCAAGGAATGCACCTTCCATCAGTACCTGATTGGTATCAAGTCCCATCAGGAAACCAAATGGTGCAAATACATAAGAGAAAATCTGCTCCAGGCTGATTCCTGCAAATCCAAGAATCATATTAATTACTGCAACGATACCGATGATACCAACCAGAGATGCAGCGATAGCGATTACCATCTGCATACCTGTTCCGGCTCCTTCTGCGATGGCGTCGATCACGTTGGCGTTATTGCCTTTGTTGTCCATCTTTACGTCCGTGATAGACTGTACAGGCTCTGTCTGCGGCAGTAACATTTTTGCAACGAGGATACTTCCAACCGGTACCAGTGCGCTGGCGATCAGAAGATACTCCATCGGGATACCAAGTGCATGATATCCTCCGAGGATGGATACTGACATACTTCCCATACCGGATACCAGGATAACTAAGATCTCACTGTCTGTCAGGTTTCCGATATATTTGCTGACCAGAATCGGGCTGTCCGTCTGGCCTAAGAACATGTTGGCAACTGCAACGAAGCTTTCTACTTCTGTTGTCCCCATCAGTTTTCCAACTGCTTTACCGATCCATTTTACTACGAATCCAAGGATTCCAAGATAATAAAGTAAGCTTACCAGTGCAGATACGAAGATAATATTACCAAGTGTCTGTACGATAAAAATACTTCCTGTCGAAGCACTGCTGTCTGCCAGGCTTCCGAATACAAATGACAGACCATTCTGTCCGCAGTTGATAACTGCTGTTACACCGTCCGATATGGCAGACACAACCATCTTACCAACCGGGACTTTTACAAGTAAGATTGCAATGACAAACTGTGCAATGATTGCTTTTCCTACTGCTTTCCAGCGGATATTCTTACGATCCCAGGAAATCAGAAAGATCAGTCCGATTACAACCACAATCCCCAATAAATTTAAAAAGGCTTTCATCTCATTCCTCCGTTCTGATCTTATTTCTCGCGATCTGCTTTGATCAGTTTTCTGATTGCTTCTACAGCAACTGTGATAGCTGCTTCTGTATCATGTACGATCGGATTTTCCATTCCAAGTGCATTTCTTTCCTGGTTTCCTACTACAAGGAAATCAGATCCACAACGTACTCTTAAGTGGCTTGCTGCGATGAAGAGTGCTGCTGACTCCATCTCAGAAGCTTTGCATCCCATACGTTTCCATGCTTCCCATTTATTAAGCAGTTCATAGCTTACCGGCATTCTCTGTGGTTCATGCTGTCCGTAGAATGCATCTTTACACTGTACCACACCTGCATGGTATGTATGTCCAAGTTCTTTTGCTGCTGCAACCAGTGCATTTGTTACATCCAGATCTGCAACTGCCGGATACTCGATCGGTGCATACTCTCTACTTGTTCCTTCCATACGGATTGCTCCTGTTGCAACTACGATGTCTCCACCTTTAACATCCAGTTCAATTCCTCCGCATGTTCCGACACGGATAAATGTATCTGCTCCGCAAAGTGTCAGTTCTTCCAATGCGATAGATGCTGACGGTCCGCCGATACCTGTTGATGTTACACTTACTTTTTCTCCGTCTAAGTAACCTGTATAAGTTACATACTCTCTGCTGTCTGCGATCAGTTTTGCATCGTCAAAATGTTTTGCGATCTTCGCACATCTCTTTGGATCACCAGGCATGATAACGTAACGTCCGACGTCTCCCGGTCTGATCTGTAAATGATACTGTAATCCTTCTTCTCCTGAATAATTCTGCATGATATTCATCCTCCTGAAATAAAATATTAAATATTGTTTTTATACATGTCTACTACTTGTCTCGCTGTTGTCTATTTTATATCTATACTTGTATATTTGCAATATGCAATGTTTTACAAATATCAGTGTTCGTTTTTGTGCATCTTATACAATGTCATGTTGTATAAATTAGACAAGCCAGAAATAACATTGACTTTTGCCATGTTTACTTTTATTATTTTAATAGAGTCGGAGTCAGATTATACATGTGCTTCTATATATTCTTACTGTATTAATAATAGGAATCCATCTAAATAATTATTTTCTTATGTATCCGGAGATTTTTATTGACGTAGATTTTGATATAGATTTTATATAGAAGATACTGTTATATCTTATTCCCTTGCTATTTCTATATTTTTAATATACAGGAGTAACTGAGTTTATGGAAGCGAAAACAGACAAGTCTAAAACCAAGAAATTAAAACATGTAAAAATATACAATGAATTATATGAACTGATCCAGAACGGAACTTATGAACCTGGTTCACAGCTTCCGTCAGAAACTACACTTTCCGCGACTATGAATGTCAGCCGTATGACACTGCGGAAAGCGCTTACCTTATTAAGAGAAGACGGACTGATCAAAGATGTACAGGGCGTCGGACATTTTGTGCGTGAGCCTAAAACTGCCGGTTCCAGTGGGCGCAAGCATGCCCGGAAAGCCGGTTCTGCAGATGCAGCAGCTTTTGCAGATGCAGAAGACAGCGCTTCAGATGAAACGTTGTCTTCTGATGGCAGTATGACACATCCTGTCCACGACTACTGTCAGGAAGAACTGGACAGTGTCGAACTGGATTTCCGTATCGAACCGCCGTCAAAATCTATTTTAGACAATTTCGACCACTACACTGCTGCTGTTGTCATCGTCGACCGCTGGTATAAGCATGAAGGTCATACCATTGCATATTCTTTAAGTTTTATTCCGATCGAACTGGTCGGCAGGCTGCAGATTGACCTGAACAGCACAGATGCACTGTTGGAATTCCTGGAGCATACCTGCTATGAACAGGGGCATCACTGCAGCCGCTGTGTTACATATTCTACTGCCGGTAACTTCTCTGCGAAGAATTATAAGCTTTCCAGCCACGATTCTTTCCTTATGACACAGGAGAATGTGTATGATGAGAATGAGGAGATACTTGTGGTTAGTAAGCATTATATACCGGCGGAGGTTTTTGAATTGAAGTTTTCTATCTAGTTGATTAACGGAGTTGGCCTCTCGGTCCTTGAAGAAAACAGTATAAAGTGGTTCTTGTTCAGGTTCTAAGGACACTCCACATTCACTAGAACCACTTTATACTGTTTTCTTCAAGTCGTGACTGGCTGCGGATGTTAAGAAATGAAATACCCGGAACTATAACCTGGTGTAGTCCACTACGGTACACAATCTTGTCAAAAGCCTTGAAAATCCGCTAATGACAGCTGATTACTGTAACCTTCCGCTGTCACAACCGTTACGCAATTGCCATTTAATTCGTAAGGCATTCGACACCCACGGAATAAAAAGTAGGAAGCCGTTCCAGTGAATGTGAAGAAGGTGTTGGAAATAGTTAAGCGTCAAAATTATGCGTTGGGTTTTCGAAATTTGCCTGTTTGAGCCGAATGGCGAGTTGCAAATTTCGGAAGCCCGTTTTTAGCATAATTTTGACGCTTTAGTATTTCCTACCGACGGAACCTGAACAGGAACGGCTTCCTACTTTTTATGCAGGTCCGGGTAGTCATGCCTTCTAAATTAAATCCCAACGATATTTCCTTCCAGATCCTTCCAGGTGAATTCGCCGTCCTCGCAGATCATATATCCATGAGCAGAACCTTCCTTAGGAATTGATACAGAACCTGGATTCATATAGATAAAATCCCCCATATCTTCATTTGCAGGAATGTGTGTATGACCATTCAGAAGAATATCTCCTTTTTTCAACATCGGAGGATTCTTTGGATTGTGATGATGTCCGTGAGAAGCGAAGATGGTGCGCCCGTCAATTTCAAGGAAGCAGTAGTCGGCAAGAATCGGGAATTCCAGTACCATCTGGTCTACTTCCGTGTCGCAGTTACCGCGGACACAGAGCAGCTCCTGTTTCATAGGATTTAACATGGCAATGACTTCCTTTGGATTGTAATCTTTTGGCAGGTCATTGCGTGGACCGTGATAAAGGATGTCTCCGAGAAGGAGAAGACGGTCAGCATCTTCACGCTTGTAAGCTTCGAGCATTTTACGGCAGTAGTAAGCGGAGCCGTGGATATCGGATGCAATCATTAATTTCATATGTATGTACCTCACTTTGATATGATATAAATTAGTTGTTATTAGAACAACTAGAAGAATTTTAACATAAATTCAAAGAAAAATATAACAAAATTAAGAACATTATATTGTCGACATTCGCCAATATATATTTTGCAAAGGATGATTTACAATAAGAATATGAAATGCAGAAAGCGAGGAAGTAAGATGAAAGCTTACGAAAGATTTTTAAAGTATGTGTCCGTGTGGACAACAAGCGATGCGAACAGTGAGACTGTTCCATCAGCAGACAGAGAACTGGTACTTGCAAAGTTACTGGTAGAAGAGATGAAAGAACTGGGAATCGTGGATGCGAGAGCGACCGAGAATGCAGATATCGTTCCGGATGTTGCGCCAATCCGCGGGGGAACAGATGGTGCAAGATTAAGCTTCAAAGGACTTCCTTGTCCGAATCTTGGAACAGGCGGATATGCATTCCACGGGGTATATGAGCACATTACAGTAGAAGGAATGGATAAAGTTGTTGTGATGGTAAAAGATATCGTTGGTATGTTTGCAAAATAAATAGGAATTTCTTTGGCGGTTGGTGCTTGTTTGCAATGACGATCTGCTGTATTATGGGAAAGTACAGTAAAGAACCGTTTACATTTGTCAGACAGGAACGGAACAAAACGGAAGATGAAGAGGAATATAATGGAAACAAATATCATATCAGAACTGACAACATTTATAGAACATGCACCGACAGCATTTCATGCGGTTGCAGAATTAAAAGAGATCCTGAAGCAGGAAGGATTCGAAGAATTAAAAGAGTCAGAAAAGTGGAAGATCAAACCTGGGAAAAGATACTATGTAACAAGAAATAATTCCAGTATCATTGCAGTAAAAGCCGGAAAAGAACTGGACAACTACAGTTTCCATGTGACAGCATCACACAGTGATTCGCCGGCATTTAAACTGAAAGAAAATGCGGAGATTGAGGTCGCAAAGAAATATACGGTACTGAATACCGAAGGTTACGGCGGTATGATCTGCCAGACATGGTTCGACAGACCATTGTCACTGGCCGGAAGAGTTATGGTTAAGAATGGGGAAAGAATCGAAACCAGACTTGTGAAGGTGGACAGAGATCTTCTGATGATTCCGAGTCTTGCAATTCATATGGACCGGAAAGTGAATGAAGGAAGAGCTGTTAATAAACAGATTGATATGTTACCGGTATTATCGGGAAGCGTGAAAGAACAAGGAGAGGTAAGATCCTTAGTTGCAGAAGAATTGGGATTAAAAGATACGGATATCTATGGCATGGATCTGTTCTTGTATAACCGTATGGGAGCGGTCAGATGGGGAAGCAACCGTGAATTTATCGGGTGTCCGAGACTGGATGATCTGCAGTGTGCATTTACATCCATGAAAGGATTCCTGGCAGCGGAAAATGAACAGAATATCAATGTCTATGCCTGTTTTGATAACGAAGAAGTGGGTTCGGGAACAAAACAGGGAGCTGCATCTACATTTCTTTATGATGTATTGTGGCGGATGAACAAAGCACTTGGAAAGAACGAAGAGGAATTCTACCGTGCAGTAGCAGGAAGCTTTATGCTGAGCTGTGACAATGCCCATGCGGTACATCCGAATTACAGGCAGAAGACGGATGTGACAAACTGCGTTTATATGAATGACGGAATTGTAATCAAATCACATGCCGGACAGAAATATACGAGTGATGCGGTCAGTGTGGCAGTATTCAGGATGATCTGCGAAAAAGCAGGCATACCATTACAGTATTTTGCTAATCGTTCGGATGAGGCCGGGGGAAGTACATTGGGGAATATTGCGATGACGCAGGTGTCAATGAATACAGTGGATATTGGATTACCGCAGCTTGCCATGCACTCGGCCTATGAGACGGCCGGTGTAAAGGACACGGAGTATATGGTGAAAGCGGTAGAGACATTTTATGCATCGCATATCCAGGCTGATTCGGATGGAAATTATCAGATTAACCAGTAGTTAGAAAAATAAGACAGGATAACAGAAGTTATGACAGAATTAGGATACAAGACATTACGTGAAAGTATTGTAGATATTATAAGAAAACGGATCATTAACAGGGAATTGCAGCCGGGGCAGAAGATTGTCGAACAGGAACTCGCAAAGGAATTCAAGACCAGCCGTGCGCCGATCAGAGAGGCACTGCGCGAACTGGAGAACGAAGGTCTGGTAGAATATGTAAGAAATGCCGGATGTTCTGTGAAAGAGATCACATTCGAAGAATCATTTGAAATCTATCTGATGCGTGCGAATTATGAGATTATGGCAGTGCGTCTTCTGGGAGGAAAGATACCGGAAGAAACGCTGCAGGAGATGGAAGAAATCCTGGAACGTATGAAGAATCTGGATGTGGACGAATATGATCAGCTGTTTTCATATGATAATAAGTTCCACAGCTGTCTGATCAGAATGACCGGAATGAAAAGTCTGTATAAGGCATGGAAAAGTCTGAATTATGGGAATATCGTAACGGGTTATAATCTGGCATCGGACAAAAAAGCAGTGATCACACGACAATATCCGATACATAAAGAACTGCTGGAAGCATGCAAGAGCAGGAAAAAAGAAGAAATCTGCAGGGTATTGTCGGATCATTATATGGCTACGATCCACAGACTTTTAAAAGAGCAGGGAATGACGGAAGCAGACACGAAGTTTTCACTGGACTTTCTGATTTCATAAAGAAGTTGTAGAGGGATTTTGGAGAGCATGATTCCGGGAAAATGAATGATGGATGAAAAAGAGAAATGTTGGTGTAATGACACAGGCATTTCTTTTTTTTGTCATGTGTTGTAAGGAGATGCCTGTAACGATCTTTTTAACATGCAGCAGGTTTTGAAATGACAGATGTTGTGCATAAAATACAAAAAGAGATATAAAATACAAATAATATGTTGAAAAATATACAAAAATATGATATATTACATTCAACCTCATTGACGATTGTCGACAAAAGACATAAAAGAAAAATATATCATCTGAAGCAGTCATCGGAAGGAAGTATGCAAAATGAGTCTTTGGAAATATAAATATTTTTTGGATGTAGTGGAACTCAAAAGTTTTACAAAGGCCGGAGCAAGAAATTATGTAACACAGACGGCAGTAAGCCAGCAGATTGCCTCTTTGGAAAAAATGGCGGGAGGTACCCTGTTGGAGAGAGGCAATGGTGAGATCTGCCTGACAGAATTAGGGGAGATTGTCTATGAGTATGCCAGGGAGATGGTGCAGACGCACGAACGGATGCTGCATGAGATAGAAAGATATAAAGAAAGCAGCGTGGTCCGTATCGGAATCGATAGTTCTATAAATAAATTGTTCTGGGCAAAGATGCAGAAGATGATTAATGATAAGCATTCCGAAGCAGACTTCCGCTTCAGTAAACTGGATTCCTACATAGGCAGCCGGATGCTGAGAGAAAATACATTGGATATTTATATTGGATACGGACTAAATGAGTTGGAGCAGCCGGATGAAATAGGAGAAAAGCCGCTGATATCCAGCCGGATCGGAGCATATATCGGACTGGAATCATCGATAAATGAGCAGCCGGAGTTTAAAGCAAAGGATCTTGAGCGTTATACCAGATATGGAACAAAGTCATATTTATGCAGTATGATGAATGGACAAAAGAATGATCCGCAGTTGCTTACACAAGGAATAGAATTGGTTGACAATGTGGATACCATGAAATTAAAGGTAGAATTTAACGACGGATATGCACTGGCAGACAGTCAGTATTTCTCCTATAGTGATGGAGATATGCTGCTGCTTCCGGGATATGAAGGAGAGTGTGTAATCAAAGCATTCTACAGAAAAAAAAGAAACAAAAAGAAAGTAAAAGAGATTCTGGAAGAAATTAAAAATGTAGTGAACTCATAAGAAAAAATTATCGATTGTGAAAAACGATCGATAATTTTTTGCGATTTTATAAGGGGAAAATACACATTTTATATTTGACAGAACAATGAAAAAATATAAGATTTTCTTATAGTACATGCGCTTTTCTTGTTGGATATATTCTGTGAACGGAGATACTATTTTTATAGAAAGACTGCGAGGTAAAAAGGAGGAGCGAAAAAATGCAGCGAAAAAATATGTGGAAAGAATACACAGAAATTCAGCAGAAAGAATTAGAAGAGCTGAGTGTCCGCTATAAAGAATGTCTGGATATCGGAAAGACAGAGCGTGAATGTGTAAAGCTTGGAAAGAAGATGGCAGATACATGGGGATATAAGAATCTGGAAGATTGTATTTCTGAGGGAACCACTTTAAAAGCCGGGGATAAGGTGTATGCAGACTGCATGGGGAAAGCGTTTGTAATGTTCCAGCTCGGTAAGAAACCGTTAGAAGAAGGTATGAATATCCTTGGAGCACACATTGATTCACCAAGAATAGATGTAAAGCAGAATCCATTATATGAAGACAGTGATATGGCATATCTGGATACGCATTACTATGGTGGGATCAAGAAATATCAGTGGGTTACAATTCCGCTTGCAATCCATGGAACAATTGCAAAAAAAGACGGAACAGTGCAGGATATTATTATTGGGGAAAAGGAAGATGATCCGGTACTTGTGATTTCAGATCTTCTGATCCATCTGTCACAGCAGCAGATTGAGAAGAAGGCGGGCGTGGTAGTCGAAGGAGAAGGATTGGATATCCTCGTTGCAACAAAGCCGCTTACAGGCAATGATGAGTTAGAAAAAGAAGAAAAAGAGCTGGTAAAGGCAGCCGTAGTACAGTTCTTAAAGGAGAATCTTGATATGGAAGAGGAAGATTTCCTCTCAGCAGAACTGGAGATCGTGCCGGCAGGAAAGGCAAGAGACTGCGGACTGGACAGAAGTATGGTGATCGGATACGGACAGGATGACAGGGTCTGTGCTTTTACTTCATTATTTGCAATGCTGGAAACAGAGAATCCGGAAAGAACAAGCTGTTGTATTCTGGTAGATAAAGAAGAGATCGGAAGTGTTGGGGCAACAGGTATGCATTCCAGATTCTTTGAAGATTATGTGGCAGAACTGATGGCACTTACCGAAGATGGCAATCCGTTAAAAGTCAGAAGAGCTCTGAGAAATTCTTATATGCTTTCTTCTGATGTGAGTGCAGCATTTGATCCATTGTATGCAGATGCATTTGAGAAAAAGAATACAGCATACTTTGGAAGGGGTCTGGTATTTAATAAATTTACCGGAAGCCGCGGAAAAAATAACAGTAACGATGCCAATGCGGAATATATCGCAAAAGTGCGTCAGGTATTAGACAATAACGAAGTCGGATTCCAGACAGCGGAGATGGGAAGAGTCGATCTTGGGGGCGGCGGAACCATTGCATATATCATGGCAAATTATGGCATGAATGTCATTGACAGCGGTGTTGCTGTACTTTCTATGCATGCACCGTATGAGGTGACAAGTAAGGCTGATATTTATGAAGCTTACAGAGGATATAAAGCATTCTTGAAAGATATAAAATAAGACAAAGAAGGATATATGTACGAAACAAGGAAGAAAAAATAAAAGTACATAAAAAGTAAGGACTGAATTTAGAAAAAAGTGAGGAAAAGAATATGGAGACAAAAAAGAAAGGCTTTCCGACAGCGTTCTGGGTATGTGCCTGTACAGAGATTTTTGAACGTCTGGCATATTATCTGGGACGTTCGCTGATTTTGATTTTTGTAACTGCTTCGGTTGCAACCGGAGGACTCGGACTTTCGGATACAGTGGCTGCCAATATGCAGTCAAACCTGACCGCATTTTCTTATCTGCTTCCGCTGTTTGGGGCAGTGATCGTAGATAAGTATATCGGTGCGAGATATACGACACCGGTCGGTATGTTTATTGCTGCGGCAGGATATTTCACCGGAGGAATCGCAAAGAGTTCTGCCGGAGTATATGCGATGATCTTCCTGGTAAGCCTGGGACTTGCATTATTCAAAAACGGTGCGATCATCGGACGTGTTATCACGGACAAATCACAGATGGATCCGGCATTTTCGATGCGTTATACACTGGTAAATGTGGGTGCATTCATCGGAACATTCCTGGTGGGAATCCTGTATAAGGATGTATTTGCAAAAGATGGTGTGCTTGGATTTGCACCATGCTTTAAGATGGCAGCATTGATGATGGTTCTCGGAGGACTTTGGTATATCTTTGTGTGCTGGAGATTCTTAGGTGATCTTGGAAAGCTTCCATTCAAGAAGACTCTGACAGAAGAGGAAAAAGCAGCAGAGGCAAAGAAAAAAGAAGAGACAGGAACAAAGCAGCCGCTTACAACGATCGAGAAGAAACGTATCGGTGCAATCTTTGTAGCTTCATTATTCTCCATCGTATTCTGGATATTCTGGTATCTGGGATATATGCCGGTATATTTCTACTGGGCAGAGAATATGGACTGGGTAGTAGCAGGTTATCAGGTACCATCTACATGGTTTGATGCAGCCAACTCACTGTTCTGTGTTATCCTGGGACCTGTAACAGCGGCATTATGGAAGAAACTGGCTGCAAGACCGCAGGGGGATATGAGTCTGTTCAGAAAGACCGGACTTGGAATTGCGATCATCGGTGTCGGATATCTCTTCTACGCAGCAATTGATATCATGCGTGGTGGGGAAAAGGCAAGTGTGTTATGGCTGATTGTATTTGCCTTCCTTCTGACAATGGGAGAGATGTTCTTCTCACCACTGGGGCATTCATTTATCAGTAAATATTCACCGAGCCGTTATCTGGCTGTTATGATGTCAGTATGGGGATTTGCAACATTTATCGCAGCAAAGAGTTATGGTCCGGTATATGGACTGCTGTTTGGCGGAAAGATTGAATTCAAAGTAGCATGTATCGGAGTTGCGGTTGTATCGTTTGTAGCGGCGCTGATCATGATAGCTCTGGACAAGACATTATCGGCATTGGTGGACTAACCGCCGGGTGCTGGATAAAAACAATGATAATTGTATAGATATGCCTGAAACAGATTTAGGCATAGACACCCTTCAGAAAAAGATGTACTCCTCTTTGCACAAAAAAGAGGAGTACATCTTTGTGCAGAAATATTGAATTAAGGAAGAATGAAATGAAGATAACAAAAAAAGAATTTATTATGATGCTGGGCGGTATGTTCTTAATGTCGGCAGCTGTATATTATGAAATGATGCCAAATAATCTGGTGCTTGGAAGTCTGTCAGGACTGGTTCTTGTTCTGGTAAAGATCATTCCGTTACCGGTATCGACAATTACATTTGTCTTAAATATGATACTGTTGGTCATAGGGTATATTTTTATCGGCAGGGAATTCGGTGTGAAGACCGTTCTTGCATCACTTATGCTTCCGATGTATCTGAGGATTTTTGAGATACTGACTCCGCATGTGGAATCCTTGTCCGGGAATATCGTGATCGATTTGGTATGCTTCATGATCGTGGTTGGTGCAGGACAGGCCGTCTTATTTAACATGAATGCATCCAGTGGGGGAATTGATATTGTTGCGAAGTTGATCAATAAGTATCTTGGATTTAAAATAGGACAGAGTATTACGATCATAGGTGTGCTCATATCGATGGCAGCAATCTTTGTATATGATCGAGAGACAATGGTAATAAGTCTTGTTGGTACGTTGATCTACGGTCAGGTATTAGACAGGTTCTGTGATGGATTCCATGTGCGTAAGAAAGTATCCATTCTTTCAAAGGAGCATGAAAAAATTCAGAATTATATTGTGAAGGAATTACGCAGAGGTGCGACGATTTATCCGGCATATGGAGGCTTGGATCATGCAGAGCATATAGAAGTTGTAACGATATTAGAAAAGAATGAATATGGAAAATTATTATCTTTCATCCACGAAACAGATGAACATGCATTTGTGACCGTAAGTACCGTAAATGAAGTAGTCGGAGCCTGGAATACAGTGAAAAGCAGATAAAAATACATTCCCGGATAACTGAAACATCGACGAAAAAAGAGAGATTGGATTTTTACCGGGAATGTATTTTATCTATGTACTATTTAAGGATGGCTGCTGCTCATATTATTTCTGCTTATATCCGTCAAGGAATGTTCCCATCCGGCGGATCGCATCACTTAAGATATCTGCCTGCGGAAGCATGACGATACGGAAGTGATCCGGATCTTTCCAGTCGAATCCACTTCCGGGAACGAGCAGGATATTGGTGACATCCAGCAGATCATGGGCAAACTGCTTGTCATTGGTGATGTTAAATTTCTTCACGTCCAGTTTCGGGAAGACATAGAATGCAGCGTCATTTTTTACAAATGACAGACCGTCGATCTTCTCAAGTTCACGAACGGTTGCTTCACGCTGCTCATAGATTCTGCCGCCCGGCCGAACCATAGAAGCAGGTGTCTCCATATCATCAAGAGCTGCAGGGATGACGATCTGTGCCATGGTATTGGCGCACAGACGCAGAGATGTTAACTGGATGATGCCCTGTCTGTAATCTTCGGTCAGTTCTCTTGGACCGCTGATGACCATCCATCCGCAGCGGTATCCGCACAGACAGTGTGATTTGGACAGACCGTTTAATGTAATGACCGGAACATCCTCTGTCAGTGAAGCAAGAGAGATGTGCTGTTTGCCATCCATAACGAGACGGTCATAGATTTCATCTGCGAAGATCAGAAGTCCGGATTCTCTTGCAATCTGGATGATCTCAAGAAGGAGTTCCTTTGGATAGAGTACACCGGTCGGGTTATTCGGATTGATGATAACGATTGCTTTAGTTTTATCTGTGATCTTAGACCGGATATCCTTGATATCAGGATACCAGTTGGCTTTTTCATCACAGGTATAGAAGACCGGTTTACCGTCTTCGAGATATACGGAATTGCCCCAGAGGGAGTAACTAGGAGAAGGAACTAAGACTTCATCTCCATCATTTAACAAAGGTGTTAAAGCGAACGATACAACTTCGCTGACACCATTACCGATAAATACGTCATCCGGCGTGATACCTTTGATCCCTTTACTGGTCTCATAATCACAGATTGCCTGTCTTGCCTGTGGCATTCCCTTGAAGTCACAGTAGCCGACACCGTCCTGCATGTGTTCCATCAACGCATTTTTGATGCTGTCAGGCAGCCCGAAGCCAAAGGTTGCAGGATTTCCGGTATTTAATTTTAAGATATCGATTCCCTGTTTCTGGCGTTTCATGGCTTCTACGAATAATGGACCACGGATATCAGAGTGTACTGGTTTCATGCGCCCGGCGCGTACGATTGGTTTCATAATTTTATTCCCCGCTTTTTATTATTTTATCTTTATTCCAATAAACCCCAAATTCATATTGGAATAATTGTTTCATTAATATAATGATACGTCCATGTGGACAGAGAATCCAATACTTATAGTGCTATAACAATTATAAGAGTCTGACTATAGCTGTCATGTGAAAAGGGAAAACAGATGATAGCAGGATATGAGAGGTTACGTGTATGTTTGTATGGAAAAAATATGTTTATGAAGTGTATAAAGAAAGAAGTTTTACCAAAGCGGCACAGAATCTGTACATCAGTCAGCCGTCTTTGAGTGCAAGGATCAAAAAGATTGAAGAGATTATCGGGGAACCGTTATTTGACAGAAGTACAACACCGCTCCAGCTTACAGAGGTCGGAAAAGTATATATTGAGGCAGCGGAGGAGATCACCCAGATCGAACAGCGGGTAGAGAATTACATCAATGACCTGGCGGGTCTGAAGACGGGGAATCTTGCAGTAGGAGCAAGTACGTTGTTTGCCGCATATGTGGTACCGTCTCTGATCACCCAATTTAATCAGAAATTTCCGGATGTACATATTCAGCTGATAGAGGGAAATACAGCCGAACTGGAAGAAATGCTGGGCAGTAATGCGCTGGATTTTGTCATTGATAATTATCACTATGACAGTATTCTATATAATAAAGAATTATATTGCGAAGAAAATATATTACTTGCGGTTCCAAAACATTTTGCCGTAAATGAAGAACTGGGAATGTATCAGCTTTCTTATAAGAATATCAAAAATAAAAATTATCTGAACCAGAAATATCCGTCAGTTCCGTTAGGGAGATTTGCGGATCTTCCGTTTATTATGCTGACACAGGGAAATGATACCAGAACCAGAGGAGACAGGCTGTGCCGAAACGTCGGATTTAAGCCCAATATCGTGCTGGAATTCAATCAGCAGTCGACAGCATATATGGCCTCGTCTACGCAGCTTGGAGCAACATTCATCAGTGATATCCTGGTAAGCCAGCTCCCGACATTTGAAAACCTGGTGTATTACAAATTAGACGGAGAAGAAGCGAAGAGAAAAGTCTTCTTTTACTACAAAACACACAAGTACAAAACACGTGTGATGGAGGAATTTATCAGAATGATGCATGAACAAATCTGAAAAAAATGATAATATGCAAAAATTAATTAAAATGTAACATAATTTCAGAGAATAGTAAAAAAATTATGCTATAATCATAATATATACATTAGGATAAATCGATTATCGGAAAGTAAATTTCCTGCAAGATAATAAAAAGGGGGCTTTTGATATGACAGAGAATTTGATCAAAGATGTAAAGAAAATCCAACAGGCACTTATTAATAAAGAATCTGTCGGGGACGAGTTTGAAGAGAAGATGGAAGCCATACATAAATTAGAAGAAGTTGCGGATTATCTGAAGGATGCACTTGGAAGAGGCATTGAGTTCTAAAATGGATATAAAAGCATTTATATTTGATATGGATGGTCTGCTGTTTGATTCTGAAAGAATTGTACAGCGCTCCTGGGAGATGGCAGGTGATGAACTGGGAATCCCACATATGGGGGATGTCATCTATCACACACTTGGAATGAACCGTACAGGCAGGAATGAATATTTCAGAAAATATATCCGGGAAGACTTTCCGTTTGAAGAATTTGGAAGACTGACACGGGATAACTTCTGGAGAAATGTGGATAAAGAAGGACTTCCGCTGAAAAAAGGTGTAAAAGAACTGCTGGCATATGGAAAAGCACAAGGATATAAGATGGCGGTAGCGACATCTTCCAGCAGAGAGTATGCTATGGGGAATCTTATACGGGCCGGGATAGATCCCTATTTTGACAGTGTGATCTGTGGAGATATGGTTAAGAAAGCAAAGCCGGATCCGGAGATATATCAGAAAGCAAGTGAAAGTCTTGGAATACCGCCGGAATATTGCATGGCGTTTGAGGATGCTCCGGGAGGAATCCTGTCAGCACATCAGGCAGGAATGAAGGTGATCATGGTGCCGGATCTTGTACAGCCGACGGAGGAGATACGGAAACTTACGTACCGGGTCTGCGATTCGTTGGCAGATGTAATAGGAATATTAAATTGAGCCATTGGGATGGAGAAAAAAGAGTGGTATCTGTCCCGGTGGCTTGTTTTATATCTTTGTGCCTTGGGAAAAAGTTTTTTAGAAGCAACATATTTATTCTTTACAGAATAGCAAAAAAGGACTAAGATACTTTTGTAAAATAATTTATAAAAGAGGTCTGATATGGCAGGGCGAAATGAAAAAAAGAATATTACAAAATCTAAAATTGTAAACTATATCATCAATAATAAAATTATATCAAAGGCAGAACTGGCGCAGAATCTGAGCTTAAGTATGCCGACGGTGCTTTCTAATGTAAACGAACTGATCGACCGGAATATGGTCATCGAGATAGGAGAATATGAATCTACCGGCGGTCGTAAAGCAAAACGGATAGGGATTAATCCGGCATATAAATATGCAGTCGGTGTAGTGATCACAGCAAATCATCTGGGAATCGTATTGCTGAACATGCAGTATGAAATAGAAAAAACAATCTGGATGCGGTTAAAATTTTCAACAGAAACATCTTATTGCTTAAAAGTAGCTGAAATGGTGGAGGACTTCCTGAAGGATGTAGAAGACCGGGAAAAGATATTAGGAATCGGAATTTCGATTCCCGGTATTATTGATCAGGCGAATAGAATGGTTGTGAAATCTCATGCACTGCAATTGGAGAATTTCAGTCTGAGCTTTCTGGAACAGGTATTTTCTTATCCGGTGTATTTTGCAAATGATGCAAATGCTGCGATGATGGCAGAAGATATGCATGAATATCAGGATGCTGTGTATCTTTCGCTCAACAATACATTAGGCGGCGCATTCTGTATTAATGGAAAACTGGTGGCTGGTCAGAATCAGAAAGCAGGAGAATTCGGACATATGATTCTGGTGCCGGGAGGAAAGAAATGTTATTGCGGAAAAGCCGGGTGTGCAGATGCCTATTGCGCAGCCAGTGCATTGACTGATGAAGAGCAGGAAATGACGTTGGAACAATTTATGGAAAAAGTGGAGCAGAAAAATACAAAGACTGTGGAAAAATGGAATCAGTATCTGGATAATCTGGCTATTTTGATTTCGAATCTGCGAATGGCGTATGACACAGATATCATACTTGGAGGAGAAGTCGGGGGGTATTTATCAGAGTATATGATACCACTGGGGGAAAAAGTGATGGCATATAATGGTTTTGAACATGATGTACGTTACTTAAAAAATTGCTCCTATAAAAGAGAGGCATCAGCTGTCGGAGCGGCAAAACATTTCCTCTCTGAATATATACAGCATTTATAAATTTGATATGTTGTAGGAAAAAGAATGAGAATGAAAAACTGAGGTGAAATTCAAGGCTCGTAATGATTACGGACTTTGAATATTTACCTCTTTTTTTTATTGTCAGATGTTCGGAAGAAGCTGCAATTGGCAGCTTTTATAGATATCTAAGTATGCAAGAGAAGTTGCCAGTGGCAAATTCTATGTATATCCAGTTGGTAAATATGCATAAAAAAGTTGATCAAACTTGTGCAACAAGTAGAAATAGGCATTCATATATTGACAAAATAGAGTGGTTGTACAATAATGTAATTACTTTAATAAAACATTTAATAAAAGATAAGATAAAAGAATGAAGGAGAAAAACAATATGTTACAGCAGGTAATGACAAAACCAGGAGAGATTATTTTCAGAGAGGTACCAGTTCCGGAGGTAAAAGATGATCAGGTATTGGTAAAGATTATGAATATCGGCATTTGTGGTTCTGATATTCATGTATATCACGGTAAGCATCCATTTACCTCATATCCGGTAACACAGGGACATGAAGTATCCGGTGAAGTTGTAAAACTTGGGAAAGATGTGACAGTATTTCACGAAGGTCAGAAAGTAACAATTGAGCCACAGGTTTATTGCGGAGAATGTTATCCATGCAGACACGGAAAATACAATTTGTGTGAAGAATTAAAAGTTATGGGATTCCAGACAACCGGAACAGCATCAGAATATTTTGCAGTAGATGCATCGAAAGTAACACCAATTCCGGAAGAAATGTCATATGAAGAAGGTGCAATGATCGAGCCACTGGCTGTTGCAGTTCACGGAGTAAAGCAGGTTGGTGATGTGAAAGAAATGAACATTGCCGTGCTTGGTGCCGGTCCGATTGGTAATCTTGTGGCACAGGTAGCAAAGGGAATGGGAGCAGCAAAAGTTATGATCACGGATGTCAGTGATCTCCGTCTGGATAAGGCGAAAGAATGTGGCATTGATGTCTGTGTGAATACAAAAGAAAAAGATTTCGGTGAAGCAATGTTGGAAACATTCGGACCAGACAAAGCCGATGTGATTTATGATTGTGCAGGAAATAACATCACAATGGGACAGGCAATCAAGTATGCAAGAAAAGGAAGCATTATTGTATTGGTTGCAGTGTTTGCAGGAATGGCAGAGATTGATCTTGCAGTGGCTAATGATCACGAACTGGATATCAAGAGCACAATGATGTACCGGCACGATGACTATGTTGACGGAATCAGACTTGTAAATGAAGAAAAGGTTCATTTAAGACCACTGATCTCAAAAACATTTGCATTCCAGGAGTATCTGAAAGCTTATCAATATATCGATGATAACCGGGAAACAACGATGAAAGTAATCATTAATGTACAGGAATAAAGATTAGATCAGGAGAGAACAGAAGTTTTGTCAGAAACTCTGATAAGGAGGAGCCATGGGAAACGAGGGTAAGAATGGAAAAGTGTCATTGATCAGTAAAATTGCATATGGATTTGGTGATGTCGGATGCAATTTCAGTTGGATGTTTGTAAGTAATTTTTTAATGATATTTTATACAGATGTGTTTGGAATCAGTATGGCGGCTGTTTCAGCATTGATGTTATTTTCAAGATTCTGGGATGCGATTAATGATCCGATTGTCGGAGGGTTGACGGATAAGACAAAAACAAGATGGGGACGTTACCGTCCATGGCTGCTTGTTGCAGCACCCATTACGGCAGTGCTTTTAATGTTGACATTCTGGGCACATCCGGACTGGCCAGATACGGCAAAGATTATCTATATGATTATCACATATTGCCTGCTTGTACTGGGATACACATGTGTAAATATTCCGTATGGAACACTTTGCGGTGCGATGACACAGGACATTGATGAACGGGCAAAAATTAATACTTCGCGTTCGGTTGCGGCTATGATTGCAATCGGGATTATCAACATTATTACAGTACCTTTGCTTGGAAAGCTGGGAAGCCAGAGTGCGAAGAACGGATATTTATTTGTAGCAATTATCTATGGATGTATATTTGCGGCATGCCATTTCTTCTGCTTTGCGAAGACGAAGGAGCAGGTGACAATTCCGGAAAAGGAAAAAATATCAATTAAAGTACAGTTAAAAGCCGTGATGCAGAACAGACCGTATATACTTGCATTAATCGGACAGGTTTTATTTGGATTTACATTATATGGAAGAAATGCTGACATTTTATATTATTTTACATATGTAGAAGGAAATGCATCTTATTATACTACTTATTCTATGTGCATTATTATTCCATCCATTATCGGTGCCGCATGTTTTCAACCGGTATTCCGAAAACTTAACAATAAAGGAAGGACAGCTTCGATATTTGCCTTTTTAACAGGTATTTCAATGCTGGCAATGTATTTCTTTAATGTAAAAGATTCAGCAGTTGTATTCTATATTTTGGCAGGTGTTACACAGTTCTTTTTTTCAGGATTTAATACAGCAATCTATGCAATCATTCCGGACTGTGTGGAATACGGAGAATGGAAAACCGGACTTCGGAATGATGGATTTCAATATGCATTCGTTTCTCTTGGAAATAAGATTGGAATGGCGATCGGTACAGCGATGCTTGCGGCATTACTTGGAAAATATGGATACGTGGCAAATCAGGCACAAAATGATACGGTTATCAGTATTATGAAATATGCATTTACAACCATTCCGGGGATTCTGTGGATTGTAACAGCTGTTGTATTATTTTTCTACCGGTTAAATAAAAAACGGTATAATGAAATTGTGGAGGATCTGAAGAATGGGAAAAGAGGTTGATATTGTTGCGTTAGGCGAACTTCTGATTGATTTTACAGAAGCTGGGGATAGAACGTGGCCGTGAAGAAGGAAGAATCGAAGGTATTAGAGCAATTATACATTTGGCAGAACTTGTTGTTTAATGAGTAGAGCATGCGAAAACGTAACTGAATAAAAATATAGAAGCACTTTCTGTGCATATGAGTTACTTCATGATTGAATCAGCACAGAAAGCGCTTCTATATTTTTATTCAGGACCGGGAAAGTCAGTTCCTATTGCGTTAAACCGCTTCCCATCTTCCAGAAGCCCCGCAAGGCAGCACCAGTCCGGAATGCGTAACAGGAAGTCCGATCTCCTGTGAATCCACATGTCCGTTCCATTTCTTGAGCTCCGTTCCAAGCATATAAGTCAGAACGGCCGGTGCAAGTCCTGTTGTATAGGAGTTGACCAGAAAGAATAATGGGTCATCCGACAGAATCTGTGTACATAACTTGATCAGCGGATGAATTGCATCCTCGATCTTCCAGATCTCACCTTTAGGTCCACGTCCGTATGACGGAGGGTCCATGATGATGGCATCATACTGATTGCCACGGCGGATCTCACGCTCTACGAATTTTACACAGTCATCGACCAGCCAGCGGATCGGTCTGTCAGATAATCCGGAAGAGGCTGCATTTTCCTTTGCCCATGCAACCATTCCTTTAGAAGCATCTACATGTGTAACACTTGCTCCGGCAGCAGCGGATGCGAGAGTAGCTCCACCTGTGTAAGCAAAGAGATTCAGTACTTTGATCGGTCTTCCTGCATTTCTGATCTTCTCAGAGAACCAGTCCCAGTTCGTTGCCTGTTCCGGGAAAAGTCCGGTGTGCTTGAAGCTGAAAGGCTTCAGATTAAATGTCAGTTCTTTATAATGAATCTGCCACTGTTCCGGGAGACTGAAGAATTCCCATTCCCCGCCGCCTTTCTTGCTGCGGTGATAGTGGCCGTTCATATGTTTCCATCCACGCTCGGTTTTCGGGGTATCCCAGATAACCTGCGGGTCAGGACGGATCAGAGTGTACTGTCCCCAGCGCTCTAATTTCTCACCTTTACTACAATCTATTACTTCATAATCTTTCCATTGATCTGCAATCCACATAGAATTATATCCTCTTTCTTCTCAAATAATAAGTTTTCATATGTTTGTATTCATTGTGTTCGAATCTGTAGAACATATTACTGTCAGCTTTTTGTATAAAGGTTAATATCGAATATAATTTTTGAAAAAGCTGATCAGGAAAAGTCCTGCAGAGGAATTATAGCATGAAAAATTAAGAAATTCAATTTTACATTTCCTACATACACTTTACACACATTTAACAATTCGCAGATTTTGGATTTAACATACGTCTTATAAGATAGCTATTGTCGAAAGCGACAAAGAAAAAAATCAGAATAAAAAAAGATGAGAATCTAAGGAGAGTATGATTATGAAAATGAAAAAGTTTATCGCAGTTTTATCCGTAGCAACAATGGCAGCAGGACTTGCAGTTGGATGTGGAAGTTCAGATAGTGGTTCTTCTGATGATAAGAGCAGCAAAGGTGACTGGGATTCTTCCAATGATATAACAATTGTTTCCAGAGAAGATGGTTCAGGAACAAGAGGAGCATTCATCGAACTTTTCGGGATTGAAGAAAAGAAAGACGGTGAAAAAGTTGATATGACAACAGATGATGCACAGATCACAAACAGCACATCCGTAATGCTTACAACAGTAGCCGGAGATGATTATGCAATCGGTTATGTATCACTCGGATCATTAAATGATACAGTAAAAGCTTTAAAGATTGACGGAGAAGAAGCTACAGAGCAGAACATCAAAGATGGAAAATATAAAATCTGCAGACCATTTAACATTGCAACAAAGAAAGGTGCAGATAATGAAGTGGCAAAAGACTTCATCGCTTATATCATGAGCAAAGAAGGACAGCAGGTGATTTCAGACAACGGATATATCGGAGACGATTCAGCAGAAGCTTATGCGGGAAGCAAGCCATCCGGAAAAGCAGTTGTCGGCGGATCCTCTTCCGTATCACCGGTTATGGAAAAACTGATCGAAGCATATAAGAAAGTTAATACAGGAGCAGAGATTGAACTTCAGACTACAGACTCTACAACAGGTATGACATCAGCAATCGATGGAAGTTATGATATCGGAATGGCATCACGTGAATTACAGGATGAAGAAAAAGATAAACTGGACAGCCAGGTAATTGCTACAGACGGTATTGCAGTTATTGTAAATAAAAACAATACAACAGATGAACTCAGTAGTGATCAGGTAAAGACAATTTACACTGGTGATGCAACCACATGGGATGAGGTAGTGAAATAATATGAAATCAAAAGCATGGACAGAGAAATTCATGCAGGGAGTGTTTGCAGTTGCCGCCTGTGCTTCGGTACTGGCGGTTGCACTCATTTGTATTTTCTTGTTTGCAAATGGAATTCCTGCAATGAATAAAATCGGATTCGGGGAATTCCTGACCGGTGAATTATGGAAACCAAAGAATGACATATACGGAATCTTTCCGATGATCATTGGAAGTCTGTATGTAACGGCTGGTGCAATTATCATCGGTGTACCGATTGGAATCCTGACAGCAGTATTCATGGCATTCTACTGTCCGAAAGTAATCTATAAACCACTGAAGATGGCAACAGAACTTCTGGCAGGAATCCCATCCGTTGTCTATGGATTTTTCGGTCTTGTAGTTCTCGTACCGTGGGTAAGAGAAATCGGAAGAACACTTCATCAGGGGGGGAACGGAAGCAGTATGATCACAGCATCCATTCTTCTGGGAATGATGATCTTACCAACGATCATCGGACTTACGGAATCTGCGCTTAGAGCAGTTCCTACACAGTACTATGAAGGTGCGGTAGCACTTGGTGGAACACATGAAAGGGCAATCTTTACTGTTGTTTTACCGGCAGCCAAATCCGGAGTAGTGGCAGCTATTGTTCTTGGAATCGGGCGTGCGATCGGAGAGACGATGGCAGTGATCATGGTGGCTGGTAATCAGCCGAGAATGCCGGAAGGAATCTTCAGAGGAGTCAGAACACTGACAGCAAATATCGTAATTGAGATGGGATATGCATCCGGACTTCACAGAGAAGCACTGATTGCAACCGGCGTAGTTCTCTTCGTATTTATCCTTCTTCTGAACTTCTGTGTAGCACTTTTGAAGAGGGGGAAGAATTATGAGTAGTAATGAAGTAACATGGAAAGATAAGTTAAAAGCATATACCAGAACTCCTGGATCGCTGATCGTAATGCTTCTTGTCATGCTTTCTGCAATTATGACATTTGCAGTACTTATATTTCTGATCGTATATGTGCTGGCGCATGGTGTTCCGTATTTGAAACCATCCATTTTCTCACTTCATTATACATCGGAAAATGCCTCGCTGATGCCGGCATTGATCAACACAGTGATCATGACCTTGTTATCACTTCTGATCGCAGTTCCATTTGGGATCTTTGCAGCGATCTTCCTTGTGGAATATGCAAAACGTGGTAATAAATTTGTAGAAGTGATCAGACTTACAACAGAGACGCTTCAGGGAATTCCATCTATCGTATATGGACTGTTTGGTATGCTGTTCTTTGTAAATACCTGTAAATGGGGATTTTCGATTCTGGCAGGAGCGTTTACTCTTGCGATCATGGTATTACCGCTGATCATGAGAAGTACAGAAGAAGCATTGAAATCCGTACCGGATTCTTACAGAGAAGGAAGTTTCGGGCTGGGAGCAGGAAAATTACGTACAGTATTTCGGATCGTACTTCCATCGGCGATACCGGGAATCCTTGCAGGTTTGATCCTGGCGATCGGACGAATCGTCGGAGAGACAGCGGCACTGATCTATACAGCAGGTACTGTTGCGAAGGTGCCGAAGAATGTATTGAGTTCAGGAAGAACCCTGGCAGTGCACATGTATAATCTGTCAAATGAAGGCCTTTATATGAATCAGGCTTATGCGACGGCTGTAGTACTGTTGGTGCTGGTAGTTGTGATCAATACCCTGTCGGGCATGATTGCCAAACGGATTACAAAAGCATAGCAGATGTACAGAGATAAATCAGAAAAAACAGGAAGGAATCATACATGAGTAAAATAAGTATCAAGAATATGGAACTTCATTACGGTGATTTCCACGCTCTGAAAAATGTGAATCTTGAGATAGAAGCGAATAAGATCACAGCATTCATCGGTCCATCCGGATGTGGAAAGTCTACATTATTAAAATCAATCAACCGTATGAATGATCTGGTAGAGGGATGTAAGATTGACGGAGAGATTCTTCTGGATGGCAAGGATATTTTCCGTGATATCGATGTGAATTTATTAAGAAAGAGAGTTGGAATGGTGTTCCAGAAACCGAATCCGTTTCCAATGAGTATCTATGATAATATTGCTTATGGACCAAGAACCCATGGAATACGTTCAAAAGCAAAATTGGATGACCTGGTAGAAAAATCTTTAAGAGATGCGGCAATCTGGAATGAATGCAAGGACAGATTAAAGACCAGCGCACTTGGAATGTCAGGCGGCCAGCAGCAGAGACTTTGTATTGCAAGAGCACTGGCGGTGCAGCCGGAAGTGCTCCTTATGGATGAACCGACATCGGCACTGGATCCTATATCGACATCTAAGATAGAAGACCTTGCGATGGAATTGAAAAAAGATTATACTATCGTTATGGTAACACATAATATGCAGCAGGCGGTACGTGTGTCTGATAATACGGCATTCTTCCTGTTGGGAGAAGTCATTGAATATAATGAAACAGAAAAATTATTTTCGATTCCGGCAGATAAGAGAACGGAAGATTATATCACAGGGAGGTTTGGCTAGGATATGCGTAATCGGTTTGATCAGCAGCTGGAGTTACTTAATGAGCAGCTTACACGTATGGGTGAATTATGTGAAGTTGCAATCGGAAAAGCAACAACAGCATTAAAAGAAGGAAGTATGGAACAGGCACAGAAGGTGATCGAGGCAGATGAAGAGATCGATCAGGCAGAGACAGATATTGAAAGACTTTGTTTGAAACTGCTTCTCCAGCAGCAGCCTGTGGCAAGAGATTTAAGACAGATTTCAGCGGCATTGAAAATGATCACAGATATGGAACGTATCGGCGATCAGGCTTCGGATATTGCAGAGATCATCATTACAGAGGAGAAGTCGGAAGCACAGGACATTCCAAAGATCATCAAAATGTCAGAAGCGGCCGGAAAGATGGTGCGTGACAGCGTCAATGCATATGTGGAAAAAGACCTTGAACTTTCCAGAAAAGTTATAGAAGATGATGATGTTGTGGATGAACTTTTTGAAGAAGTGAAGACAACACTGATTGATTTTATTGCGGAAAATAAAGGAGAGCAGGGGGGAGAGGCGATTGATCTGATCATGGTTGCAAAATATCTGGAACGTATCGCAGACCATGCAACAAATATCGCAGAGTGGGTGGAATTCTCTATCACAGGAATCCACAAGGCTTCTGTAGTATAAAGAAGGAGAAAGAGGAATGATTTTTTGTGTAGAAGATGACAGTAACATACGGGAACTGGTGGTGTATACCCTGGAGAGCACAGGGTTTCAGGCGCACGGATTCGAAGATGGAAGTTCATTCCTTGAAGCTCTGGCATTAGAGACGCCAGAGCTTGTTTTGCTTGATATTATGCTGCCGGGAGAAGACGGAATGGAGCTTTTGAGAAAGTTAAAAGCATCTAAGAAAACGAGAGAGATTCCGGTCATCATGGTTACAGCCAAGGGAGCAGAATACGATAAGGTAAAAGGATTGGATGCCGGTGCGGATGATTATGTTACAAAACCATTTGGCATGATGGAGTTGATCTCACGTATCAAGGCTGTATTAAGACGCAGTGCAAATGGAAGCATATCCAGTGAGGATACATTTGAGATCGGAGAGATCCGGCTGAATCCGAAGAAGCATGAAGTGACCGTTCACGGAGAAGTGGTGAACCTGACACTGAAAGAGTATGAATTATTGAAACGCCTGATGAAGAATTCGAATATTGTCCTTACCAGAGACCAGCTTTTGGAAGATATCTGGGGATATGATTTCGATGGGGAGACGAGAACCGTGGATGTGCATGTCAGAACTTTAAGACAGAAGCTTGGAGATGCAGGCGAACAGATTGAGACGGTCCGCGGAGTCGGATACCGTATGAGCAGGTAATAATATGAAACAAAGTATGAGAAAAAAGATCCAAAGCAGCATGATTCTTGTCATTACCCTGACGATGCTCATAGCTTATGCGATCACCACGCTGGTTGTATACCGCCAGACGATCCATATCATGGAAGGAGAGGTAAGACAGGAAGCGGACTATATTAACGTAGCACTCGACACTTCCGGGGAGTCTTATCTGAAGACGATGGATAACGTGCATGTGGACACAAGAATTACCCTGATCGATCCGGATGGTAAGGTGAAATATGACTCAAAAGAAGATGATGTAACCCTTCAGAATCACAAGAACCGGCCGGAAGTAAAAGCTGCGCTGAAAAACGGAAGTGGTCAGGATATCCGTGAATCAAATACATTGAATAAAGAGATGTTCTATTATGCAGTGAAATTGGAAGATGGAGATATCCTGCGCGTATCAAAGACGGTGGATACTGCATTCCGGACAGCGATGAAGGTATTCCCGGCGATGGGGATGATCGCATTGCTCATGCTGGCATTTGCGGGGATCCTTGTAAAATGGCAGGTAACGAGATTGATCCGACCAATCAACAGACTGGATCTTGAGAATCCATTGGAGAATGACGTGTACGAAGAATTAACACCTCTTTTACAGAGTATCGACAAGCAGAATAAAGAAAAAGATGCGGTTGCCAATATGAGAAAAGAATTCTCGGCAAATGTATCTCACGAGCTGAAGACACCGCTTACGTCAATTTCAGGTTACGCAGAAATCATGAAAAGCGGACTGGTAAAGCCGGAAGATATGAAAGGTTTTGCGGAAAGAATTTATAATGAAGCAAGGCGTCTGATCACTTTGGTAGAAGATATCATCAAGTTATCAAAACTGGATGAGGGCAATGTGCAGATGGAAAAAGAAGAAGTAGATCTCTATAAGCTGACGAGGGAGATTCTGACCAGACTTTCACCACAGGCAGCGAAGCGGAAAGTGCATGTAGAGGTGACGGGAGAACCGGTAGAGTATGTGGGTATCCGTCAGATCCTGGATGAGATGATTTACAATATCTGTGAAAATGCGATCAAGTATAACAAAGAAGGCGGAAAATTAACCGTCTGGGTAGGCAATACCCTGCAGGGAAAGAAGGTCTGCGTTACGGATACCGGAATCGGAATCCCGGAGAATGAGACGGACCGTATCTTTGAACGTTTTTATCGTGTAGACAAAAGCCATTCTAAAGAAACAGGTGGAACAGGTCTTGGACTGTCTATCGTAAAGCATGGAGCAATGCTTCATGGGGCGAAGATCCATGTGGACAGTAAACTGGGTGAAGGTACGAAGATAGAACTTATATTTTAAAAAATAACAGAAGTTTTTAAGAAATCTTAAGAATTATTTGCGCATGTCTTTAAGAAACGAAGCCTACAATAGCATCAAGAAAAAGATGAGGAGGCTTATTGTTATGGACAAGATCAGTATTATCATCCCGTGCTTCAATGAAGAAGAAGCATTGCCAATTTATTATGCAGAAATGAAAAAAGTCATGGACAGCATGAAAAAACAGACCAGTTTTGAACTGCTATTTGTAGATGACGGGTCATCCGATAGAACATATGAGATTATGAAAGACTTACACAGAAAGGACGGAAGATGTCAGTACCTATCCTTTTCCAGAAACTTTGGAAAAGAAGCTGCGATCTATGCGGGACTTCAAAACGCAAGCGGTGATTATGCTGCAATCATGGATGTAGATCTGCAGGATCCGCCGTCGCTGCTGCCTGATATGTACAGAATTTTAAAAGAGGAACCATATGACAGCGTGGCAACCAGACGTTCAACAAGAATGGGTGAACCAAAGATCCGTTCATTCTTATCTAAAGAGTTTTACAACGTGATCAATAAGATTTCCAAGACAGAGATTGTAAGCGGTGCCAGAGATTACCGCCTGATGAACCGTAAGATGATAGATGCAGTGCTGGAAATGAGTGAATATAACCGCTTTTCCAAAGGAATCTTCGGTTGGGTAGGATTCCGCACCAAATGGCTGGAATATGAGAATATCGAAAGATCTGCCGGAGAAACAAAATGGAATGTAAAGAAATTATTCATTTACTCGTTGGAGGGAATCACGGGATTTTCTGTAGTTCCGCTGTCGATTGCAGCGTATATGGGAGTTTTGTTCTGCGGATTATCATTCCTGATGATTGTTGCGATCGTAGTCCGTACATTAATCTGGGGAGATCCGGTGGCCGGATGGCCATCGATGGTTTGTATCTTGTTTGGCGTGGGTGGTGTACAGCTTCTGTGTACCGGAATTCTGGGACAGTATCTTGCCAAGACATACCTGGAAGTAAAGAACCGGCCTGTATACCTGTTAAAGGATTCCAGTAAAGAAGAACAGCGGATCATGATGATGCCATTATCACAAAATCTGCGGAGGAAGAGTTATGGACAAGGTTAAGAGATACATTCCTTACCTGCTGCTTACAGGCTTAACACTCTTTTTTTGCCGGATGTTTGTGGGCAGATATGGAATCTTTGGAGCAAAGGTAGACTGGCTCAGTCAGCATAGTGTGCTGCCGGATTATTTCCGGCAGCAGTTTTATGCAACCGGAAAGTTATTTCCCGAATTTGCGGCGAATCTGGGCGGCGGCCAGAATATTTATCATTTTGCTTATTACGGACTATATAGTCCGTTGATTCTGCCGTCATATCTGCTTCCGTTTGTGAAAATGTCGGATTACATCATGGCGGTCAGCATAACAGGTCTGACTGCTTCGGTACTGCTGTTTTATTACTGGCTGAAAAGCAGAAAGACGGATGCAGGCACTGCTTTTATCCTGTCACTGATGTTCCTGCTGGCAGGACCGATGATCGGTCAGTACAGCGGGCAGATCATGTTTGTGGATTATATGCCGTTCTTATGTCTGGCACTCATAGGTGTGGACCGGTATTTTGAGAAAGAAAAAAGTGGCCTTTTTACAATCAGTGTATTTCTGATGATCATGACCAGTTTTTATTTCAGTATTGGTGGAATGCTGGCATTGGTTCTTTATGGCCTGCACCGGTATTTTGAACAAAGAGAAGAATGCAGGGTTACGGTCAGCACTTTTTTGATAGATGGATTGTGTTTCGTGCGACCAATGCTTCTGGCAGTACTTATGGGCAGTTTCTTTCTGGTACCGACGGCACTTGCGCTGACAGGAGGGAGAAGTAAAGGACAGAATATATCGCTTGCTACCTTTTTTGTTCCACAGATCACAGTAGAACGATTTGCTTACAGCATCTATGGAATCGGACTTACGACGCTGGTGATCACAGTTCTGCTCACGGGATTGTTGTATCGGAAAGTATATGAAAAGGTACTCACATATGGATGTGTGATCGTACTTGCGATTCCGGTATTTGCTTACTTATTGAATGGCGGACTATATATCAGGGATAAAGTCTTTATTCCGTTTCTGCCATTGCTTTGTTATCTGATTGGCATTTATCTGGAAAAGTGCAGAAAAAGAGAACTGTCTTTTATTGCAGGAATCGTTCCATATATCATCACAACGATATTCGTTTATATAGCAAGGAATCAGTTTGTTTCGAAAGACATAGGGAAAAGTATATGGAAAGTCCTGCTTGCAGAAAGTATTCTGTTTCTGATCTGTTACGTGCTGTATTGTGCGATGAAGAGATACCACAAAGAGACGAAAGAGATTCTGATGCTGGCTCTGCCGTCGGTGATATGTCTGGCAGTCACGATGAACACTTTTTATCAGATGAAGCCGGACAGATATGTCAACCGCAAACTGTACCGGGATGTTACAGGAGAACAGAACAGACAGGCCGTAAAAGAAGCATTAAAAGATGATGGATATTACCGTACAGAACAGATGGGAAGTGATGATGAAAATGCAGCAGATTTAAACCGGATCTGGGATGTGGAGCAGAATATTACTTCCATCTATTCATCGGCATACAATCCGGACTATCAGACATTCCGTCAGAAGACATTCGGACTGGAAGAACCGTTCCGCAATGGGATGATGCAGTCTGTTTCGAAAAATCCGGTATTTCAACGGATGATGGGAGTGCGGTATATCGTATCAGATTCGGATGTGCCAGGATATACTCTGGTTAAGAAATGCGGCACAACCGGTATATATCAGAATAAAGACGCAGCACCGGTCATGTATGCAACAGATCGTGTGATGACGGAAGAGGAATATAAGAAACTTGCATTTCCATATAATCAGACGGCATTTCTGGAATATGCGGTTGTTGGAGAACATACGGAATCTTCAGATCAGAACATAATGACAGCCTATGAGCCGGTTAGTCTGAAAATGGCTAATAATAGAACTACAGGTGGAGCGGAGCAGAAAACAATACAGCAAGAGGGGCAGAAACAGATTCTTTTTTTTAGATTCCGAGTGGACAACGCACATCCGAATAAGGACGTGGCAGTCTGGATCAACGGAATCCGTAACAAACTAAGCGCGAAAGATCATGTATATTATAATGAAAATAAGATATTTACCTATGCAGTGCCGTTAAAGGATGGAGAGGATAATATTTCTGTGACATTTGGCAAAGGGAAATATCGATTAAGGCATGTACAGGCATATCTCGGCAGTCTGCCGGAACGGTCAGAATTGTTGTATCAGTCAGAAATCCAGGTGGACAAAAAGCAGACAGAAGATAACGTGATCCAGGGGACAATTTGTGTAAAAAAAGATGGATGGTTTATTACGTCCATCCCTTATGATAAACATTTTAAGATTTATATTGATGGAAAAGAAACAGAGATACAAAAAGTAAATACGGCATTTCTGGGGTGTAAGATTGAAAGTGGTAACCATGAAGTGAAGATCATCTATCATGCACCGGGTACAACAACAGGAAAAGTATTGTCACTGATTGGAATAGCCGGATTCGTGTTAGTGCTTGTACGGGAAAAAAGAAAACAAAAAATAATACAAGGTAGTATATGTTGATATCTATATACAGCAGCAGATTTGCGGAAAATTGCTGCTGTATATTTGCATTTTATAAAAAAGAAGAGTATGATGTTAAATGTTTTTTATACTTGAATAAGGAAGAAAAATGGAAACAGACAACAGGGTAAGACGAGGACGAGAACATGAAGATCATAGAAACATATGGAAATTATATAGAAAAATGGAGTAATGAGGATCCGGACAGAGCCAGATGGCTTTTAAAGACCGGATGGAAGGCACAGAATCTGAAGTTCCGGTTTGCCCCGGACAAAAGACTGATGCCGGCAGACCGGTATCTGGCAAGACTTATGATGGATACGATGCTTATGCCTTTGGAAAAACCACAGGAAAGTGCAATAGTCAGCATCTTTACTCCTTGCGAACTGTTGCAGGAGGCAGGAATCCATCCGTATAATGTGGAAGGATTTTCCTGCTATCTTTCTGCATCTAAGGCAGAAAGAGCATTTTTACAGCAGGCAGAAAATACAGGAATTTCTGAGACACTTTGCAGTTATCATAAGACATTTATCGGGGCGGCACAGAAGAAAGTGCTTCCGAAACCAAAGTGCATTGTGTACACGAACCTGACTTGTGATGCAAACCTTCTGACGTTTAAAAAGTTGGCGAAAATGTATGAAGTGCCAATCTTTGCAATTGATGTCCCGATGCAGCAGAATGAGGACAATGTACAGTATGTGTCAGACCAGCTTCGGAAGCTGAAAGAGTTTATAGAAGAATGTACGGGTAAAAAGATTACAGATGAGGCATTAACAGAACGGCTGAGAAGAAGCAAACGGACACTGGAGAAGTTTGCACAGTATGAGAAAGAAAGTGCAGATAAATATGTTCCGGCAGATTTGGTTACGCCTCTTTATGTGGGAATGACCAACAATCTTTTGCTTGGCACAAAAGAAGAAGAGGATTATGTGGACCGCCTTTTGAAAGACGTAAAGAATGCTCCTGCAAAAAAAGGAAAGAAAATCTACTGGATGCATACGATCCCATTCTGGTCTGATGCGGTGAAGAACGAGCTATGCTTTCAGGAAAAAGCACAGATTGTCGGCTGTGAACTGAGTCGCGTCTGTGAGCCGGATTTTGATCCGGAGAAGCCTTATGAGGCAATGGCGAGACGTATGGTATATCATGCATTAAATGGAAGCGCGACCAGAAGAATCGAAGCAGGAATCCGTCATGCAAAGGAGACAGGAGCAGACGGTGCTGTTTGGTTCGGACACTGGGGATGTAAGCATACCCTTGGAGCAGCACAGCTTGCCAAGTGCAAATTCGAAGAACAGGGAATCCCGCTTCTGATCCTGGACGGCGATGGATGCGATAGAAGTCATGGCGGAGAAGGGCAGACATCTACCAGACTCGGGGCATTCTTAGAGATGCTGAATACAGAAACGGATGAAAATACGGACAGACAGGAGGAATCGCACGATGAATAAAACATATTATGTCTGTAAATATACCCCAATCGAACTCTTAGAAGCGTTCGGCGGGGAATGTCAGAACCTGAATGAGATGCCGCAGGGCTTTGACCATGCGGATCAGATAGCGCATCCGAATATCTGTGGATTCGGCAAGGCCCTGCTGGAAGCTGTTATGAGTGGAAAAGTAAAGGAACTGGTGTTGGTCAACTGCTGTGACACGATTCGGAGTGTGTATGATATTCTGGAAGACAGCGGGAAACTGGATTTCTTATATATGATTGATGTACTTCACTGTGATGCAGAATGCAGCAGGGAACGTACAGCAGTGCAGTTAAAAGGTCTTGCGAAAGCATATGGAGAATATAAAGGTACCAGATTTGATGAAGAGAAGTTCCGGCAGGCATTCAAGAAGCCGGAACGCATCGTAAAGCCGCATATCAGTGTGCTGGGTGCACGTATGGGAAATGAACTTTTTGATATGGTACAGAAAAGTATGCCATATCCGGTGGAAAATGATACCTGTGTCAATAACCGTTCGGTGGGCGAGGCAGAGCCGCCAAAAGATCTGGAATTCGATGAGCTGATGGCATGGTATGCGAAAGAACTTCTCGGACAGATTCCATGTATGCGAATGATGGATCACAGCGGAAGAAAGAGATTATATAACGATCCCGGATTAAAAGGAATCATTTATCATACTGTGAAATTCTGCGATTTTTACAGTTTTGAATATGCACAGATCAAGCAGAATGTGACCGTGCCGCTTCTGAAGATCGAATCGGATTATACGGTGCAGAGCAGCGGGCAGCTTCTGACAAGATTAGAAGCATTTGCAGAGAGCATGAATATGGAACAACTGGAAGGGAAGGAACTGAAGATGGGAAAAGGATATTTTGCCGGAATAGACAGCGGATCAACAAGTACAGATGTAGTAATTCTTGATAAAGACCAAAATATCGTGACAGGTATCATCCTGCCGACAGGTGCGGGAGCAGCAATCGGAGCAGAGCGTGCACTGGAAGAAGCACTGAAGGATGCGGGACTTCAGAGAGAAGACATCGATGCAATGGTTACAACCGGATACGGAAGAACGGCCATTTCTGATGGAGATAAGAGTATTACAGAGATTACCTGTCATGCAAGAGGGGCACATTTCCTGAACCCGGAAGTCCGTACTGTTATAGATATCGGAGGTCAGGACAGCAAGGTCATCCGCCTGGATGAGAACGGGGCTGTAGCCAATTTCGTTATGAATGATAAATGTGCTGCAGGAACAGGAAGATTCCTGGAAATGATGGCAAGAACGATGGAAATGAGCCTGGATGATATGGGAAAGGCAGGTCTGTCATATAAGGAAGACATTACGATCTCCAGTATGTGTACCGTATTTGCAGAATCCGAAGTCGTATCACTGATTGCACAGAATAAGGCTACTGATGATATCGTACACGGACTGAATAAAGCAGTTGCATCCAAGACAGCAGCACTGGCAAAACGTGTCGGCGGAGAGGAACGTTATATGATGACCGGAGGCGTGTCCAAGAACCAGGGATTGGTGAAGACACTGGAAGAGAAACTTGGTACAACATTGGTGATCAGTGATAAGGCACAGCTTTGCGGAGCACTGGGGGCAGCATTGTTTGCAAAGGATATGGTTATAGAATAAAGAATCTTAGCAAGATCTTAGCGAAAGAAAAATAGATAGGATTAGAATTTTGTGATAATATAATGAATATATTGAATAGTCAGAAAACTGTAGAAAAATTAACACAGAAAGGCATGAATATTTATTGAAATTATATTGGACAAAATTAATGGAGAAATTAAAAGAGTCATTGGAAGCGGTGGTGCCGATCATTGTGATCGTATTGATTTTAAGCTTTACGATCGCACCGGTGCCGCCGGGCATTCTGATGGCTTTTATTATTGGAGCAATCCTTCTGATAGTAGGAATGATGTTCTTTACACTGGGTGCAGAGATGTCGATGACACCGATGGGAGAGAGGATCGGAACCCGGATCGCACAGTCAAAAAGGCTGCCGGTGATCATCGGGTTGTGTTTTGTACTTGGATTTATCATCACAATATCGGAACCAGATCTGCAGGTGCTGGCTGGGCAGGTACCTTCGGTGTCGAATATGACGCTGATCCTGGCAGTTGCCGTGGGAGTCGGAATTTTTCTGGTGGCCGCTGTATTGCGTATGTTATTTTCAAAACCGCTGTCCTATATGCTGTTGATCTTTTATCCGGTGGTGTTCATCCTGACTTTTTTTGTATCGAAGGATTTTCTGGCGATTGCATTTGATTCAGGTGGTGTGACAACTGGACCGATGACGGTACCGTTTATCATGGCACTGGGAATCGGATTCTCTGCGGTACGTAGTGATAAATACGCAGAGACGGACAGCTTCGGTCTGGTATCGTTGTGTTCGATCGGCCCGGTGCTGGCGGTACTGCTTCTTGGCATCATCTATCATCCACAGGGCGGTAGTTATTCTGAAACTGTGATTCCGGATGCAGAGACATCGGTGGCATTGTGGAAATTATTCGAGTCGGGAATCCCACATTATATGAAGGAAATCGGTGGCTCACTGCTTCCGATCATTCTGTTCTTCACATTCTTTCAGGTGGTATCCCTGAAATTAAAAAAGAAAACGCTGATCAAAATTTTGGTCGGTATCCTGTATACATACATTGGACTGGTATTATTCCTGACAGGGGTAAATGTAGGATTTATGCCGGTAGGTAATTATCTGGGACAGGTGATCGCAGGGCTTCCTTACCGCTGGGTGATCATCCCAATCGGTATGCTGATCGGTTACTTTATCGTAAAGGCAGAGCCAGCGGTATATGTGCTGATGGAGCAGGTAGAAGAGCTGACATCCGGGGCGATACCGGGAAAAGCAATGGGATATAGCCTGTCGCTTGGCGTTGCATTTTCCCTTGGATTGGCGATGATACGTGTACTGACAGGTATCTCGATTTTGTGGTTTCTGGTTCCGGGATATGCACTGGCGTTGGTTCTGACGATATCTGTGCCAAAGATATTTACGGCAATCGCATTCGACTCAGGTGGTGTTGCTTCCGGACCGATGACGGCAACTTTTTTACTTCCGTTTGCACAGGGAGCATGTGAAGCGGTTGGCGGAAATGTGGTAACGGATGCATTTGGAGTGGTAGCAATGGTAGCAATGACACCGCTTATCACGATACAGATCCTGGGTGTGGTGTATCAGTATCAGGAGCGTAAGAAGGATAAAGACGAGATGCTCGCAGAGCCGGTCAAAGTACTGCCATTGGAGGCATATGGGGATGCGGATATCATAGAGCTGTAAGGGAGAATTCATGAGCAAGGTATATATGATGGTGACCATCACGAACAGAAACAAACGAAAAGATTTCCGAACATTTTTTAAAGAACACGGTCTTCCCGTATTCCTGGAAACGACCGGGAGAGGGACGGCACAGAGTGAAGTACTGGATTATTTCGGCCTGGAAGAATCGGAAAAGTTGTTATTTCTTGCAATCGTAACAGGAGAGACGTGGAAAAAACTGCGCCGGGGACTGATCACGAAGATGCTGATCGATGTACCAGGGACAGGGGTATCATTCATTGTGCCGCTTAGCAGCGTGGGCGGAAGAAAGACACTGCAGTTTCTTGTAAATGAACAGGAATTTGAAAAAGAGGAGGAGACTTCGATGAAAGATACAGATTATGAACTTCTGGTAGCAATCGCAAATCAGGGATATATCGACACGGTCATGGATGCGGCAAGGTCAGCAAAGGCCGGAGGCGGAACTGTGATCCATGCAAAAGGAACCGGGATGGAACTTGCAAAAAAGTATCTCGGGGTGTCACTGGTGGAAGAAAAAGAGGTCATCCTGATCGTAACAAAGAGCAGGGAGAAGAACCAGATCATGAGAGCGATCATGGAGCAGACCGGTCTCGACAGCAAAGAACGTACGATTGTGTTCTCGCTGCCGGTGACCAGTGTTGCGGGGATACGGATGCTGGAGGAAGATATTCAGGATGATTTGTTATAGATTTAAGCATTAAATTTTGCTGAAAAAAGAAACGACGAACGCCACAAACCTTCCGGCCCGTGGCGTTCGTTGTCGTTATAGTTATCTAAAGGAATGAGAGTAAAGTGTTGCACCGGATTCCCGGTGTGCTACTTTATGAGGGGGAGATAGTTGATTTTGTCTCTCTCAACTATCTGAATTTATTATAAAAAACAAATATGTCTAAAGTATGTTAAATTCCTTAAAGAAATCGGAAAAATCTTAAGAAGAACTTAAGAGGATATAAATAATCTGAAAACGCTACAGGACTGGATGAAACTATACTAATAGAATTAATATAGTTAATTATTTGATGACGCTGTGATATGATACGGACAGGGAAACCAAAAGCAGGCGGCTACCATCCAACTTTAGAGGGATAAAAACACCCTCCAGACGAAAGAAAGGAGGGCGATGCGATGGTTACATATTCTGACATGATTCAGTTTTGTATATTCATTGTTGCCCTTGTAAGTCTTTGTTATGAGATTTTCAAGGGAAAACGAAGATAGCCGCCAACTACTGCGAATAGTTGACGACTATATAAATAGTTAACAATTATACTCGGGTAGCCGCTTGCGGTTTCCCTCTTGTGTCTTAAATATAGCATATCTGATAAATAGATTCAAGCAGATCAGAAAATTATTATTTTTTACTGAAATGAAAACCTGAAAAAGCAGTTGACTTTTTCATGAAAATCGAATATTATATATAAAATCTCTTTGCACTGAATATATCCAATACGGATAAGGGATAACAGTACAAACTGATCAGGCTACATTCATTTTTTATAAGAATAAAACCGAGAAAAATGATGTGCATGCCGGGCCGGTCGATTACCGGCAGCAGATGAGATGATATATCATACATCTGTGGGACAGTAAGTAGAAAGTTCCACAGGTGTATTTTTTTGCAAAAAAGCAGTCTTGTAAATAGAATACGGAGGAACAGTAGTCTCACCTTAGGTGCCATAGGAGACATGACATTATGAAAAATGGAGGTTATCTTATGACAAGTCAAAAACAACAATTAAATGAACAGAAAATGATCAATCATTTATCAACCGTGGGAATTCTTGGAAATGTCATTCTGACAGCGTTCAAACTGCTGGCAGGAATTATCGGACATTCGGGAGCCATGATATCCGATGCGGTTCATTCATTATCGGATGTGTTTGCCACATTCATTGCATTTCTCGGAGTAAAATTATCTAAGAAATCGGCGGACAGTGAACATCCATACGGACATGACAGACTGGAATGTGTAGCATCGATGGTGCTTGCAGCCATTCTTCTTGCAACTGGTATTGGTATTGGAATGAGTGGTGTGAAGACGATCATAGCTGGTGATTACAGCCACTTGAAAGTGCCGGGAGTAATCGCACTGGTGGCAGCTATCGTGTCAATTCTTACAAAAGAGGGGATGTTCTGGTATACCAGACATTATGCGAAGATTCTGGATTCCGCAGCATTCATGGCAGATGCATGGCATCACAGATCAGATGCATTTTCTTCCGTTGGTTCACTGATTGGTATAGGTGGTGCAATGCTTGGATTTCCTGTGCTGGATCCGCTGGCAAGTGTAGTTATCTGTATTTTTATCCTGAAAGTAGCATTTGATATTTTCAAAGATGCACTGGATAAGATGCTGGATACTTCATGCAGTGAAGAATATGAAGAGAAACTGGCAGACTATATCAGAAAGAGCAGGGGAGTAGAAAGACTGGATCTGTTAAGAACGAGAATGTTCGGCAACAAGGTGTATATCGATGCAGAGATTGCAGTAGATGGAACACTTTCGTTGAAAGATGCGCATGCAATTGCAGAGGATGTGCACGACAATGTAGAAAAGAAGTTTCCGAATACAAAGCATATTATGATTCATGTAAATCCGGCATAATGGAAAAAAATACCGCAGCTTTCAAATTTTGAAAAAGCTGTGGTATTTTTTCTTTGTTGGTGTTGTCTGAAAAATTTAATCCGGCTAATGAAAGTACGGTTTCGTTTGTGCTATGAGTTATAACCTTTTACGTATACAAAACTGTCTGTATCATTGTCGCGCTGCATCGTATAGTGATGATTGAGCATGGCTTCGATAAGTTCCTGTCCCTGGTTTTCTACGGCGACCAGAGTCATATCTAATGCATCTTCCAGTTCCTGTACTGTCATATCGTCCAGAAATACCTGTTCGCCGCTTCTTAACATATTGCATGTGATAAGAAGTGTGTCACCAAGATCGGTGCCGGAGGCTTTCTTTTCCAGAAGCTGGGCTTTAAGATCCTGTCCGGTGATCAGCCCTGATACGGTAACAGTCTCGCCAAAGAAATCATTGCGGATCGCAAATACATTGATCTTAATATATGGAAATGCTTTCATGATCTCCTCTGCGAATCCGGCAAGGGTACTGTAGGCAAGCTTGCCTGTTGCAATGGTAAGTGTACGGCAGGTCTCATTTTTCCAGGTCTCATAGTTGTCATTCTGCTTCAGAGCTTCCAGAGCGTCATGGAATTCTGTCTTTAAAAGACGCATCATGCCAACTCCGTTTTCCAGCTGGATATATCCATCATAGCGTTCTTCTTCCGGAAAATCACGTTCGGCAAGAATATACCATTCATCACTTGCCTGTATGAAGTGCAGACCATATTCTTCGTAGAATTTTGGCTGATAGCTTTCAATCATATCAATGACTTCACCGGCTTCTTCTTTTGAAAAGAGTTCCAGCGGATAGAGACCTTCACGGTATTTTGTAAGTCCGGCAGGTACAACGGATACACTTCTCATAAAAGGAAGATAGCTGGAAAGATCCTCAATGGAACGTTTTAATTCATCTTTGTCATTTACGCCTTTACATAATACGATCTGACCGTTCATCTCAATATGTGCTTCATACAGATCCTGCAGAAATTTTAGCTTTTCTCCGGCAAACCGGTTATGCAGCATCTTACAGCGGAGCTCCGGATTGGTTGTCTGTACAGAGATATTGATCGGTGCGAGCTGCATATGGATGATGCGGTCAATATCTGCCTGCTTCATATTTGTCATGGTGATATAATTTCCCTGCAGAAATGAAAGACGGGAGTCATCATCCTTAAAATACAGAGTCTCACGCATGCCCGGAGGCATCTGGTCGATGAAGCAGAACATACATTTATTACTGCAGGAGCGGTATTCACTCATCAGTCCATTCTCGAATTCAACTCCAAGCTCATCGTCGTACTCTTTATCGATTTCCAAAAGCCATTCTTCCCCGGAAGGCTTGCGGATCAGGACTTCGACATATTCATCTTTCATCAGATAACGATAATCAAAGACATCCTCAATTTTCTGTCCGTTTATTTTTAACAGTACATCGCCGGGTTCGATTTCCAGTTCTTCAGCAATAGAACCCGGATAGACGGTCTGTATCAGGTGTTCCTGTTCCTTTTTTTTCACAAATATATTCCTCCGTATAAACATTTACCCATATAGACAAAATGATAGCTTATTCTCAGTCTGAGTGCAAGGTAAGAATTATAAAATCAGAACGTAATTTTTGGATAAATTGATGAAAAAAGAGGAATTGACGGGATTCATTTTTCTACGGGATGTAAAAAAATGTGATTTCTGACAAATATACGATTGTAATCAAACGTTTAACGTGACATAATAAAAAAGAAAAGGTTAAGAATATTTTAAAAGAATGTTAAGTAAGCGTAAAATAAGCTGACAACAAAGGAGAAAATTATGGAAATATTTTCTATGGTATTGTCATTGTTAAGTGGAGTCGCTTTGTTTCTGTTCGGAATGTCCCTTATGGGAGATGGGCTGAAACAGGTTGCCGGTAATAAACTGGAAGCATTCCTTTACAAAATGACAAATACACCGCTCAAAGGAGTAGCACTTGGAACAGGAGTGACCAGTGTCATTCAGTCATCTTCCGCAACAACCGTTATGGTCATCGGTTTTGTTAACTCCGGTATGATGAAACTGAAACAGGCGATCGGTATCATCATGGGAGC
>OLPI01000165.1_pt1 | contig 61535 bp, 64 predicted proteins | sample 1672361 | NCBI WGS metagenome assembly OLPI01 (sample SAMEA3136675, study PRJEB25190) | human gut metagenome
GTCAGGCGATGCCTTCCTGATTAAAATTAAGATTTTAATCAGGAAATAGTATCAGGCGCTGCGGAACCGGGCAAGGAAATCCTTTGTTTCCTGCTTCTGCGGGTTTCCAAACACTTCGGAGGGTACGCCTTCCTCACAGATGACGCCCTGACTCATAAACACCACATGATTGCTCACGTCCCGGGCGAAGGCCATCTCGTGGGTCACCACCAGCATGGTCATCCCTTCCCGCGCAAGAGACCGCATCACGTTCAGCACCTCGCCCACCATCTCCGGGTCCAGCGCGGAGGTGGGTTCGTCGAACAGCAGTACCTCCGGATCCATAGCCAACGCCCGGGCAATGGCTACCCGCTGCTTCTGACCGCCGGAGATCTGCCGGGGCTTGGCGTTGATGTAGGGCGCCATGCCCACCTTTTCCAGATAGGTCATCGCGTGGGCACGGGCTTCCTCACGGCTCCGCTTCAGCACCTTCACCTGACCGACCATGCAGTTTTCCAGCACCGTCATATTGTTGAACAGATTGAAGGACTGAAACACCATACCCACATGGGCGCGGTAGGCCGGCGCGTTGACGCCCCGCCCAGCCACGTTCTTGCCGTGGTAGCAGACCTCGCCGGAGGTCGGCGTTTCCAGCAGATTGATGCACCGAAGCAGCGTGCTTTTTCCGGAGCCGGAGGCGCCGATGATGGAGGTCACGTCGCCTTTGGCTACGGTAAAGTCAATGTCCCGGAGCACCTCGTGGCTTCCAAAAGACTTGGAAAGGTGGTTGACCTGTAAAATCACGTCTTCCATATTAATATTCTCCTTTCGGTCTTCCGGAACCAAACTCGCCGCTGCGCTCGTCGAAGGGGGTCTTGCGGCTGGGGTGGGAATAGGTACCGGCGCTCATGGCCAAAGAGTCCGTACTGACCAGCTCGTAATTGTCGCTGCCGTCCAGCCGCTTTTCAAGCAGGCGCAGCAGGAAAGACGCCGCCAGCGTCAGCATCAGATACCCCGCCATCTCGATCACGGCTGAGGGAAAATACAGCAGATTGACGCCCACAATGTTCCGATGGGTGGCGAAAAACTCCACGAAGCCGATGACGAACATCACGGAGGTGTCCTTGATGTTGATAATAAAGTTGTTGCCGATCTGGGGGATGATGTTCCGCAGCGCCTGAGGCATGATGACGTTCACCATGGTCTGCACATGGGTCATACCGATGGCCTTCGCGCCCTCGGTCTGGCCGGGGTCAATGGAAATAATGCCGCCCCGGACGGACTCGGCCATGTACGCGCCGGTGTTGATGGACACCACGATGATGGCTGCCACCCAGATGCCGCCCATTCCCTTGAAGGCCACCGCGCCGTCGGTGAAGTAGGGCAGGCCATAGAAGATGAACACCGCCTGTAAGACCATGGGCGTTCCCCGGAACACCTCCACATAAATGCGGATCAGCGCTCGCAGCAGCTTCAGGAAGAAGCGCTTGACCGGCGGATCCTGCCGGGTATAGGGAATGGTGTTGAGAATGCCGCACAGCAGGCCGATCACGCAGCCGATCAGGGTCGCGACCACCGCCAGAACCAGCGTGTTCCGGATGCCGGTAAAATAAGCGCCGGAGTACGTCTCCCAGAGCTTTCCGATGTCGGTCGTGAGTTTTGCAAGCTTATCCATGAGGCACCTCAGATCGCGGGCTGAACGGCAATCGCCTCGTTCATGATCTGGTTCATGTCCTCCACGGTCATTCCGCTGAGGACCGCATTCATGGCGTCCAGCAGGGTGGTGTTGCCCTTGACCACGGAGATACCGATGTTGATCTCACCGGCGTCTACCTGAAAATTGTCCTCGCTGCCGGAGAAATCCAGAATCACCAGATTGTCGTAGGTGGCGCAGGCGCCCATAGCGGTGGGCATATCGGTGCAGATGTAATCCACAGTGCCGGAGGTGACGGCCATGACCATGGCCGGAGCCGTTTCGGAAGCGGGCATCAGCTGCGCGCCTTCGATCTGGGGCAGGCAGGTGTCATACCAGATGGTGCCGGTCTGAGCGGTGCAGGAGCCGGAAAGCTGGGAAATGCCGGTGGCGGAGGCTAGGGGGCTATCCTTCCGGGTGACGCAGACGATGGAAGCGTAGAAGTAAGGGCCTGCCATGTCCACTTCCTGAAGCCGCGTCTCGGTCATGGACTGACCGGCAATGACGGCGTCCAGCTGACCGGCGTTCAGCGCGGGAACCAAGCCGTCCCAGCCGATGGCCATGATCTCCAGCTCCCAGCCGTTGGCCTCACAGATCTTCTTGGCGATCATGACGTCATAGCCGTTGGCATAAGCGCCGGGGTTGTTGGCGATGGGAACAGCGCCGTTGGAGTCGTCCATCTGGGTCCAGTTGTAGGGGGCGTAGGCACACTCCATGCCCACGGTGAGCACGCCGTCCTCCACGCCGGAGAGAACCACGGAACTGGCCGCAGTGGGTGCGGCGGAAGCGTCGGAAGCAGAACTTCCACAGGCGGTCATGGACAGGACCATGAGCAGGGACAGGATAACGGATACGAACTTCTTCATTTTGGGATCGACCTTTCTTTTTTGCATTAAAAAATGAACCGCTTCGGAAAGCGGTCCATGGAAATGCGGAGACCCCACAAAAAGAAAGGAGTGATCCGAACAGCCAATGATAGCGCTTCACAAAGATTTTTTGTGACAGTCCGGCAGATGTTCTCTGACGACCCAGTATGAAAAACCCGAGCAGATTTCCCACACTTCGGCGGTGATCCCTTTCTCCTTCAGCGGCTGCACGACCTTGCCGGAGGGTACTGATGAGTACCGCGCCTCTATCAAGCGATTCAATTTTGAGTGTATCCTAGCATCGCGTTTTTTGATTGTCAATAGTTTTTTTCCGTCATCCGAATTTTTTGTATAATCTTCCAAAGCGAGCAGCAGCGGAACCGCCCCGTTTCGGCGAATCCGGCACATGTCGCCCATCTGTGCGCGAATCCCGGCTTGACATTTGCCCCTTCTCCCGGTAAACTGGTTCTATCAAATATACGGAGGAAACAGCGATGGATCACAGGGAATTGGCGGCAGAACTCTTTTTATCCGACTGCAACTGCGCCCAGGCGGTGCTGGAGGCCTTCGGCGACGTAACGGGGCTTGAAAAGGGCTTCGCGGCGAAGCTGGCGTCCTCCTTCGGCGGCGGCATGGGGCGGATGCGGGAGGTCTGCGGTGCGGTCAGCGGGATGCTGATGGTGGCGGGGCTTCTGTACGGCTATGACGACCCCGGCGAGAACGACGTGAACAAAAAAGCCCATTACCGGCTGGTGCAGAACCTTGCGGGGCAGTTCCGGGAGAAGATCGGCAGCATTATCTGCCGGGAGATTCTGGACAATCCGCCATCCGACCCCAATCCCACACCCCGCACGGCGGAATTTTACAAGACCCGCCCCTGCGCCCATATGGTCATGACTGCGGCGGGCATTCTGGACGATTACATTGCGGAGCATCCGGTTATGGAGCAGCAGCTATGAACGACTTTATCTACAATCAGCACGACATTCCCAAGGAACAGTACCGCTACGGCCTGCGTGCCTCGGCAGACGTGGGCTGCGGATGGGTCGCCACCTGGAACGCCCTGCAAATTCTGGGGTACAAAACGGACATCCCGGCGCTGATCCGCTACTACGAATGGCAGCTGCCCCTGATCCACGGCAATACCGGCACCTCCTTCTGGGGGCCTGCGGCGTGCTTCCGGAAGTGGGGCTTCCCCGTGAAATTCATTGTGGACACCAAGCGCTTTGACGAAGCGGCAAAAAACGCGGACGCCTGCATCCTGTTCTACCACTGGCGGAATAAATACCGCTTCGGCGCGCACTTCGTGGCGCTGCGCAACACCGCCGGGGGCTTCGTCGGCTACAACACCTACCGCAACTCCACCTGCGCGGACAATTACGGCGGCAGCCTTGCGGAGTTCCTCCGCAAACGCAAGTATTTTGGCGCCGTCCTGCTGGCCATCAACCGAAAATGAGCAGAAGCACCTCGGCAAAACGTAGAAAAAACCGGCGAAAATTTGTGAACATTTCACAGTTCACCCCGAACGTCCCATGGGACTTCCCTTTTCCCGGAAATCCGCCGCTTGCATTCAGCGGGAAAGTGTGATATCCTTATCAAAAGGAGATGAGCCGAATGACTGTCCGGGAATCGGGTGAAATGTATCTTGAGGCTATACTGGTTTTGGCGAAGAAAAGCGGGTATGTCCGCTCCATTGACGTCAGCGAATATCTGGGGTATTCCAAGCCCAGCGTTTCCCGCGCGATGGGCATTCTCCGGGAGGGCGGGTATATCCTCATGGAAAAAGACGGCGCGATCACGCTGACGGATTCCGGGAAAAAGCTGGCGGAGACGATCTACGAGCGCCACACGGTGCTCTCGGAGCTGCTGATCCGTCTGGGCGTGGACGAAAAGACCGCCACCGACGACGCGTGCCGGATCGAGCACGTCATCAGCGACGAGTCGTTCCAAGCCATCAAGCAGTACTATTACCAGCACAAAAAGTAAAAAATTCAGGCGGCGCTTAAAAGCGCCGCCTGAACGTTCCTATGGGGTCTGCCATGTCAGCCCAGCAGTTCCTCGATCTCTGCCTTTGGCATGTAGCCGATGGCCTTGTTCATGACCTCGCCGTGTTCCACGACCACCAGCGTGGGGATGCTGGCGACGCCGAATTCCATGGCAAGCTCCACTTCCTCGTCCACGTTGATCTTGCCCACGGCGATATCCTCCCGCTCCTGGGCGATCTCCTCCACAATGGGGCCGACCATCCGGCACGGGCCGCACCATGGCGCCCAGAAATCCAGCAGCACGGGCTTATCGCTGTTTTTCACCAGCTCGTCGTAATTGGCCTTCGTAATGTGCATGACGGACATAATAATTCCTCCTTGGTATTTTTCTGTGCCTATAGTATACCCTAATTTTGAAAAAAGCGCAAGGGGCGCGTCGAGCGGAGGAACCTCTGATTAAATCGACGAGAGCTGTGAGTGAGAGATTTTTCGTCCAATCGAGGTATCGGAAACGGAGGAATACTGTATGTATTTCCCGTTTTCGATGCCGAAGAGTGGACGGAAAAGATCCACTCACGGCCGAAGGCGATTTATTCAGAGGTTCCCTAGACAATTTGACATTTTGCCGCCCATCTGCTATGATACCCTGAAAAAAGGAGGACACCAATATGAGCAAATGTGAATCCTGCGGCGGATGCAGCGGCGGCTGTTCCGGGTGCGGTCTGGAGCTGGAGCTTACGGAAGAAGAGATCAGCTTTCTGCACCGGCTGGGAGAGTGCGCCTTTCTGCCGGTGATTCAGGAAAAGGAAGCGCCGGTTTTCCCGGAGGAACCGGGAAAAGGGCTTCTGTTGCAATGCCTGGAGAAAAAGGGATTGATCTCCCTGGACTATGACAAACCCCTGAAAGATTACCATACCCCCGCCTACGACGCCAGCCCCGTCCGGGGCAGCATGGCGCTGACCAAACGGGGACAGGACGTTCTGGAGCTGATGGAATATCAGGGCGTCCGCTGACCATCCGGCGGCGTTTGCCGGAAAAAAGAGACATAGAGAAGTGTTATTTATGAACAACAATGAATACCGCGTGGGCGTCAACCGTGGATTGCCTGTGGGTATGGGATATTTTTCGGTGAGCTTCGGCTTCGGTGCTATGGCCGTGTCTCAGGGCTTGAAAACGCTGGACGCGGTGCTGATCTCCGCCACGAATCTGACCAGCGCGGGGCAGTTCGCGGGGCTGACCCTCATCGTCGCCGCCGCCACGCTGTGGGAAATGGTGCTGACGCAGCTGGTCATCAACAGCCGCTACGCCCTGATGAGTCTGGCGCTGAGCCAGCGGATGGGCGAGAAGATCGGCCTGCTGCCCCGGCTTCTGATCGCGTTTTTCAATACGGATGAAATTTTCGCCCTGGCCATGGCGCGGGAAGCACCCCTGACGGTGCCGTTCCTGCTGGGGCTGGGGACGCTGCCCTTTATCGGCTGGACGCTGGGGACGCTGTGCGGCGCACTGGCCGGGTCGATCCTGCCGCTCTCCATCCGGACGGCGCTGGGGGTCATGCTCTATGGCATGTTCATCGCCATCGTGGTGCCCCCCGCGAAGAAGAACCGGGACATTTTTGTCGCGGTGGTGCTGGCGCTGATCTTCAGCAGCCTGTTTTCCTGGACGCCGGGGCTGAAAACCGTTTCCCCGGGACTGTCCATCGTGATCTGCACCGTGGCAGCCGCCGCCATCTGCGCCGCGCTGTTCCCGGTGAAGGAAGAGGAGGCACCGGCATGAACATTTATCTGTACATCCTCGCCACGGCGCTGACGACCTACCTCATCCGCGTCCTGCCCATGACGATCTTCCGCAAGCCCATTAAGAGCCGTTTTTTGCGCTCGTTTTTGTACTACGTTCCCTATTGCTGCCTGACGGCCATGACGTTCCCCTCCATCCTCAGCAGCACCGCTTCTATCTTAAGCGGCGCGGCGGCGCTGGTGGTAGCGGTGATTCTGGCCTACCGGGGCAAGAGCCTGATCGTGGTCGCCCTCAGCAGCAGCGCCGCGGTGCTGGTGGTGGAATGGGCAATGAGCCATTTGTAAAATAACTGTGTATTCCTCCGCTTCGCCTTGACGAGCGGAGGAATCTTTGTTATAATGCGCCGTGAAGAGGGAGTAGTCGGCGCACAATGCGGGACTGAATCGACATACTGGTGAGGCCCCGGTTCAGCCTGAAATGACGAGACTTTTGCAGGCCGGCACAGTCTCTTCGTTTCTCTGTGCTGACATGTATTCGGTACGGAGGATTTTTTATGGGAATCGGAGAACTGTTCTTGCTGGCGGTGGGGCTGAGTATGGACGCCTTCGCGGTATCCGTATGCAAGGGTCTTGCCATGAAAAAGGCAACGCTGAAGGCGGAGGCGACCTGCGGACTCTGGTTCGGCGGCTTCCAGATGCTGATGCCCGTGACCGGCTTTTTCCTTGGCTCGCTGTTTGCCGAAGCCATTGAAGCGTTCGACCACTGGGTTGCCTTCGGTCTGCTGGTCATCATCGGCATCAACATGCTGAAGGAAGCGCTGGAGAAGGAAGACGAATCCGGCGACGACCCGGAAAAGGACGCCGACCTGTCCGTCAAGACCATGTTTCTCATGGCCGTGGCGACTTCCATAGACGCGCTGGCCGTCGGCATTTCCCTTGCCATGGTCGGCAGCGTGAACATCTGGCTGGCGGCGGCGTTTATCGGCATCTGCACCTGCCTGCTGTCCGCCCTTGGCGTGAAGATCGGCAACGTATTCGGCAGCCGGTATGAGAAAAAGGCCGAGTTTGCCGGCGGCGTCATTCTGATTCTGCTGGGCGTGAAAATCCTGCTGGAGCATCTGGGGGTTCTGGCGTGAAGCACACAAAACGCCGCATGACGGTGTGTACGGTGCTGCTTATCTGCAATCTGGTCTTTATCTGGGGCAATTCCCTGCTCCCGGCGGAAGTCTCCGGACAGATCAGCGGCACGCTGAAGGCGCTGCTGGACGGCGTGTTCACCCCCGGCGAAGCGGTTCCCTCCGGCGGCGACGGCCTGCTGCGAAAGTGCGCCCATTTTGCCGAATTTGGCGCATTGGGACTGCTGCTTGGGTGGCTGTTCGGGATGCTGGGGAAAAAGCGGCTTCCGGCGTTCGCGCTGGGCGTGGCCGCTGCCTGCATCGACGAGACCATCCAGATCTTCGTCCCCGGCCGCAGCCCCGGCATCCGGGACGTGTGCATTGACAGCTGCGGCGCGGCCGCCGGTATGCTCCTGCTGTTTTTGGGGCATGCTTATTGGAAGAGACGATTTACCCGAAATAATTTCAGGAGGAAATGAAACATGAAAAGAGTTTTAACTGCAATTCTGGCGGCAGCCATGGCGCTGTCCCTGCTTTCCGGCTGTGCCGGATCCAAGCCCACGGAAACCACCTCCCCCGACAAGGTGGAGGGAACCATGGAGGAGCTGCTGAACGAAATCGTTGCCCAGCAGCCGGTGGAGTTCGACGGCGGCGTCGAGACCATCGACCTCACCGACACCAGCGAGGAAGGGCAGTGGGCCATCAAGAGCAGCACCGGTCTGGATAACGCCGGCGTACTGACGGAGGCTGCGGTGTTCGAGCCGATGATCGGCTCCATCGCCTTTTCCATGGTCATGGTGCGGGTCGCGCCGGGTGAGGACATCAAGTCCGTCGCCGAAGCCATGAAGTCCGGCATCAACCCCCGCAAGTGGGTCTGCGTGGAAGCGGACGACATGCTGGTCACCGGCTACCGTGACGTGGTGATGCTCATTATGCTGGACACCAGCTACGACCTCACCGCCCAGTCCTTTGTGGACGCCTTCGGCAAGGTCGTCGGCGAACCCGAATTTGTGATTTAAGGTTTCCAAAATGGCAGCGATTCCATCGCTGCCATTTTTATAGGAGCGAACACGCCTATGGTTTTTTCAAGTATTCCCTTCCTATATTATTTCCTCCCGGCGGTGCTGGCGGTGTATTTTCTCACGCCCCGGAAGGGGAAAAACGCCGTTCTGCTCCTTGCCAGCCTGATTTTTTACGGCTGGGGGGAGCTGCGGCTGCTGCCCCTGATGGTGTTCACCATCCTGCTGTGCTACGTCTGCGGCCTGGGCATCGAACGCTCCCGGAAGCGGAAAAAGCGCTGGCTGCTGGCGTCCATCGTCATCAGCGTGGGGCTGCTGGGGGTTTTCAAGTACGCGGACTTCTTCATCGGCAGTCTGAACGCCGTCACCGGCCTGAAAATTCCCCTGCTCCATCTGGCGCTGCCCGTCGGCATCAGCTTTTACACCTTCCAGTGCCTGAGCTACACCATCGACGTCTACCGCGGCAGCGTCCCGGCACAGAAGAACCTCATCAACTTCGGCGCGTATGTCGCCCTGTTCCCCCAGCTGATTGCAGGCCCCATCGTCCGCTATGCGGACATCGCACGGGAGCTGGAGCACCGGGAGCACAGCTGGGAAAACGCGGCGGTGGGTCTGCGGCGGTTTCTGGTGGGGCTGGGGAAAAAGGTCATCCTCGCGGACAATTTTGCCCTGCTGATCCGGCTGTTCCGACAGAGCGGCGAAAAATCCGTCCTGTTTTACTGGATGTACGCCGTGGCCTTTGCCCTGAACATTTACTTCGATTTTTCCGGCTATTCCGACATGGCCATCGGTCTTGGGCGGGTGCTGGGGTTCCATTTTGTGGAGAATTTCAACTACCCCTATCTCTCCAGAAGCGTTACGGAGTTCTGGCGGCGGTGGCATATCAGCCTTGGCAGCTGGTTTCGGGACTATGTGTATATCCCCATGGGCGGCAGCCGGGTCAGCCGTTGGCGGTGGGTGCTGAATATTCTCACCGTGTGGATGCTTACGGGGCTGTGGCACGGCGCGGCGTGGAATTTCGTGCTGTGGGGGCTGCTGTTTGCCGCGCTTCTGCTGGCGGAAAAGTGGATTCCCGTCCTGCAAAGGCTGCCGGGCGTCCTGCGCCATGGCTATGTGCTGCTGGCGGTAGTCCTCAGTTTCGTCCTGTTCAACGCGGACAGTCTTGCGCAGGCGGGGCAGGACTTTGCCGGACTGTTCGGCTTCGGCAGCCTGAGCCTGACCTCCGCCGAAACGCTGTACTACCTGAAAAGCTATGCCGTCCTGTTCGTGCTGGGCATTCTCGGCTCCACGCCAGTGGTGGAAAACGCGGCGCGGCGCATGGACGGAACGAAGGCGGGCGTCGTACTGGAAGCCGCGGCAATGCTGGCGCTGCTGATCGTCTGCACGGCCTATCTGGTGGATGGCTCCTTCAGCCCGTTCCTGTATTTCCGGTTTTAAGGGGGCTGCAGTATGAAAAATCGAATTTGCGCGATCACCGTGGCGGCCGTCTGGGCGGTGCTGGCTGTGTGGGCATGGCTGGCGCCCAGCCGGGACATTTCCGTCGCGGAGCGCCGCCAATTGGCACAGAAGCCTGCCATTCAGACAAAGACGCTGCTGGACGGCAGCTTCATGACGGATTTTGAGGACGCCAGTCTGGATCAGTTCCCCCTGCGGGACACCTTCCGCGAGGCGAAATCCCTGTTCCACCGCTTCGTCCTGCGGCAAAGCGACAAAAGCGGCATTTATATTTCCCAAGGCTATGCTGCGGCACAGGAATATCCCCTGAGCGAAGCCTCGGTCAGCCACGCACTGGAGCGGTTCAGCAGCGTATACGAAACCTATCTTTCCTCCACCGATTCCAGAATTTACCTTGCCATCGTCCCGGACAAGGGCTACTATCTGGCGCAGTCCGCCGGGCAGCTGTCCATGGACTATGACCGGCTCTTTACCATGGTGGAGGACGGGATGCCGTGGGCGGCTCCCGTGAGTCTGACGGACAGCCTGTCCATTCAGGACTATTACCGCACCGATACCCATTGGCGGCAGGAGCGGCTGCTCCCGGCGGCGCAGACGCTGTGTCAGGTGCTGGGGGTGTCTTCTCCCCGGCAGGAGGATTACACCGTCACCCCGGTGGACAAGCCCTTCTACGGCGTGTACTACGGTCAGGCAGCGCTGCCCATGCAGCCGGACACCATGTACCTGCTGAAAAGCGACCTGCTGGACGACTGCCGGGTGTACGACTACGAAACGGGAGAAACCACCGCTGTCTACGACATGACCAAGCTGGACAGCAGAGATCTGTACGACGTGTATCTCTCCGGCGCCCGGAGCCTGCTGACCATCGAAAACCCTAACGCGGCCACCGGCCGGGAGCTGATTGTATTCCGGGATTCCTTCGGAAGCAGCCTCGTTCCGTTGCTGGTAAACGACTACGCCAGAGTGACGCTGGTAGACCTTCGGTACATCCGAAGCGACTATCTGGGGCAGTTTCTGGACTTCCACGGCCAGGACGTGCTGTTCCTCTACAGCACGCTGCTGCTGAACAACAGCGCGGCAATCAAATAAAGCATCAAGGGCGCTCCGCTTTCATCGGAGCGCCCTTGATGCAAAAAAGTCCACTGTAATCTGAACGACTACAGTGGACCTGGCAGAGGATGAGGGATTCGAACCCCCATCACAAAGAACGATTTCTTATAGGGACACCGTACTATTCTCTGATTCATTGCCATTCGGCGTTGCCAATCCGACTGAGTCCTGCTGAAAAAAGCTGGTAAAAACCGAACTTTTCTCGGCAATATCGCGTTCGGCCAGTTTGGTGTAAATCCTTCGCATTGTGTAGATATCAGACCAACCGCCGATCTTCATTGTCATTTCTTCGCTGAAGCCAAGGTGATAGGCCAGACTTGCAAAGCTGCGCCGTAGGCCATGCACCCCCACCTCCGGCAGTCCCCATTCTCTACAGACTTTATTGATTTGCTTGTAAAGATCGTTATGATAGGTCTTGACGATAAGTCCCGATTTTACCGGCTGATTTTCCAGTGCTTCCTTCAAGGGTTGTATGATTGGAATCTTTCGCCGGGATTTTTTGTTCTTGTTCGTCTTCTTAAAGACCAAATTATTATGCTCATCCAATACGGCTGCACCTTCGACCCGTATTACGCCTTTTGCCAAATCTATGTGTTTCCAATCAAGTGCCAGAATTTCGGACTTCCGCAAACTGGAAAGCCCGAGAAGAGCCGGTATCTCAATTTCGGATCCCCTGATGGCTTTTACAAAAATGGTAATTTGATCTGGATCCAGAAAAGGCCGATCTTTTTCTACGGTTTGGGGAAGCCGAACCTTTACTTTTCGACCTGTTGTTTCCGTAATAACGGAGCTAACCAGCCCCCACGCATTTTTCACAGTTTTGGCTGAACACACTCTACTTTCGGCGTTGACAATTTGTTGCCATTGTTGATCCGTGATATCAGCCAACCGGCGATTTGAGGCTTTCTGAAAGCGATACTTTTGGACGATCCTGTACCCGCGAATTGTTGAGGGTGACGCCACATTTTGCCTGGCCGATATGTAGTTGCTGATAGCCTGTTCCAGCGTAATGTCATGCGCTTCATGCTTGGCTGCCTGTGCAGCGTCGGTTAGGCCAAGCTTAACTGCCACAGCTTCGGCAATGGCTTCTGCTTCCGTGGGCTTCGTAATAGGTACATCTTTCCCGTCCACTCGAACACGGCAGAACCATGATCCGGACGGCAGTTTTCTTGCCTTTGGTGTTCTCAAGCCTTTTCCCCCCTGTCTGGATTCCCATTATATTGCAAATCTATTGTTGGTTCAACCATTTTCTATGAAACACACAAAACTGAAAGAGAAAAGAGGTTCCTGCAAAATGACCATTTTCCCTAAAATCCTATCTGTACTCCTGACAATCTACCTTACGATAACCTGTGTAGCTGCGGCAGAAATCGACACCCCATGTGCGGGAACAGAGGCCTCCGACAGCATTTCCATAGCAGGACACTATGTACCCCTTTATTTTCAGACGGACTATCCAGACACCAGGTATGGCCACGGAACCGTTGCAACCAGCGGCTGCGGCATTACTTCCCTGGCAATGGTCGCAACCTACCTCACCGGCCATGATTATTATCCGGATGAGCTTGCGCATTACTTTGGCGGCCGCGCAGAAAACAACATTCAGCGGCTTGAGTATGGATCTGATACGCTTCAACTGCCATGGCGTAAGGCCAAAGACTTTTGGGACGTGACAGCAGCCCTAAACGATGGCGATATTGTTATAGCCCTTATGTCTTCCAGTTCCATTTTCACGTCTTCTCAGCATTTTATTGTCCTTACCGGACTTAATGAGGACGGTAAAATAATGGTCAACGACCCCTATGAACCGAACTATCAGAATTGGGTTCTTAAAAGAGCATTCCAAGAAGGATTTTCCGAAGGCGACATTCTTTGCGGATTCAGCGGCGGCTGGATCTACGATGTAAGCGCCATGCCGGAAGATCCTTTTATTTATACCGACAGGAAAGAAGTTGTCCCTACCAGATATCCGGATATCGATTTGACCATGGAAGAGCAAACGCTTCTAGCCAAAGTGATTTGGGTAGAAGCCCGTGGCGAATGCCCGGAAGGGCAACAGGCCGTTGCCGAGGTTGTCCTGAATCGAATGGTATCTGATGATTTTCCCGACACGCTGTCCAAAGTGATTTTTGCGGAAGGTCAATTCAACTCCGCAAAATTTCTGGACGACGCGGATCCGGGGCAGGCGCAGTACGAGGCACTGGAAAATGCTTTGAACGGCGTATCCGTGCTGCCTATTGATGTCGTGTATTTTGCCACAACCCCCCGAACCGACAAAGTTTGGGGGCAGATCGGCGGTCATGTCTTTTGCTATGCGGAAGACTGTGACAATGAAACAGTTACCCCATAAATAAAAATAAAATCAAAAGAGCAAAGGAGAAACACACTATGAAAATCATTGCGATTGCAAACCAGAAGGGCGGCGTCGGCAAAACAACATCGGCGGTCAACCTGGCAGCTGCCATGCAGCAGTCCGGCAAGCGAGTACTGCTGCTGGACTTTGATCCCCAGTGTAACCTGGCAAAGTACCTGGGACATGCGCCGGACGGGAAGCCCACCATTACGGACTTTCTTCTGGCGAAAGCCTCATTTGCGCCCCTGCCCCCTGCTGAGGGCACTATCCGCACCGCTTCCTGCGGCCTGGATTACATTCCGGCATCCATCGGACTGGCAAAAGCGGACTGTGCGCTTGCCCAGGCGCTTTTCCGGGAACGGCTGCTGAAGGATATTCTGGATATACTTGTCCCAGCTGACTATGATCTTGTGATTATCGATTGTAATCCTTCCATGGGTCTGCTCCTGAGCAACGTCCTGGTTGCCGCAACCGATATCCTGATTCCTGTCCAGGCAGAAGAGTTTGCCCTGGGCGGTCTGGATGATATGCTGGAGCTTATCGACCTGATTCGCCGTGGAGCCAATCCCCAGCTCCACGTCATCGGCTTGCTGCCTACCATGGTAGGCAACAATGGCGTTTCCAAAAGCGTTCTGGAGGATCTGCATAACCACTATCCGGAAATGACGATGAAGACCACCATCAGCCGGAGTGTTGAGGCGGCACGATCCACGCAGCAGAAAACACCCATGGTCGGCAGCAAAGGTAAGCTGGCGGCACAATACAAAAGCGCTGCTGCTGAGTTGCTGGAACGCATGGAGGCATGACCCAATGACACGGCATGAAGAATGGGCAGCCGCCTACGGGGATTTCGGGCAGCAACCCCAGGCGCAGCTGACGCAGCTCCCGCTGGATATCCTGGACGCTTGGCAGGGCGCGAACGGAGAACACCAGCCCTTCCGGCTGTACTCCGAGGAAAAATTAAACGAGCTGGCCGAATCCATCCGGCAGCATGGTGTTATTGAACCGATCTGCGTTCGTCTGAAGCCGGACAGCCGGTTTGAAATCGTCGCCGGACATAATCGTGTCGCAGCTGCCAGAATTGCCGGATTGCGGACGGTTCCGGCAAATGTGCAGACGCTGGATGATACCCAGGCGGCCTTAATGCTGGTAGACAGCAACCTTCAGCATCGGGATGTCCTGCTACCCAGTGAAAAGGCATTTGCCTACAAGCTCCGCCTGGACTGCCTGAAACGGCAGGGACAGCGGACGGATCTCACTTCTGTTCAAATTGAACAGAAGTTGACCTCACGGGAAGCGGTTGCCGCCGAAATGGGTGAAAGTGCAAGCTCCATCCAGCGTTATATCCGCCTTACCAACCTTATTCCTCCGCTGCTGGATATGGTGGATGCGGGAAAGCCCGGATTTGCCGCAGCTGTGGAACTCAGCTATCTGTCTGAAGAGAGGCAGCAGCTGCTCCTGAAGGTCATGGCCGAAACGGAGAAGAAGCCCAATACCTCCCAGGCAAAAGCACTCCGCAAAGCGTCAGACAGCGGATATTGGAGCGAGGATCAAGTCAAACGTATTCTTTTCCCGGAATCGTCGCCTATGCCCAAAATGATTCAGCTGCCCACGGAACAGTTGCAGCGCTTTTTCCCGGCTGATACGTCACCGGCAGAAATGGCCGATGTGCTGATGGCAGCACTTACGGAGTACCGTTTGCGCCATAGTGAATCCGGCGCGAACAGCGCTATGTCTGGCTTATCGGACGCATAACCGCTGCCAAATACAGAAAGGAGGAGAACACAATGAAAAAGGGGCACCTGTTCTTCGACTATTCGGTCAGACGTTTCGACATTGCATTTGATAAAAGGGAATTCCACGATAACGAATACCATACTTATGGCGGCCTCCACTGCGGCCAAACATTGCAGATTCTCACCGCAGAACACGGCTGGACACCTACTCGTATTGAGTATGATTCTCGCTATGACGATCCTGCCCAGGATTTCTATGGTGACCGGGGGTGGTATCTCGTCGGAATGGAAAGCATAACCAGCTTGTCCGGACGGATAGTCCGGATCCGGGCATAAGATACTCCCAGTGTAAAATTTTGCGCCGGGAATCAAAAAAGCGGAATTAGTCCGTTTTATTGGACACATGAAGTGATACACTTGTCAGCGAAGGAAACTGCCATGGAATACATGGATAAATTTAGGAAGGAGAACCCAAAATGAAAAAACTGATTTGCTTGACCCTCGCTCTGATCCTGGCACTTGGCTTATATGGCTGCGGAAGACGCCGTGTGGAAGAGCCTACCACCGTACCAACTACAGAAGCCACCACCGAAGCAACAACGGAGGCGACCACAGAGCCTACCACTGAACCGACTACCGAACCGACAGTGGAAACCGCTCCCGTAGGCGTCCCGGGCGTCGTGTACAACACGGATTCCCTTAACGTCCGTAAAGGAGCCGGTACAAATTACGATATCGTGTCCAAGTTGAAGCGCGGCAGCGTCATTGAGGTGCTTGAACAAACCGCCGTTGACGGAACTGTCTGGGGACGCATTGCCGAAGGCTGGGTCAATATGGAGTATGTTTCCCTGAACCACGTCCACAAGTATACCAAACAGACTACATACCCCACCTGCACCGCTCAGGGCTACACCACCTACACCTGTGCCTGCGGCGATAGCTATGAAGATGATTTCCGTCCCACGACCGGCCACACCTGGAGTGATTGGGTTGTAACGAAGGAGCCTACCACTTCTGCCAAGGGCTTGTCCAAGCGTTCCTGCGCAATTTGCGGCGCAACGGAGGAGAAGGAACTGGACAAGCTCATAGAAGGACATACCCATAAGTATACCTTTAAGATTACCAGAGAACCCACCTGCGCAGCAACTGGCATCAAAACCTACACCTGTACCTGCGGCAGCAGCTACACGGAAAGCATTGACCGTCTGGCACACACCTATAAAGATACCGTAACCGCCCCCACCTGTACGTCCAGGGGCTACACCACCCATACCTGTACCGTCTGCAAGAAATCCTATGTAGACAATTACACCCCCCAGAAGTCCCACGATTATTCTACCCAGGTCATCCAGCCCACGTGCAGCACTGCTGGCTACACCACGCATACCTGTAAGCTCTGCGGCAATACCTATACGGATTCCCAGGTTGCTGCCCTGGGTCATGCCTTTGGCGAATGGATCACCACCAAGGAACCCACAACCAGCGCCACCGGCTCTGCACTCCGGATCTGCTCTCGCTGCAACACCTCCGAGACAAAGGTTTTGCCGAAGCTGGACGATAACAAGCCTACAGAGCATGTACACGATTGGACGCTTTGGGAAACTGTTCCCCATACCTGTACCGAGAACGGCTATTATATCCGTCGCTGCAAGACCTGCTCCGCCTCCGAAACCAAAAATTCCTATGATCCGGCTCCCGGCCATAAGTATGCGGTGGTATCGTCCAAGGATCCTACCTGCACAGAAGATGGCTTCCGTACTTATCAGTGCAGTGTCTGCGGCGACAGCTACACGAAAACGATTCCTGCCGCTCACAAGTGGGAGCACCATCACACTCCGGCAGTAACCGAAAAGTCGGCTCCATATCTGCTGTGCAACTGTGGCCTGCGGTTCTCGTCTGAAGCGGAATGGGAAGCCCATGCCACAGAGATGTGGAATCAGGGTGATGTTACCCATAGCTACAGTTCCCATGTTGACACGATCGTCATTGAACCTGCCAAGGACTGGGACGAGTGCAGCGTCTGCGGCGCAACCAAATAATTCCGCCTTGGAAACCCCTCCGCAGATTCTTGCCGAGGGGCTTCCTCCTGATCTCCACAGTCCGTAAAATATCGCAATCTGAAACCTCACTTCATCCGAAACGAAGTGAGGTTAATTTTGTACATGGAGGAATGAGAAGAATGGCAACCCACATTCTCCAGCAGGAGGCCGAGCCTCTGTTCAAAACCAAAACGATCCGGCAGAAAAAGATTGCCGAATGGCTGAGTGCCAATGGTGTGACCCGAGAGGAGATCTCTGAGGTCGAATTGAATGCGCCTGGGCTTGTACGGATTACCTATCCATCCGGAGAACATGCAAATGTGCTTTGCAGCACCAGCGGCGAAGTCTCAATTTCGCCGGTAACGCCCGAACGGGAAAAATACCTTGACTGGGCATTTTGGTTTGAGACGAACGATCCGGAAACCCAGGAATGGCGTGATGACCTTACTGCGGATGAAGCCGCATTGGTCGAGCATTGGGATGAGGCAGTTAGTAGGGGTATCTGCGCCATGTGTAAAAAGCTCCCGGATACTTCCCCACAGCAAGCAGCACCCCAGATTTCCATTTTAAGAGAAGAAATCGAGCGGTAAAACACCTGATGTTTCCGGCTGTTTTTCAAAGCAGCCGAAACAAATACATTTTTAGGAGGAAACTATGCAAACAATCAAGCGTGTAACTGCAATGCTGCTTGTGCTGACGCTGATGTTGTCGTGCTTCCCGATGGCTGCCAGAGCATCGGCGCTGACCACTACCGATCCAATATCAACCACAGCAGCAACCGCAGAAACAACAGCTCCCACAAGTGTTCCCGTGGAACCTACCGTTTCCACAGAGCCGGTGGCCGAAACCACTGAGGCCACGGATCCGGTATTGGAAACTACAGAAGCTACAGAGCCTGCGGCAGAAGCCACGGGATCCACGGAGAAAAACATCCCTGTTGTAAACGAGCTGGTGTCCGGTATTGCAGAGCGGAATGTATCGATTCGCTTCACCCTGCCCTCCGACGTACCCGCCAACACCGAACTGACGACCGTGGAAGGATCGCCGGTTGACGCCCAGATGCAGGCCATCATGAGCCAGTTCAATATTCAGAACGTCCTGGACTACTTCGTTTGGGATCTGGCTGCGGATATGGATATTACAGGTTCTTTGCGGGCAGACATTGCCTTCCGCACTCCCTACCTGAAGGCGGTTTCTCCGGCTGGAGTTGCATTGTTCCTGGTCAGCGGCAATGACCAAATCGCTAAATTGCCCGCTGACGTTCGTATCAGCCCTGAAAAGAATATAACAAGCATCACTGCCTCTTTTGACGGTTTCAGCCACGCAGTAAGACTGATCTGCATTTCAGAGGACAGCCCGGCTGTAGAATCCAACTCTGGCGGCGGATTTGCAAATTACAGCAGTCAATACAGGGTCAGTGCATCCTACGGTCGGTACCCCGGTATCGGTGACGCTGACGGCGCATTGACCTATCACTGCTGGTCTGCCAACGGCAATTATTCCCCGGCCAAACCCGCTATCTGCCTGGACAGTGATCGCCTTTTCGGATCGGGGGATGGCTCGTGGCACTTTGGATGGTGTACCTCCAGCAGTACCAATGATGATGAAGGGCCGACATCGTCCTGGAAGGATTTATCCAAGAGTACCAGAGACAAACTTGTGCTGCTATGCGCTTACGGACTAAGCGAGTGGTCTCCCGTTGGTAAATACAGGGATATCCAGGGCGGCAATGCTTTTGCAGCTATGCAGCTGGTTGCCTGGGAATGGATCAACCGTGTCGATGAGGGAACCTATACCTCCCGTTACAATGAAACGGTTCAGAGCATTGCTGATGGAATGAGATCCTACGTCCAAAACAATCCGGATCATGTTGACCCTGAAAAATCTTCCGTTTACGTTATCTGGCCGAATTCCCAAAAGCTTTATAACGGGAGCTATGTATGGGGGCAGACGCTGATTGCCCTGTGGGGTGTAGAGTATAAAGATTCCACCGGTGCCCTGACCGTAACCAAGGCCGTAAAGGGCAGCGGCAGTCTCGCAGGCTGGAGAATGGAACTGTATACCTCTCAGGCCGCCGCAAACCGCGGCACCGGGTATATTGCCTCTGCTTATACAGATGCCAAGGGCGTTGCAACCTTCAAGGATTTGAATACCGGTACTTACTATGTCCGGGAAGCTCCCGCCTCCCGGCAGGATCGTGTAAACGTTACCGGATGGACACTCTCTACAGAAGTCAAATCCGGAAAGATCTCCGCTGGCTCCACGACAAGTGCCGGAACCATAACCAACACAGCGCCCGTTGGCGCAATCACTGTAAAAAAAGGCCTTGCCTCTGCTTCTCCCAGCGGTAAGCTCAGTGGCTGGATATTCCAAGTGTCCAGGAATGCCAGCTTCTCCTCTGTTGTATCAACCATTACAACTGACGCCAAGGGCGAAGGATCTACCAGGAAGGTGCTTTCCCCGGGTACGTATTATGTCCGGGAAGCTCCCCTGGCCAATCAGACGCGCGGTGATAAGAACAACTTCACACTGGACAAAAATGTTGTTACCGTAACCATCAAGGGATCAGAAACCGTGCTGGCCGACAATGGAACCGGCGTAACTGCCAATAATATTGAGCTGAGCGCTATCACAATCAAAAAGACCGTCAGTTCCGTGGATCCCTCCGGCAAGCTGGAAAATTGGGTATTCCAGATTGCCAGTGACGCCAAGTTCTCCGGCATAATAAAAACCCTCACCACCGACAAAAACGGTTTTGCTTCCACCGGCAAGGTGCTGTCCCCCGGCACTTATTACGTCCGGGAAGCTCCCCTTGCCAGCCAGACACGCAGCGATAAAAACGACTATATTTTAGATACCGATACTGTCGTTACAGTCACGCTGCAAGCCGGTGAGACAAAGGCAGCTCTGCATACCGCTGACGCCACCGCCGTAAACGTAGAGAAAGGCATGATCCGGATCCGGAAGGGCGTTGCCGGTGCAGATCAGACTGCCGATAAGCTTCAGGGTTGGATCTTCCAGATCTCTGCCTCAGAAGATTTCAGTACCATTCTCTCTTCCGTCACCACCGGTGCGGATGGATATGCGGTTTCCGCAAAGCTGGATCCCGGTACTTACTACGTCAGGGAAGCCCCGGTGGAAAACCAGTCCCGGAAAGATAAGAGCATGTGGTCACAGGATAATACACTGGTAACGGTTGTCGTGACCGCTGGCAGCACTGTAGACGCTCTGAACGGCGACGGCTATACCGCAGTGAATGCCTACGGAAAACGGCTCACCATTCAGAAGGCGGCGCAGTGTGATCAGGAAACGGCTGCTCAGCTGGAAGGGAATGCTATGTACTCCCTGGCAGGCGCTGAATACAACGTCGTTGTAGATGGCAGCATCGTCGAAACACTGGTCACGGATGACACCGGCAAGGCGGTGTCCAAGGAAGCCTATCCGATTGGGACAACCGGAACACTGGTAGAGATCACTGCTCCCTCCGGTTACGTGCTTGACGCAACGCCTGTCCCGTTTACGATTCCTGCCGGAAGCGACGAATACGTTGTAGAAGTCAGCGACGCCCCGACGTTTGACCCCGGTCTTGTATCAATCAAGAAGGTTGATGCTGTTACCGGTACACCCGCAGGCAATGCTACCTTTGAGGGAGCTGTCTTCCGTTGGGACTATTACGACAATACCACTTGCACCGGAACACCCACCCGTACCTGGTATTTTGCTGCGGACAGTACCGGCAGGCACCGGTGCAACCCTCAATATTTTGCGGATAGTGCGGAATATCCCAGCGATGAGCTGTACCGGAACTATGAAACCGGGGTTTACGAACTTCCTCTTGGTTCCGTAAAAATCACCGAGATTTCCGCCCCTCTTGGCTATGATGTTATGCCGGTGCTTACGGCCACCATCACCCAGGAAAACAACGGGGAGATTGCAATCTGGAAATGGAGCAAAGAATCCATTGCATACCTGACGGAAATTGCGGACGGCGTGTCTGTTCCGGAACCCCAGGATGAAGATTCCTTCGGATCTCTGTCCATCCGGAAGGCGGATAAAGATTTGGGTACTGAAATTCCGGAAGGCGTCAGCTTCGCCGGATGTGAATTCACAGTCTATAACCGCTCGGCGGGTGCGGTGAAAATTGGCGACAATCCGATTGCCCAGCCGGGAGAGGTGTGCTGCACCCTGACTGTAGACGCCTCCGGCACGGTTTCTACCGGGAATATCTTTCCTGTTGGCTCCTACGAAGTCAAGGAGACAAAAGGCAATGATTACTACTCCGTGAATGAAGCGTGGTCTTACAGCTTTTCCGTCGTGGAAGGGAAGACCGAGTTTGCCGCCGAATGCGTCAATACCCAGATTCCCGTTACCATCCGTGTGGAGAAGGTCAACGCCGAAGGCGCAGCCCTGGAAGGAGCCAGATTTATCCTGGAATGGAGCGAAGACGGACAAACCTGGCAGCCGGTTGCCCATGATACGCAGATTGCCAAAGGCAGCTGCTCCAGCCCGGATCTTGCAGAGGACGGAAGCCTTGTTACGGACGAATCCGGTAAAATCGAATTTGCCGGTCTGTACCCGCTGCTTACCTATCGGATCATTGAAGCGGCAACTCCCAACGGATACTCGCTGCTGTCGGATCCGATCATCGTAGATACCCCAACTTATGAGCAGGGGTATGAAGTCAGCTACAAGGTTGTGGACGGTCATGTGTTCGCGCTGCCCAAAACCGGAGCAGCGGATATGCCGCTGCTCTCTGTCGGGATTGCCCTGGCCTTGGCTGTCGGTATGATCGCTCTGGCCTACTGGAAGAAAAAGGAAAACTGAGATAAGGAAAGGATGATGCTCCCATGCGTCTGTCGCATTCAAGAGATTCCCCCTTGCCCTGCCACAAACAACCGCATCAAGAATTTCACAAAATACGAAGGAGAATTGAACATGAAGAAACAGTTTGTAAAAGCGCTCGTTTTGATTCTGGCACTTGTCCTGTGCCTGTCCCTCCCGTTATCCGTATCCGCCGCTACCACGGCGGACGCAACCATTGACCCCAACGCCATGTGTTCCCTGTTCATTTATAAATACGATTTTACCAACGCCCTGAAGGATGGCGTATGGACTGCCGATTCCTTTACCTCTACCGGTGTGTATGAAAGCTATGTCAATACTACCCTCGGCGGTAATGACGCAGTCCTGGGCAATGGTGAAACCTCCAACGGCTATGCCATCAAGGGCGTGGAGTTTACATACCTGAATGTAGCAGACATCAGCACCTTCACCGAAAGCGCCGATGGCGTCAATACCACCGTTGTCCTATACGGCTTCGACAAAACCGCTGCTGCCGATCTGCTGACAGCAATCGGCCTGGGCGGCGGCGCAAACCGGTACACTGCCGCTGACACCAGCGATAAGCTCTCCGCAGACAAATATTACTACACCAGCGATGTGCTGATCAAGGCACTGGCGGACGCGCTGGATGCAAACTCCACCACTGTAAAGAACGCTCTGGAGGTTTATATTTCCGCAAACGGCGGCCAGAAAATGCCCCTGACTGACAGCATGGGCTACACCACTGTCTCCAATCTGCCCGTAGGTCTGTATCTGTTGGTAGAAACCAAGGTTCCCGAAATGGTCACCAGCACCGTAAACCCCTTCTTCGTATCTCTGCCCATGACCACTGTAGACGGCAACGACAACTCCGTATCCCACAACGGCGGCCAGGAATGGCTCTATGATGTAGTCGTTTACCCGAAGAATCTGACCGGTATCCCCTCTCTGGAGAAGACCGTCCGGGAAGCCAAGGCTGACACCGGCAAGAATAACGGTTCCAACGTCATCACCGATGGCTTCGCCCACACTGCTACCGGCTCCGCTGGCGATGTCATGGAGTACCAGTTTATCTCCACCCTGCCCACCATCACCTCTCAGGCTACCGCACTGACCACCTACAACTTCTACGATTCCATCTCCGAAGGTCTGAGCTACAACAAGGCCGCCGGTGTCCTAGTGGAGTTCTTCACTGATGATGGCTGCACAAACAAGGTCGCCTCTTGGGATGCAGGTTCCGGCAAGTTTTCTGTACGCTATTCCGATGATGACCGTCATATGACCGTGGATGTGACCTCTTCCGGTCTGGAAGAAATTAACGGCAGCTCCGCCAATGCCAACGGAACCCTGTACGCCGGTTACTCCAACTATACCGTGCGTGTGACCTACAGCGCGATCATCAACTCCGACGCAAGCTTTGTCTGCGGCGACAACGGCAATGACAACAAGGCAGTTCTGACCTGGAAGCGCAGCTCCGGCGACTACTACGATACCCTGGTCGATGACTGCCACGTTCATAGCTTCGGCATGGACCTGACCAAGGTTTTCTCTGACATGACCTCTGACGCAGCCGCCAATGAAAAGCTGTTCAAAGACGTCAAATTCAAGATTTATAACGAAACCGATGGCTACTGGCTGACCGCAACCCGGAACGACGCCGAGGGCATCTACTATGTCACCGGCCACGCCAAGGCAGAAACCGAGGCTACTACTTTCTACCCTGTTACCGCAAACGGCAAGCCCGGTAAGATCTTCATCCGGGGCATGGAGGATGACACATATGTCATCACCGAAACCGAAACCGCCAATGGCTACACCCTCCTCAAGGACAGCATCCGTGTGAGTATCCGGATTGAGAAAAACAAGAACACCCCCTGCGACATCTACGCTCAGGACGTCCTCGGCCTGCTCCAGAACGATCCCCGCTACGCTTACGGCTCCGCTGACACAGCCCTTGCCAATATTCCGCAGAAGCAGCTGGCGCATAACCTGCTGACCGCAACCGCGACCGTTGACAAGAACGACGTACCCATGAAGGAGGACAACGGCTCTGCCAATGCAGAGGTACCCCTGACCGTGGTCAATACCAAGGGCTTCGATCTTCCGCAGACCGGCGAAACCGGAAACTGGATGTACGGCGTCTTTGGCGTTGTCGCAATGGCAGTGGCTGCCGTTGCAATCTTTGTGATTCTCCGTAAAAAAGACGATAAAGCCGCCTGATAAATGATCAATGGGGGCGGAGGCATACCGCCTCCGCCCCCTGCCTTTGAAAAAATGACAATAAGGAGTGATTCAAGACGTGAACCGCAAAAAGAAAATCGCTGCCGGAATAGCTGTGGTATCGCTGCTCGCCGCATTTGGCCTGACGCTCTATCCCTTAATATCAAACTATTATGCCCAGCGTCACGCCTCTTCTGTCTATACGGATTACAAAGAATCCATCATAGAGCTGGACACGTCCATGATTGACACTGCAAAGTCTGAAGCTGCCGCGTATAATGCATCCCTGGTTCCGGGAACGATGAATGTGACCGCGTACTCAAGCGCCGCCCTCCAGGCAGCTTCCGAAAAATACGAGGATCTGCTGAATCTTTCCGGCAACGGACTGATGGGGTATCTGGATATCCCAAAGCTCGAGGCAGTCCTGCCGATCTACCATGGTACAGAAGACGCAACACTGGAAATTGGCGTCGGCCACCTGCTTGGAAGCTCTCTCCCGGTAGGCGGCGAAAGCACACACGCCGTCCTCTCCGGTCATAGCGGCATGGCCGGAAACAGAATGCTTTCCGATCTTCCGGAACTGAAAATCGGAGATGTTTTTTACCTTGAAGTCCTGGGCGAAACCCTGGCATATCAGGTGGATCAAATCAAGACGGTGCTGCCGTCCGACACAACCTATCTATCTGTCATTCCCGGGGAAGATCTCTGCACGCTGGTCACCTGCACCCCCTTTGGCATCAATACCCACCGGCTGCTTGTGCGAGGCTCCAGAATCCCTTACGTTGAGGAAGAGAAAGCAGCAGCTGAAGAACTGGGTTCCCAGAGAACCGGATCCTATTGGCTTTCGCAGTATATAAACGGAATTCTGATTGGATTGATTGCAGCTTGCGGACTGCTGGCTGCAATGGGAATATTCCTGCTTGTGAAAAAGCGGAACGGCAAGGGTAGAAAAAATGAACCATAAGAGAATTGCGCTTGTGCTGTGCAGCCTCCTGTTTTTGGCGGGACTGGCGAGTGCGACGTTTCCGGTCTGGCACGGTTACCTTTTGACACAGACCCTGAATGATGACATAGAGGCATTCCTGGAAACAGTTCCCACCACTTCCGGGGAACCTTTGCAGGAAGCAGACGCGGATCCTCTTCGTTTGGCCGCCGAGGAATATAACCACACCATCTACGCCGAAAAGCAGCAATCCTTCAACGGAAAAACGGCATATGAAACGCCCTGCTTTCAGCTTGCGGATTACGGCTATGACAGTGAAATTTTCGCTGTGATTCAAATTCCACAGCTGGATCTGGACATGCCCGTGTATCTTGGAGCCAGTCCGGAAAATCTTGCTCTGGGAGCCGCGCACCTGGGGCAGACAAGCCTTCCTATTGGCGGGGAATCCACCAACTGTGTCATTGCCGGACACAGAGGATGGCGTGGCGCTGCTTACTTCAAATTCATTCCCAGCCTGCGCCCGGGGGATGAAGTTCAAATTACCAACCTGTGGGAAACACTGCACTACCAGGTCATAGAGGTCAGGGATATCTATTCCAGCGATTCAGACGCCCTGCTTATCCGCCCGGGACAGGATCTGATAACCCTGATGACCTGCGACTATGGCACGGACGGCCTGAAACTTCGCTGCCTGGTCATCTGCGAACGGTCTGAAGGGTGAACTTGAATATAGGACGGTGTTCGTAATGGCGAACAGCCCCTGATTATGTGTTTCTCCGGGTGTCCCTGGGGGTTCGATTCCTCCCCGTCCTGGATAATCCGGGAAGATCGCTGCAAGAGCCAGCTGGCAGGCAGTACGCCCTCATCTCCTGCAAAAAGGGTGTCATGCACCCTGTCTTTCCGGATCAGGCGCTGGCAGACCGCCCAAAGTCTGCCGTTTTCATACTTCAACAGCACAATTCCACCCTTGATAAATCTGCCAAGTTTGAGTACAATATTCCCGTGGAAAGGAGGGAACTCCGTATGTATGATACCGATTACGATCCCGAAACCGGAAAGCCTCTTGATAAAAGTTACCTTGAAGAAAACCTGCCTCCCTTTTTAACGGAATCTCTGGAGAACATGAAGGAAGCCTGGGTGAAGAAAGAGACCGGGCATTACCTGAACTGGGACTGTGATTACTGCGACTTGCAAAGCAGCATAAACATGGCCGAGGTTGAGAACCTGATTACGTCAGAACAGGCATGGTATTTGCGCGAAAAATACCTGTACATGAGAAAGCCGGGGGATATTGATGATTGATTTTACTGGGCTGCCTGTGCGGAAAAAAACGTACTCCGGCGCAAACGGAAGCAAGATATCCGTTGTCTATCAGGGTGAACTTTATATGCTCAAATTTCCAGCACTGCCCACCAGGAACCCGGCCTTGAGCTACACCAACAGCTGTATATCCGAATACCTGGGCTGTAAGGTCTATGAAAGTGTGGGAATCCCGGTGCAGGAAGTCCTTCTGGGGGAATACCGCACGCCAAAAGGTTCCCTGAAGACTGTAGTCGCCTGTAAAGACTTCACGTCTCCCGGAATTGTGCTCCAGGACTTTGCGTCCATGAAAAACCAAATCGTTGATTCTGTCCGCAACGGTTACGGAACGGAACTGTCTGATATCCTTGACACCTTTGAGCAGCAGACATCCATGGACAGTGCCGTCCTGAAGGAGCGGTTTTGGGATATGTTCATAGTAGACGCTCTGATTGGTAACTGGGATCGGCATAACGGGAACTGGGGATTCCTGTATAACACGGAAACGGACGAGCTGACACTTGCGCCGGTTTTCGACTGCGGAAGCAGTTTGTTCCCACAGGCAGATGAAGCTTTAATGCGGGATATCCTGTCCAGCAAAAACGCCATGAATCAGCGGATTTTCAATCAACCGCTTTCTGCAATTACTCAAAATGGGAAAAAAATCAACTACTTTGATTTTATCTCTTCTCTGGACAATCCGGATTGCAATGCTGCCCTGAAACGGATTGCCCCTCGCCTTGATATGGAAAAGATCCGGCAGATCATTGATGAGACCCCAAATCTTTTTGATTTGCAAAGGCAATTTTTTACGACCATGCTGACCATGCGGAAAGAGCGGATTCTGGATTTCTCCCTTGAGAGGCTTTACAATTTTGAGCGCTGCATGGAAGCTTATACCTCCCAAGAACGCACTTCCCATGAAGAACGAGAACGTTGATACCCAGCCCGTGGTTTTCCCCCACGGGCTTTTTCATATCTACAGCACGAATGCCCAACTTCGTCTCAAATTGAGACGAAGTTAGATCCATGCGGGGGGCTGGCGAAGTAACAGCAACTTCTGTTCAAATTGAACAGAAGTTAAATCTTGTCCGTTGCCGCTGCGCTTCGTGCAGCCCGGACAGCATTATCAGCAATCCGCAGGGTTCCGAACAGAACCCTGCTTTTTGCATACAGTCAGAAAAAAGGAGGAATTTCCATGTTAAATCACTGCACGTTCTTTGGCCGCCTTACCGCAGATCCTGAGATCCGTCAGGCAGGCGAAAACTCTGTCGTTGGGAAATTTACCATTGCCGTTGAACGGGATATTCCCGGGAAGGATGGTGAACGCGGGGTGGATTTTATCCATTGCGTCGCCTGGAACCAACTGGCACGGTTTTTGAGCGGCTACTTCCAGAAAGGATCCGCTATTCTGGTCTGCGGGCGGCTGCAAATGTCCCGGTGGAAGGACGAAAATGGCAGTCCCCACGAAAGAGCTGAAATTTCCGCCGACACGCTCTATTTTGGAGAAAGCAGTGCCTCGAAGAAAGCCCGGGAAAATCAAAGAGAAGATAACGCCCTTCCTTTTGACGCCCATCCGGTGGATTAAACAATATGACAGCTATCAGATCACCCCCCATACTGTAAGGCTCCCGATTACCGGGAGCTTTTTCATTTTCAGGAGATAGTTATATGAAAAAATTACATTACACCCAGGAGCAGCACGACGCGGCCATGCGGAATAATCACGCTCTTGATTACGCGCTTTCTCGCGGATATCAGCTTGTCCGGAACGGCCAAAGCTACCGGATGCAGGAGCATGACAGCATGGTCTTTACCCAGGATGGCCGGTGGTACTGGAATAGCCGCAGTCTCTCGGGCAGAGCAGTTGAATTCATTGCTCATTACGAGCTGGGCGGTTCCTCCCCGGATAATCTGGTTCAGGCGATTCTTATTCTGGCCGGAGCAGATACATCCTGCGGTCAAACCTGCTGCAAGCCCAGGGCGGAATCTTTTGCCGAAAGCACGTCCGCGCCACCCACAAATAGAGCCTCGTTCCACCTGCCGCAGCGAGCCTCGGATAGCCGCCGCCTCATTGCGTATCTCTGCCAGACACGGGGAATCAGCCTTCAGATCGTACAGACGATGCTTAGCCAGAAGGTACTCTATGAATCTGTCAGAAAGACCCCCAATGGATATTTGGCACACAACGCCTGCTTCGTTTCCTACGGCCTGGATAACCGCCCATGCAGCGCTTTCCTGCGTGGCCTGAGCAGCAACGGCAAGCCTTTCAAACAGGAGGCAGAGGGCGGAGACAAACGCTGGGGCTGGAAACTGCGGGGTACTGATGTTGATGAAGTGTGCGTATTTGAGGCTTGCATTGACGCTGCATCTTATGCCACGCTGCTGCTTATGCAAGGACAAAATCCCCTGGCTGGCCGGGATTATCTGGCATTGGGCGGATTGGGCATGACGCCGCTATCCAACTATCTCCTGCGCCACCCGCAGATCAAACGTGTAAAACTCATGCTTGACAACGATTCTGCCGGACAGGAAGCCGCAGCACGCTTCCAGGCAGCGCTTGAAAAATATACGGTAGAAACCGTAATTCCGGAGTTCGGCAAGGATTGGAATGATACCTTGCTTCAATATAGATTACATCCACATAATCACTAGGAGGAAACAAAATGAATTATTATCTTACCGTACTCTCTACCACCATCAACACCAACCTGGATCTCGATAGCCTTTTCGGCGGTATTGTTGATATCATCATCAAGATCGCCATGTACGTCGGCATTGCCCTGGCTGTCGGCGGCGTCTTCTCTCTGGTGCTGGCCTACAAGGACGAAAATGCTGAAGGTCAGTCCAGAGCCGTCCGCATTATCGTCGTCGGCGGTGCGCTCATCGGCCTGCGTGTCCTGCTCCAGACCGCTGGACTCATCAACTGATATCCCCGGTGGGGACACGGGTACACCGTGTCCCCACACCGCGTGAATGGAGGAATCTATGAAAGATATACTGGAAAGTATGTTAAATCAGATTTGCGGCGCAAATCTGTTCTCGAGCATATACGAAACACTCTCCGTCAACCTTTTCTCTTCCGGCGGTGCTTTTGGCACTGCCTATAACGTTGTCCATGCCATATACAATACCATCATGAGCATTGGCGTCATGCTGCTGTTTGTTTACTTCATTGTAGCTCTGGTCGATAAGCTATCCAGCGATACCTTTACGTGGGAAACACTCTGGCGGCAATTCGCCCTGCTTCTGGCGGCCAAGTACATCATGGAAAATGGCTTTCAGCTCCTGGAGATAATATTTAATATCGGTATGGCGACTGCTGCCCGGGTAAGTGCTCTGGGAGATCCTTCCGTATCGGAAACAGCAGTTGACGCCGCTGCAATCATTGACAAGTTTACCGGCTCATTTACAGGGTTCTTCGCTATCATCGGCGAACTCATTATGATGCTGTATCTGCTGATTCCCTGGCTGCTCTCCTGGATCATGGGTCTGTGCGTGTCCATCATCTGCTATTCCCGGGTGATCGAGATTTACGTCCGGGCAACATTTGCTCCTATTGCTTTGAGTGATTTTTTTCACTCCGGCCTCCACGGATCCGGTTGGCGATACCTCAAGAGTTTTTTGGCCGTGGCCTTGCAAGGGGCGCTGATCCTGGTGATCGGCATGATCTATTCTGCACTCTTCAAGGGGCTTATCCTGGATCAGACGGATAACCTGCTGCTTTTCCTGGGCAAATATATCATCATATATGCGTCCGCCGTCATGCTGATGTTCAAGTCCCTGCCTCTGTCCAAGGAACTGGTGGGCGTCAGCTAGGGAGACAGAAAATGAGTAAACCGTTCAGTCGCAAGGAGTTTCGACGGCGATATACCGCGTTGTCTATTGGCTCCTATCTGCTGATTCTCTTCTGCTTTGCACATATCGGCTACGTGCTTACATCCCAGCCCGGTACTCCAATCAGCCCTGATACGATTCAGGCCGTGCTGAATCACATGGTATACCGCCCGTTGCAGCTGTGGCCAAACCAGAGTGTCTACCTCATTTACGGTGCAATCGTCGGCCTGTTTGCCCCGCTTACAATCTCTTCATCCTATGCCCGAAAAAAGGATCTCCGTCAGGGCGTGGAAAGCGGATCTGCCAAATGGAACGAAGACCTGAAGGGCTTTTGCAAAGCCTACACAACCATGACAGCCCTGCCGCAGCCAAAGAAAGACGGATTCTTTTACAGGAACCTTGTGTACCCCATATCCACAATTCCCGCTTTTCTCCGCCGCAAGCCGATTCTGGGAGCCGCTGCCGATAATATGATTATGGCAGACGGGATCTATCTGTCCATGAACGGTCGCAAGACGGGGAGGAACAGCAATGTGGTGTGTATCGGCGGTGCCGGTACGGGCAAAAGCTACAGTCTCATTAAACCCAATATCCTGCAAGCCAACTGCTCCATGGTCATTACGGATCCCTCTGGGGAGCTGCTGGAATCCATGGGGACGTTTCTGCAAGAGCAGGGGTACGAAATAAAGATCTTTAATCTGGTCGATAAGGAGCATTCCGACTGCTACAACCCATTCCGGTATCTGCGGAAGCAGGAGGATGTGCTGACGATGGTGAATACGCTGATAAAGAACACAACCCCTGCCGGTAGCCGCCCCAGTGACCCATTCTGGGAAAAGGCGGAAACCTCCATTGTGGCCGCCTGCTGCTTATTCTGCGTGGAAACGCTGACCCCCGAAAACCAGAATTTTGGTACAGTCATGAAACTGCTCCAAAAGGCAGCCGCGCCTGATAATAAACCCTCCGAATTGGACATTGCCTTTGCAAAGCTTCAGGCGCGGAACCCGGATAGCCTTGCCGTAAAAACCTATGCAGTCTATAAATCCGCCGGTGGAGGCAAGACAGCCCAGTCCATTATCATTTCCGCCCAGAGCCGACTTCAGCACTTCAACCTTCCGGCCATCCAGGCACTCACCAATACCGATACGCTGAATCTGGGATCCATTGGAGATCAGAAAACGGCTCTTTTCTGCGTTACGCCTACAGCAGATACAACCTTCAACTTTCTGGTCGCTATGATGTACGATCAGCTGTTCAGCCTGCTGTATTACCACGCAGAAACAGAATGCCCCGGGAAACGGCTGCCCTGCCCTGTGCGCTTCCTCCTGGACGAGTTCGCAAACATCGGCACGATTCCGGATTTTTGCCAGCGGCTTGCCACCATGCGAAAGTATGAGATATCATGTACCATCGTCCTGCAAGCTCTCAGCCAGATCAAAGCACTGTACAAAGATGACTGGGAAGTCCTTATGGCGAACTGTGACAGCACCATCTTCCTGGGCGGCTCCGATAACACCACTCTGGAATATATCTCCAAGGCGTTAGGAAAAGAAACGATCCGCAGCGTCAATTCCAGCCGCAGCTATGGAAAAAGCTCCGGGAACAGTATGTCCTATAACAAGCTGGGACGTGACCTGATGACGCCGACAGAGCTTCGCACAATGAACAACCGAAACTGCATTTATCTGCTCCGTGGCTTGGATCCGTTTTATGCCAGGAAGTACAACATCAAGAATCACCCCAATTACGGCAAGTGCAGCCACGGCTCCGACGATAAGCGCTATGACGTTCGCACAAAGAAATTTACGCAGAAATAGGAGGTATGAATATGTCCATTGAAATCAAGATCAACAAGGATGTGGGCAGCTATGAGGCCAAATTTATCGGGCCGTTTACAAAGCGTCAGGATATCTGCATTGCCCTGGCCGCGCCGGTCTGCTGGTGGATCTACTTTGACCTTGCTCCCATTATTTCCAAGGATATCGCCGGTTTCCTTGTTTTTATCCCTGCTGTCCTGGCTGCTCTATTTGGATGGGTAAAGCCGTATGGAATGCCGATGGAGCGCTTTCTGCGCTCCGTTTTCATCTCCATGTTTTTAGCACCGGCGCACCGAAAATACAAAACTTCCCTCCGGCTCCCCACGGTCAGGACTGAGAGGAAGAAAAAATACAAATTCTCGAAGGAAGCCATTCGATAAAGGAGGCCTGAGTTATGCCCAAGAAATCCAACGATTACGCTACGCTGCCGGATTACCAGCGTATGAGCGATACGGTCGATTCCCTGTCTGCGCAAAAGAGTATGGATAAACCGGCTGCCAAGACCCGGCAGGAAAAGAAAGCGGAACGGAGGGAAGCGGCAGAGCGCCGGAAGTCCGAGAAGCAGCTGAAGAAAAAGGCCAGAAAGCTGGTCATTCCGAAAACCGCTCAAGAAACAATTCCCTATGTCCGCGTATATCCCACCTCCGGCGTCATTGAAACCAGCCCCGGCGTGTTCTCCCGGGGGTATCTCTTGCAGGATATCAATTACACCTCTGCCAAGGACGACGAACAAACGGATATGTTCTTGAAATTTGCGGAATTCCTGAACACATTTGACCCCTCCACCAAATTCCAGATCATGATAAGCCAGCAGAATCTGAATCTGTCCCAGTTTGAAAATGAAACGATGATGACTATGGCTGACGATGGCCATAATGACCTGCGAATTGAATCCAACGAGGAAATCCGCACCAAGATCCGTGAGGGCAGAAATAACCTTATCAAGAATAAGTACCTGTTCATTTCCCGTACCGAGGAAAGCTATGACGCCGCCCTGACTTCTTTCTCCCGGCTGGACGGTGAGATCGTCCGGAATTTCCAGAAGATCGGCGGCGCTGTGGCTCAGCCCATGACCTCCGCCAAACGCCTGGAGCTGCTGCATGATATCTATAATCCGGATTCTGTCGGCCTGTTCGGAAACAATATGCGCTATGACGCCAACGGCAGACTTGTCTTCGGTACCGAAAACTTCAGCTTTGATATCCTCCGCCGCATGGGTCTGACGACCAAGGATATGATCGCGCCCAGCTCTTTTTCCTTCCGCTCTGATTATGGTATGGTTGGCAGCCAGTATTTCCGTGCGCTTTTCATGCGTACATATCCGCAGAGCCTCCGGGATTCCATTCTGACATCTTTGTCTGATGTGGATTGTAAGTTGGTGCTTAGCATGATTTACGATCCTATCAACCCGGAAGACGCCCTGCGTATGGCCAAATCCGATATCATCAATGTCAATGCCAACCTGATTGAAAAGCAGAAATCTGCCAGCAAGTCCGGTTACAGCGTGGATCTTATCAATCCAGAACTAAAATCCGCTGCTGAAGAGGCCAACAACCTGCGCAGTGACCTGACAGAGAAAAGCCAGAAGCTGTTCTACCAGACCTTTGTCATTGTCCATTTTGCGGATTCCAAGGAGAAGCTGGATTCCGATACCAAGACCATTCAGGGCATTGGCCGTGGGTATCTGGTGGATATTAAGCCTCTGAGTTATCAACAGGAAAATGGCCTGAACACCTGCCTCCCGCTGTGCGCAAATAAGCTGGAAATCCGACGCTCTCTCATCACGGAATCCGCCGCCGTGTTTATGCCCCTGGACAATCAGGAGCTGTACGATCCGGACGGCGGCATTTTCTACGGAATGAACGCCGGATCCAAAAATATCGTCATGGCTAACCGTACCCACCTGAAGAACGGAAACGGTATTATCATTGGTGCTCCCGGCTCCGGTAAGAGTATGGCTGCAAAAAACGAGATGATCCAGGTCAATCTCCGGCACCCCAATGATGTGGTGATCGTTGTAGATCCCGAGGGAGAGTACCGTCCCCTGGCTGATATTCTGGATGGCGAGGTCATCCGTATTGCCCCCGGCTCCGGCGTCCACCTGAATCCCTTTGATATTGAGCTGGACACAGAGGAAGATAACCCCATTGCTCAGAAGTCGGACTTCATCAAAGCGTTAATGCAGACCATTATCGGCGGTGACGATGACCGGGCAGGATTGACAGCGGCAGCGGCGTCCATCATTGACCGGTGCGTCCAGCTGGTCTACGAACCGTATTTGCAGTCCTACGATCCGGAAACCAAGTCTTACAATCCCAATGCACTGCCCACACTGATGGATTTTTACCACACGCTGCGGGATCAGGATGGGTATGACGCTATGCAGCTGGCGGACAGTCTGGAAATGTACACCACCGGCACGCTCAATTATTTTGCCTACCCGACAAATGTTGAATATCATAAACGGTTCGTTGTGTACGACATTATGGAAATCGGCAGCTCCATGAAGAACATCGGAATGCAAATCGTCCTGAACAATGTTTGGAATCGGATCATTGCAGGCCGCCGCAGCGGCAACAATGTGTGGTTTTACGTAGATGAGTTCCACGTCATGCTCAGCAATAACCGCAGCGCGGACTTTCTCAGTACCATGTTTAAGCGGGCGAGAAAATACGGCGGCATTCCTACCGGAATCACGCAGAATATCGTTGATATTGTAGAAAATCCCATTGCCAAAACGATTTTCAGCAACTCGGAATTTATGGAAATCTACTCACAAAAGGCTGCTGATTGCGCACTGCTGAATAGCCTGCTGAATATCTCCCAGTCCGATATTGACAAGGTAAAAGACGCGCTGCCCGGTCATGGCATTATGATCTATGGAGGCCGCGTCATTGCCTTTAACATGGAAATTGCCAAGGACAGTATGCGTTACAAGGCAATGACTACAAAACTGGATGAAACGAAAGCGCGGGAGGACGAGCGCAAGAGGACTGTCCGACCTCCGGTTATCGCTCCCCCGGCACCGGCTGAACAGGAGGAACGGAGGGGATAACCTTGACAAGCAATGACGAGAAGTCCGTTTTGGACTGTGCAGCGCAAATCCAGCTCTTGTATGATCGTCTGGAATCATCATTCCTCCCTTCGGATGACACGGATCCCGCCAGCTCCGGGAACCGGTATCTTCGGATCGTCGGAGAAATCAATGCGCTTCAGAGCTGCTTTGATGCCTTCGCGCGTCTCGTGAAGCAGCTCCCGGAATGCTCCGATGATGTGCAGCGGTGCAAGGCTCAGGTATCTGTTCTCTACGGAAGATTCTGTTCCCTTCAGTACGAATTTTCAAAGACCGTGGATACGGGAATTTCCGAACCGGATGATCTTACTTCTGAGGAAAAAGAAGATTCACCTGAAGAACCTGATGCTCCGGAAGATGTGGATCCTGACGCGGAGGAAACCGCTCCCGAGGAAGAAGACGAAGGCTCTGATGATGCTGAGGGCGAAAAGGAGAAAAAACGCAAAAAGAAAAAGGAAGCCCAGAAACAGGAACGGCGTCTTCAGGAGGCGCAGCACGCGGCCTATCTCGAACATATCCGGCAGCAGGAAGCGGCAGAACGTCAGCGGCAGGAAGCCCGACGCGCTGCCGCTTCTGCCATTTCCGGGCAATCCAATCCGGACAGACCCTGGTCTGAAGCGGATATCCGCATGGAGGAAGCCCGCCGTGCGGATGAGCAGCGCCAGAAGGAGCGGCGGGAAGCGGAGAACCGGCGCATGGAACAGGACAGCCGGGATGCCTATCAGCAGCGCCAGGAGCAGGCTAAGCACTTTGAGCAGCCTACCGCGCATATTGATATGTCGTTTGGCTCCAAGCGGGCAGGCAGGGAACCGGAAAGCCCCGCACACCAACCCGAGGCTCCGGAAGCCAGCAGCCAACCTCGTCCCGAACAAAAAAGCTCCCGCAAGGAAAATATCTCCCCGGATCTTGCACAGAAAATAGCCGCTGCTCTGGGTGTCCCCGTTGAAACCCTGCATCGTATGTCATCTTCAGAACTGCGGTTTTGGCAGAACCGCTTCCGGTATGCCAGTCAACCTGGCCATGCCCCCGAAAATGACAATCAGCCGCCTGATTCCGCCGGAAAGCAGCGGAGGGAACAGCATACCCACGGTTCCGCTTCTGATTCCGCACAGCACACGGCGCAGCCAGAAAAAACGCAGGGCAGGGAAGCGCCACGCAGCGGAACCCGGCGGTATCAGCTGAAGCGGATTGCTGACACCATTGCCATCGATGGCGTCAAGGTTGGGCAGGTCGCGTTCAATTTCGGAAAAAGCGCCGCACGTTCCGCTATCATAAATGCCAGCCATAAGATTATGTCGGCAGACGATTCCCTCGCCGGAATCTCCATGAGCGCTCACTACATAGGCACTGCTGCTTTTGCCGCCCGGGCAGTGATTCAGCATAACCCGGCCGCTCCGCTGCAACACGCGGCTGGCCGGACGGTTGGTCAAACCTATAAAGCATCCCTGGACAGCAAATTTGCCCGACAGCGCTTCAACACGTTTTCCCATGAGAAAAAGCTGGATATGGAAATGGTCTCCATGCTCCGGAATGAAAAAGGGAAAATGCCGACCGGCAGTAAGGAGCTGCAACTGAAATCTCAGCAGATCCAGAGGGATTATCAGGCTCGCCTGACGAAAAAGGTTGGCAGCAGCCGTATGCAGCGCGGCTATAAATCCCTGAACGATGAAGTGACTGCCCTCAAAAAGCAAGGTGCCGCTGTAAAGGCTGCGGTCAAGCAGCTGAAGGCAAAAGGGATCCTCTCCGCTGCGGATCAGCAGGAGCTTGTAAAACTGCAAGCGGAACTGAAGCGCATTGGCAAAGATGTAGCGGGGCTTACCAACACCCTTCGTGCCAAGCAGGATCTGACCTATGTTTCCCGCCGCATGCAGACTGTGACGCGGAATGCTGTGCGGAACAGACAGGCACTCCATTCCGGCGCAATGCTTGTCAGAGGCTTTCTTCTGCGTCCGCTGGCAGCCGGTTCTGAATCCAACACGGAAGGCCTATACTACGCCAATCGGATTCTGTCGGATCCTTTGACCCATACTGCTTATCATACAGCTCGCGGCGCTACCCGCTGGACGCTGCGGCAGCCTCTGAAGCTTGCCCACCGGATCGCGCCGAAAGCCTATGAGGCCGCAGCCGAGAAGGTGACCGGCGCGGCTCACGCCGTAGCCGCTGCCCCTAAGAACCTGGCGAACCGGGCTGTCCAGGGCATGGCACAGGGTATATCCAATCGTATGCCCAAGGGCTTGAAAACCGGCTTACGGCGGGTGCGCTCCACCTACGCAACCGCGAAAACCGGCATTCAGAATGCGGTATTCCGGGCGACCAGCTGGCTGGCAGACACACGGCTTGGTCACGCGGCTACCACACTGCAATCCTTTGGCCGCTGGGCGTCGTCTTCTCTGCGTGCCATTGGAACAGCTGTAAAGGGCGCTGCTTCGAAAGCGCTGCTTGTGGCGCTGGCCGCTTTGCTGATTTTGGGTGCCGTGTCATCCTTCTTGCCCAGTATTGCGGCTTCCGGGGCAAGCAGCGTGATCATGTCGCCCGAGGCGTCCACCTCCGGAAAGATCAACATCGGCCCGTACTGTCAGATTTACAGCAGCGAGGCCAGACGGTTCGACCAGCAGGTGGTTGGTCTGCTGAAAAAATACAGTGATAAAGAGACTTACGATGACGTGCAGATAAATTATTCCGGTGTGTCTTCCAATGCCCGGGAGATCCTGTCCATGATGGCCGTCCATCTTCAACAGTCCCTGGATATTACGAACAATCCGGACGTCAAGTCCTACATCAGCTATATGTTCCGGCAGAGCCATTCCTACAGTGTGTACGAAAGTAAGTATTATTGCGAGGGATGCAAAGAGCGCCCCACAGGTAATACAAGTCCCGCTCCCGGTGTGATTGTCAGTCCTGGCGGCTCGACGGAGAAAGAGAAGTACTGCCCCGGCCATATTGATGTTCAGATCAACGTGACAGTCACTGCCTTTGATGGGATATTTGACCAGGATCATTACCCTACGGCCACCGCCTGGGATGGCTGGACAGAGGCCAACCGTGACTGGTGCAAGATGATCTACAACATGGATTGGCTGGAACTCTACGAGGGACTGGAGTACCTTTCAGCTGGTGGTATCACCGGCGTGTCCGCCTCCAAGTACGAGCAGAAAATATGGGACTACCTGATGGGTCTGATCGGCAATGAATACGGCGCTGCGGGTGCTATGGGCAACCTGTATTGCGAATCCGGCCTGGATCCTACGAACCTTCAGGACACATATGAGCCGATTCTGGGCTTCAATAATGACAGCTATACCACAGCCGTGGATTCCGGAACTTACAGTGTCGCTGATTTTGTAAACGATTCCGCTGGCTATGGTCTGGCGCAATGGACGTGGCACACCCGCAAGCAGGCGCTGTACAACTACTGTAAGTCCAGGGGATTATCCATCGGTGATATCGACGGCCAGCTGGACTATTTTGGAACAGAACTGCGTGGCAGTTTTTCAGGCTGCTTGTCCGCATTGCAAAATGCGTCCTCTGTAGAAGAGGCGTCCCGGATTTTCATGCTTCGCTTTGAGGCTCCCCTCGACCAGAGCGCCGCTGCCATAGCCGTCCGGCAGCAGTACGCAGAGTATTTTTACAATAAGTTCGTCTATGGAACTATGGCAGAGGGAAACCTGACCGAAAAACAGCGGGAAGTCATTCATATTGCCATGAACTCCGCTTCCTATGGCATTGCAGCCCGCCCGGGCTATTGTCAGGCATGGGCAGCCTACGTCTATGCCGCAGCCGGTCTTCCGATTGACGGCTCCGCGTCTGCCTATGATTCCGGTATGCGCTATGGCGTCAGCTCCGATTTCAGCGCCGTGCCTCCGGGAGCCGCCGTATACGGCTATTCCGGATCCAAGTATGGCCACGTTGGTATCTATGTCGGCAACGGTCTTGTGTACCACAATGTTGGCGGCGTTGCCATTGATACCCTGTCCGACTGGATCACAAAATACCGGGGCTTTGCCTGGGGCTGGGAAGCCGGCTCTGACTTAACGACCTATGACTAGGAGGAAAAGAAATGCACTATTTTTCAGTATTCGTAAAACGGATCTTCTGTGCCGTCCTTCTTCTGGGGCTGCTGATTTCTGTCAGCTGCCCGGTACTTGCCGCTGAGGGTGATATCAAGATCGATGAAACCAAGTCGCTGTTGGAGGACAGCGACACCAGCGGAGAGGGATATCTTCGGGTAGAAGCCACCACGCCGGTGGGGTTTGAAGGAACCCTTTGCGTGGAGCTGCGGCGGGGCTTTTTCAAGAGTGTCACCATTCAGCTGTCCCCTTATGAGTATTACATTTCCGGACAGTACCTGGAGCCTGGTACATACACTGTGAAAAAAGCCTACGCACTGAACGACGCCTCAGCCATTGTGACGGCAGATTTGGATGAAGTGGTCATTGATACAGACGGCGACGTTCTGTTGCAGCTCACCGTGACCACGGATCCCAAGGAGGACGAGGAATGGCTTGCCATGATGGAGACCTACACCTATCCGGAACTGCCATCGGATCCCGTGACAGAGGCCACGGAACCGGCAGAGGAAAGCACTGACTGTGAGATCGTCACAGTCACTACCGGCGACGCCCAGGAAACGACTCCCGTTGAGATCGTTTCATCCGGCGGCACCACGGCGCTGGGACTGCTGAAATCCATGGTTGTCACTGCCATTCTGGGACTGCTTGTCTATCTTCTCGTAAAAAAGCTGAGAGAACTCCACTCGGATCAGTAAAGCCGTCATTCCCAGCGTTTTCGGCTAAATCCTTGATTTTTTAGGGGTCAGCGCATACAATACCAGTACGAGGATGGAAACTTGTTATTCTTGCACTGTCGGTTGGCCATAGAAAAGAGATTTACGAAAGCTGAATATCTCAATAAAAGCACGTACTCAATCATTTGATCAAAGCCTTTCCGGAAACGGAAGGGCTTTTTCTATACCTATTTTTGACCACAAATCACAAGGAGGAATCACTATGAACCCAGAAATGCAATCCATCATGGATCAGGTGGACGTTGACCTGAGTGGCTACGATCAGCCCGACGCCGAGGAAACCCGCTATTTTGCCCTGGACGGCACGGACATTACGGAGGAAGTAACCGATGGCAGCGACGAATAAAGTCCGGGAGGAACTTACCAAGCGCTTCCAGGAAGCCCTTTCCCAAGGGCAGCTTCCATGGCACTGCTGTTGGAGTCAGACCCGGCCTCAAAATGCCATTTCCGGTACACGCTACCATGGCGTAAATGCCCTGTGGCTGTCCTGGATCGCAAAGGCAAAGGGCTATGCGGATCCCCGATGGTGTACCTTCAAGCAGGCAGAAGGCAAAGGCTGGCACATCCGCAAAGGGGAAAAGGCTGCCCATGTAGAGTATTGGGCGTACTTTGACCGAGAAAAAAAGAAGCTGCTTTCCTGGAAGGACGCCAATGAAATTCTGCGCACGGATCCCCAGTATGCCGAAAAGAACCTGATTCTCAGCAGCAAGGTCTTTGCCGTCTTCAATGGGCAGCAGATGGACGGGATTCCACCGTATGAAAAGACCCGCCAGACCGACATCGGAGATATCCGGGCAAAGCGGGACATCCTGATTGCCAATATGGGGATATCCTACCGGGAGCAGGGGCAGCAGGCTTATTACAGCCCGCTGGAAGACCGCGTCACGCTGCCCCCTGAAGCAACCTTTGACAGTACCTACGGGTATATGGCCACATTCCTGCATGAGTGCGGCCACGCAACCGGCCATGCCAGCCGGATGAATCGCCCCATGGACGGCTATGGCAGCAATCCGGAAAGCTATGCCAAGGAGGAGCTGCGGGCGGAAATCGCCAGCGCCTTTACGGTGCAGGAGCTGGATCTGGCCTTGACCCCGGCTCAGGTGGAGCGTGAAACGGAGCAGCACATGGCCTATGTGCAGTCCTGGGCAGCTGCAATCGAGAAAGCTCCGGAAGCTCTGTTTCAGGCGATCCGTGACGCCGAAAAAATCAGCGATTACCTCATAGAAAAGGGCGAATTTGCGCCGCTGCTGGAAGCCCTGCCCGCTGAGGCTCCCGCTCTTGCGGCGGAAAATGCCGCCATGCCGGAGCAGCCCGCTTCTGAGCCTGTGCTGACCGACGCAGAGGCGGTTATGCTGGAGCATGAGGGGCAGGCGGCGCTTTTTGAAATGGGCGATGCCGTGCCTGATCCCGCTGACGTTCTTACCCACGCCGAGATGGAGGAGCCTGCAAGACAGAGTTTCGATGACATGTTCAATTCCATTCAGTCCGAACGGGAACAGATGCCCGCTGCTGCCCCGGTGCTTGCCCCCTCTATGGCGCTGGAACGATAAAAAGGAGTGTAAATTATGGCAGAACAACCTATTGGGCGTATTGAATACTTGAACCGTGACGGAACCGTTTCTTCCAGCTGGGAGTTCACAAAAGCAAAAGAGCTTGAGGCTGTGGCTTGGAGAAATTACGATTATGATATTTCTTCCCGGATCGTTGCCTACCGCAATCAGGAGGGAAAAACGATCCCGCTGGACTTCCTGAATGACATTGAGCCGCCCACACCCCTGTGCATCCTAGACTATGCCCAGTGGCAGAAGGATACCTACAAGCCGCCGCTGCTTCCGGAACCGGTTGGATGTATCGACTATTTGGGGATAGACGGGAAGTGCTACAACACAGTAACGTATATCGATCCCCAGCTGTTTGAAAAGGACATTCGAGAATGTGCCTGGTGTGGTACGCCTATATCTGTCCGTGCCCACCGAGATCAGGATTCCCACACCATCCCCCTGGGCTTCATCCAGTCGCTGGATCCGCCCGTCAGGGTGAAGATTGTGGACTATGCGCAATGGCACAAGGCCGTATCTCAGGAGCCAGTAGAGAAACATCAGAGCTTCGACGATATGTTCAAATCTATCCAGTTTGAACGGGAGAAGTTGCCCACCAGTGCCCCCGTTCTCAGCCCCTCTATGGAGTGGGAACGTTAATCTCATCCCTTCACACAGCCGCCTGCCCGAAAAACAGGCGGCTGATTCTTATCTTCAGGAGGCGATACAATGGCGTTATGGAAAAATGCCAAAAACACAACGCAGCCTCAGCCACCAGCTCCGGCTCCCGAACCACCGGCAGCGGATATGCCGGAAGCCACGTCCTTTGATGACCTTTTCAATGAGATCCATAACGAGATCCGCGAGGACTTGCAGCACCCCACGCCGCCCATGCCAAAGCCTGTGCCTGAACCTGAGCCAGTGATGCAACCCACGCAGCCCCTGGTTAAGCGTCCCAACCGCAGACGCCCCATCGACATTCATGTGAGGTTTTCTGATTCAGAGGCCATGACGTTGAAAAAGCGGGTTGCCCGTTCCGGGATGAATCTCAGTGAGTACATTCGTTTGGTTGCCCTTACAGGAGAACCACCCAGACGTATGCCCAGTGAAACAACAGCAGCCCTGCGGGAGTTCACCACCGCACTGGACGATCTGATAGCAGAGCTGGGGCGGCAGGGCGGACTTCTGAAGCTGAATATGACGTCAAACGCAGAACTACAGCAGCGGGATCCCACCGGGTGGGGCAACGTGGAGAAGCTCATTCGCTTCCTGGAGCGCTACGCCCGGATATTCCGGGAAAAGCTGGAGCTGACGCCCAAGGCAGTCCATAGTCCGCCAGAGCTTTACACGCTGCGTCAGACCATCGATGAGGCAATGATATCCATTCGCGCCCAGGGAATTGCCCTGCGGGATATTGTCCAGCCCGGTTTTGGGAAACGTGCATTTACACCCGATGAATGGAAAGCTCTTTCTGACGCGGCGCATTGGATACTTGAAAAATATCAAATCACAGTCACCGGCGTGTTGGAGAAAATCAATGGCTATTATCAAACACGAATCGAGTAAAAATGCCCGGTATACGGACGTCTTGGAGTATTACACCAAGAAGCAGGTCAAGGACAAAACGACCGGCCTGTATGAGCCGGTGCTGGATGAATTGGGACATATGCAGGAGCGTGAAAACTATGCTGTAACCTACATAAACAGCCACGGCAATACCGAGGATCCCAATCATTGGGCGTCGGCCTGCATTCGCACGAATCTGGTGTTCCAGGAGAACCAGGAATACGATGACGTTAAGATCCACCAGTATATCATCTCCCATCCGGAGGCAGACCGGTCACAAATGACCATGGAGGATCTGATGACCGAAGGCAGGGCGTTTGCCGCTCAGTTTTTCCAGGGCTATGATGTGCTGCTGGCCGTCCACCGGGACACGGACAATGACCATATCCATATCAGCGTTAATTCCGTCCGGGCGGAGAATTGCGAGGAACAGGACTGGATGAGGGTAGACGCGGACGGTGCGGTGCTCCCCGGCGCAACGAGAGCCGGGAACAAGCACCATGATGACGCACGCTTCATCCAACACTGTCAGGATTGGCTTCTGGATTATACCCGGAAACATAACCTGACCCTTGAGGATAATAACGCGAAAGCCGCCGAGCATAAAGCCAATCGCTTCGACGGGCGCTGCCGGGAATGGGCAGAGGTTATCCGCAGCGCAGCCCGGGACAGCCGGAACCTGGAGCAGCTGAGCGACAAGCTCCTGAAGGAGAATAATATCCGCCTTGTGCGCCGTGGACGGACAATCAGCATTATCCCGCCCGGCAGGAAAAAGCCCGTTCGGCTAGGAACCCTGGGCATGACCAACGAGGATCTGTACCGGCTCCTGGACAATGGAAGGTATACCGAAAGCGGGAATCTCCCGCCCGAACAGGAACAGGAAATGCACCAGGATGAAGAACGGAAATACATCCAGTGGCTCCGTCTGCGCCGGGAGAAAAATGCTCTGAAAACCGAAGACACCATTGCGATTTGTCAGGCGCTCATCCAGGACAAGCTCCATGCGGAAGGGCGGCTTTACACGGACGCCGACTTCCGGGAACTGGATTATCTGCTCAAAAAAGCGGCCTATGTAGAGCGGGATCTTCAGACGGAAGCGGACAAGCTGGACGCTCTGCTTGACCGCTGGCGGCAAGCTTCGGATCCGGATATTCCCCAGGCAGAACGCCGCCGTCACAGCAGCTATGTCCGCTGGTGCGGGTGTGACCCGGATTCTTCTGTAGAGCTTCAGGATCTGCGCAATGAGCGGGATATCATCCGGCTGGAAATGGAGCATATCAAATCCATCCGGGAAGGTCTGGTTCAGGCCGCAGACAAATGGCATGACCGCAATGATATTTTGCTTCCGGAAAAGGAGCTGCAATGGACGATGTCACGGAAAGCTCAGCTCCAGGATCAGCTGATGAATTGCCGTGCCTCCCGGAAGAAGCTGGAGCAAATCGCCTACAACTGCCAGAGGGCAGCCATGAAGCGGATCAATAATTTCGAGCAGCTGGCCAAGGCCGACAAGTTCTACCGGCTCCGGGAAGAAAAGCTTCAGCGTGAAAAAGAGCTTGCGGCACAGCTGCGAGCCGTCCAAAAGCAGGAGCGTTCCGCCCGTCAGAACCTGCGGGATTCCTCCCGGAAATCCGCCGAAAATGCCCGTTGAAGCAGCTATCCTTTTTCCCCGAAAATGTTCGGGAAAAAGCTGGTCGGAGACCCGGGGGCTTGGGGGCTTTTGCCCTCAACAGGATGTCAGTGGCTACCCAGTGGGTAGCCACTGGCGGATCCTGTCCTCCCTCATGGTCATAATTTCGTAATATTTGAAAGCCAGTCTCAAAACGCGCTTTTTCCAAGCTTCAACTTTGAGAAAAAAGTACGATTTTCGCCCGTTTGTAGCCGCTCAGAAATTCCGGGACATACCAACGTTCATTTGGAAAATTTCTATCGGCTCCATTGCCTTAAAAAAGAATCGAAGGAGATCACTATGAAATACCTGCACCCCGTCGCTGCCGTTCCCAACGCCCTGATTGATGACACCAAGCTGCACTATACCACCAAGCGTGTCGCCCTGGCGCTGCTGCTGATGGCTGGCCGTAAACGTGTCACCGTCAGCGTGACCTTTGCCGAGCTGGCCAGATTTGCCCATTGCAGTCCGGCCACAGCCCAGCAGGCAGTGACGGAATTGATCTCCGCCGGTTACATGATGAAGACCCGCCGCTATCGCTATGGGAAGGATCAGAACCATTTGATCTATGACGCCAACGGCTATCAGTGGATCGCCCGGATCGGCGGCTACACCCTCGTTCGGCGGGAACTGCTGGACTACGAGCTGACCCCGGCTGCGTTTGCGAATCTCCTTTATATCTACCGGTGCGCCGGTCGGCAGGGAAGAGCGTTTCCGTCCCTGCGGCGTATAGCCGGTCTGCTGGTCAACGCTGCCAAGACCGGTCTGGATATGGCCAAGTCTACGGTCTGCCTCGCCCTGAAGCTGCTGCGCCATCTTCAGGCGGTTGTGCGTCTGCGCTGCTGCAAGCTGGATGGCAGCTACTCCGCCAACAGCTATTACCTCACGGATATGGTCATTTCGGATGGCCGTCGTGCAACCGAAAGTACCCCCGAAGAAATTTCCCTGGTAGGGGGTAGTCCGATTTTTAGCAAGCCTAGTATTATTAACCAGATAACGGAGGATTTTACTTTGAGAGAAGAAAAATATGGTGTCGCGCAATTCGGCATTTTTGCCAATTTTTACGGTGACCCAGAGCCGGAAGTACGTTTTGACGGAACGGGATGGATCGTGCTGGTGTCCGCGGATGATGAACAGGAGCTGACAGCATAGCAGGGATCCTCTGCCCATTTTCCCCTTCGAAAAAACAAAAAATTATTTCTGTCACGGATAGCAGGGTGCAGCACAAGGTCTCGACGCGGGATATCTTCCCCTGCGGGGCGCAGCCCTGCGGCCACCAGGTAAGGGTCATCCACATGGTTTTCCAAGGTTGTCCATAGACTTTTCCATACCCCTTGCGGGTGTGGGAAAGTCTGTGGTCAACCGGCAGGCGTCAGCCTGTGGGAAACCTTGTGGGTTACCCTGGAAACATTAGAACAAATCTCCCCGGCCAGCACCGGGCAAATAAAAAAGGAGAAAGCTATCATGAATGAAACAAACGAGAAAACACCGCTGACCCCGGAACAGGTCGCGGCAAAAAACAGGGAAGTTGCCATGTACTACAAGATTGTCTGTACGCTATCCCGAAATCTGCATTGCAGCCCGAACCGTGCCATGCAGCTGCTGGAGCTGCCCGGCTCCATCCGAAAGCAGATATCCGCCCGGATCGCCAATGAGACGAAAAAGAGCAGTTGATATTTTAGCATAATTATGATAAAATATTCCCGAGGTGATTCTATGAACACGATTCGTCCGGTTTCAGACCTGCGGAACAATTTTGCGGATATCTCCAGGACTGTCCATGAGACCGCACAGCCGGTGTTCCTTACCAGGAACGGCTATGGTGATATGGTCGTAATGAGCATGGAGGCATACGAAAACCTTCAATTTGAAAGTCAGGTGTATTTCAAGCTTCAGGAGGCCGAGCGGGAAGCTGAGCTTACAAATCAACGGTATTCTTCCAAGGATGTGCTGCGAGCTATGAAGGACGCTATCGGGGGCAGTCAGAGTGTATAAACTGGAATATCTGCCTGCTGCTCTTCGGGACATGGTTGAAATCGTCCGGTATGTGAACACCGTCCTGCAAAACCCGGCAGCTGCTTCCCGGTTGTCGGAAACGTTTATTCAAGCCGTGGAAAGCATACCGGCTTTCCCCTATGCGAACCCAGTCCATGTGCCTCTGCGGCCTCTGAAGCATGAATACCGGAAGCTTCTTGTCCACGGGAACTATCTCGTGTTTTACTGGATCGACGAGCCGCGCAAGACGGTCATAGTTGCCAGAGTTATCTACGCAAGAAGTGACTACCCCACACGGCTGGAATAACAGACCACTTTCCGGCAATTTGCCGGGAAGCTATGGAGGTATATAATGGAACGAGAATATGAACCGGCAGATTTTCCATATCCTTTGAACGAGGATATGGCAGCGGCCTATGCGGCCAAAGAAGCATACGATCTTAGTCCTTCCGATTCAAATAAGTATTGGAGCCTGAAGGAAGCCCTCTATCAAATCAGATTGACGTTGAAATCTCTCTCTATTACTGGCTATGTTACTCCGATGCTGTGCGATGAAATTGAAGACTATTTCTGGGGGTTTCTGCTATGATCGACTTTACCTCGTGCCAGGAGCTGCCCAGCAGCTACGGCGGATCCGAGAAAAAACGGAAGCTTGTATACAGCGGTGAGAATTACCTTGTGAAATTCCCGGATCCCGTCCGCGAACAGAAAAATCAGCTTTCCTATTGAACGATAACCTTTCACATCAGAGATGCTACCCCCCAGCTATAGGGCGGATGCTGCGGTAAGCCGCCAAATCATAACTTGCGGCCAGCTTGGCCACAAGCCCGTGGAATAACACATTCTATCACCATGAGATACAATTAGTACCTCCCCATTGGACTGAACCTATGCTAGGATAGAGGTAAAGGAAGTTTTTTCTCAGGAAGGAAGAGAGAACTATGCGTTTCTTTCAAGGTATCAAAAAGCTTCATCTTGGTTTATCCGCAGTATTGCTCATGATTGGTGCAGAGTTTATCAATGTCTGGCAGATGATACGAAACACATTGGCTTTTGCTCTGGATTTACCACTTGCTGCCTTTAAGGGAACCATGATCTTTTTGGAAAGTGCTTTTGTATTGGGCTGCTTTTCTCCCGGAAATCCTGGCATTGGTAATGTGATTGCGCTTATTTTAGGCACGGCCTTGGTATATAAGCTTGTTTGCTTCTTATATTCATTTGTTGAAGCAGCTCTTTTAATTGCACTGGACGCTTTGAGCTGTGAGAAAATCGTGGCTTCCATTCCTGTGAAAATTGAAAACGCAGTTCGCAAGTATCTGGGTACATTCGATTCTGACGCGCCGGAACAGGCAGGACACTGGATTTTTAAGCTTCCCCTTGTAATCCATCGTATAAACCAATTTGCCGGGAAAGTTTGTGATGTTCTGCAAATCTTAGTTTACCCGCTTTCTGCCGGGGCAGGAGTCTATGCGTTTCATCGTTTGTTTATTGATGAAAAAACTTTTTCTACTTTCAAAGCAATAGACTACGTCCTTTTCGGATTGATTTTTGCAGTTTTTATTGGCGTGTTTATTTGGCTTGGACATGAAGTGGTTCAGATACTCCGAAGATCCAGGTACTCCGTGGGATATCTGGACGAATTCTTCGCCGCATACGGTGAGGTATATGAAAAAACAAGGCGAAATACGGGTAGATACCATCGAAGCAGTCAAGATCGATTTGACGATGCCTCTTGTAAAAGCAAGAAAAACTCCGAGAATTGTCCTGAAGACAACACCCGGAGCGATAATCCATATATACATATTTTAGGCAAGGCAGCCTCAGAGCAGGAGCTTCAAAAGCTTTACCGCAACTATGCAAAGAGGCTGCACCCAGATGTGTGCAAAGAATACTCCGTTGAGGAAAGTACCCACCGCACGGTGCAGCTCAACGCGGCCTATGACTACTGGAAGAAGCAGTTAAGTAAATCCATGTGAATCAAAGTCTCCGTCCTTGCCAAAACTTTTATTTCTGATAAGCATGTTTCCTATTGACATTTTTATTGGTGTACGCTATAATGTACATATGAAAGGAAGTGAAGTTTATGACCAACACGAACATTACGAGTTTCCGTAAAAATATCTTTTCTATGCTTGAGCAGACAATCAAGTACAACGAACCGCTCAACATAAGCACGAAGGAAGGAAATGCAGTTGTCCTCAGCGAAGAAGACTATCGGGGCATTATGGAAACACTTGATTTGCTTTCTAATCCGGCCATGAAGAAAATCCTTACGGAAGGAAAAGAAGCCCCATTGTCGGAGTGCATTCCCGAAAATGAGGTTGAATGGTAAATGTATAAGATTTTCTACTCAAAAGTAGCGGCAAAGGATATTGCAAAGCTAAAAGCCGCACATTTAGACGTGCGTGCGAGAAGACTTATTGATTTAATCAAAGAAAACCCCTACCAGAATCCGCCGAGTTATGAAAGACTGGTCGGAGATCTTCAAGGGCTGTACTCTCGCCGGATCAATCACCAGCACCGCCTGGTTTACGAAGTACGAGAAGATCAGAAGAGCATTGTCATTGTCAGTTTGTGGACACACTACGAACGGTAGCAGCAAAGAGAAATCGGACGGATGTTACAGGTTTGAAACACCGGCTTTGCAAAAATACCTTGCCTTTTTCTTCCGTTTGTGATAGATTAGAACACGACGGTTGGATGACCGCCCCCCGCCCTGCGAACAGAGGACGGCTGAAGCCTTAATCCGATGCCGTTTCCGTATTTCACTTTTTTTGAGCGGAAACAGGGAAACTACAAGCTATAAAAAAGTTTCCCGCCGCCTGTGGCAACAGGCGGCGGGAAGATAAGCTTGCATCACAACGACCGTTCAAGTCTTGCACGGGCATTATAACACAAACAACAGTTGTTTGTCAAATGCTTTTTTGCAGGTTCTGGACGATCTGCATAGCGCAGAGGGAACGCTTAGGTGTCAGATTGCCAGCTAACTTCGTGGTAAGGGCAATCCGGACAGCGTTGCGAAGATTCGTCTTGATACTGCCAGCAGGCAGCCATGGAGTGCATTGGAAAGACGAGGAGCATAGCACCAGCTTCCGAAAAAATGAAGCGCTCCGGGGCAGGCCAACCCTGTCAAACAGTTTGGAGATGTAAAGATAACCCAGCTGCGCGCTGTTCATCGTTACTCAGTCTTTCAAGCAAATTTTCTCAATTTGTTTGTGAATCGGGAATTTCCGGGTAATGCTGCCATTACCCGGAAAAACCTTCATGGCAGAGGATGAGGGATTCGAACCCCCGCAAACGGAGTCAGAGTCCGGTGTGCTACCGTTACACAAATCCCCTAGCTGAGCTTCTTTCCGAAGCGCATGATTATTATAACGATTTATTCTGAAAAGTCAAGACTAATTTTTCTTTTTTTGCAGAAATTAAATTGAGATGGAAACTGCAATTCTGGATTTCGGCGGAAAAGCAGGGCCTTTTTGCCGATACACGCTTCTTTTTTCTCGAGAAACGGAGAATTTCTAATTCATGACAAGGAAAACAGACTTTCTTTTACATACGCCATGCGCGGTTTCTTTCCGGCTCGGCGGGTCAAGATAATGGCGCTGAGACTTTTGCGGAGAGGATGAGAACATGAGGCGGAACATTTTTTATAGAAAAATACCGGCCGCGCTGGCCGCGTTCGTTCTTGCGCTTGCGCTGTGCTGCCAGACTGCCGCAGCCGGACGCGCGCTGGTTCCGGGCGGATATACAGTCGGCATCAAGCTCTATGCGGAGGGACTGATGGTCACGGAGGTAGAGAGCGGCACACCTGCGCAGCAGGCGGGGATCCGGAAGGGTGATGTGATCATTGCGGCGGACGGAAAGAAAACAGACAGCGCGCAGGCGCTGCTCGGAAGCATTCAGAAAAGCGAGCCGATTGTCGTGCGGGTGGAACGCGGCGGAAGGGAAGCAGAGTTTCTTGTCACGCCGGAAAAAACGCCGTCCGGCTACCGGCTCGGCGTTCTGGTACGCGACCATATCGCGGGGATCGGGACTGTCACCTATTATGACCCCGAAACCGGAAGCTACGGTGCGCTCGGCCACGGCGTCAGCAGTCTGGACGGGACGCAGCTTCTGATGATGCAGTCCGGCTATCTGGTGCGGTCGAGCGTTGCTGAGATCCGCGTCGGTACACGCGGAACGCCGGGAGAACTGCACGGACTTTTCGATGTGACAGACACGGTGGGAACCGTGGACAAAAATACAGCCTGCGGGATATTCGGCACGATGACCCATCCGCGTCAGGGGCAGACAGTCGAAACGGCTCCTGCTGAGTCGGTCGTGACCGGCCCGGCGGAGATCCTTTCAAATGTCGACGGCGATCAGGTGCAGCGTTTTGCCATCCGCATTGACCGTGTGGATGCAGACGCGAAAAATGGCCGGAACCTGCTCATTACCGTGACGGACGAGGCGCTGCTTGCCAAAACAGGCGGTATCGTGCAGGGGATGTCCGGCAGCCCGATCCTGCAAAACGGACGGCTGGTCGGCGCAGTCACACACGTGCTGGTCAATAGCCCGGCACAGGGCTATGGCATTCTCATCGACAGAATGCTGCAGGCCGCAGAGGGATAAAAGCTGACCCGGCTTTCCTGTGAGGAAAGCCGGGTCAATATTTAGAAAAAGCTTAAACAGCCGAACCCTCCGGTGCGCGGTCGTCTCCAAAGAAGAATACCGCGACGGTGCCGGGGCCGGAATGCGACGCGACAATCGTGCCGATATCGCAGATGCGCACCTTGCCGTTCAGATGCGGAAACGCGGCTTCGACGGCGGCCTTCGTCGCCTCGGCATCCGCAAGGCAGTTGGAGTGGCAGATAAACGCCTTGCCTGTGTAATTCTCTCCGTTTTCGGCGTGGCGCTTCATCGTCTCGACGGTGCGCGCGACGGCGTTTTTCTTGCCGCGGACCTTGTCATAGGCAATGATGCGTCCCTTGTCGTCCAGACGCATGATGGGGCAGATGCCGAGCACCGTGCCGATCGCTGCGGCAGCGCCGGACATACGCCCGCTGCGGCGGTAGAATTTCAGCTCCGTGGAATAAAACTGGTGGTGGACCTTCTGACGCTTTTCGAGTACCCAGTCCGCGATCTCATCCATGGATCTTCCTTCGTCGCGCAGATCGGTTGCGCCGTCGACCAGCAGACCGTAGCCGGAGGACGAGCAGAGCGAATCGATCACGGTCAGCTTCCGCTCCGGGTATTTCTCCCGCAGCGTCTCCGCTGCAAGCATCGCATTCTGCACGGACGCCGTCATACCGGAGCCGAACGCGATATGCAGCACGTCGCCCTGCTGCAAAAGTGCGTCAAAAAACGTCTCGTACTGAAATTCGTTCAGCTGCGCTGTGCTCGGCAGCTTTCCGGCGTCCAGAAAGCCGTAAAACTGCGGCAGCGCCTCCGGATCACGCCCCATGTCGTCCTCATAGCTGACGCCGTCGACCTGATAGGAATAGAACAAAACGGGAATGTCACGCTGTTCGCAGTAGGAATAGGGGAGATCAATGGTAGACTCACAGGAAAGAATAAAGCCGGAACGCATATCAGGAACCTCCGTGAAAGCATGATGTATTACATGATATCATAGCAGATGCGGGGAAAAAGAGGAACGGGCAATCAGCACGGAATGCCTGTATCGGCGTCCTGCCGCGCCATTGCCTCAAATCCGCCGCGGTAAAACGTGCAGAGCCTGCTGAACTGCGCCTGAATGTCGTACTTCATATCGTTGGACAGCCACTCAACGATCTGCCCATAGCATTCGCACTGCCAGAAGCGGATCAGGATCTCCCGGTCCTCTTTGCTGAGCGGCAGATCGCCATAGGCTGCCGCCGCGTAGGCCTCGACCGTGTGGCGGCAGATCTGCATGAGATAAAACGCGACGGTATCGTGGCTGATCGAACGGTACATATGCATGACCGCGCGCCGGTTTTCCGTCATGAACTGCACGGCGGCATTCAAACACGCCTCCGGCGAATCCGGGTTGGCGTACTGCCGGATGATCTGGTCAGCCCGTTCGGTGATGATCTCCGTCGCAAGCGAGGGAATGTCGGTAAAATGATAATAAAACGTGTTGCGGTTGATGCCGCAGTCCTCCACGATTGCCTTGACCGTGACCTGATTGAGCGGCCGGTCATTGAGCAGCTTCAAAAATGAATTTTTAATGGCTTGCTTGGTGTAAGCGGACATAGCTTGACCTCCTGCGCCGCAGCATAAATACACCATAAGAATACCAGACAGGCGCAGCAAAGTCAATCTGTGCACAGACAGGTTTTTGCCTGAAACGGCACAGCGCACGGCCTGATTTCTACTCTTGCGGTCACGGGCTTCCGATGATATAATACTATTATTTAGAAAGAAATAAAGAAATTGAGGAGTTGCTTATGAATCGGCGTTTTGTGCGCAGTCTGCTGCTGGCTGCGCTGCTGGTCCTGCTCTGCACACAGGTATTTGCCGCGCAGGAGACGCTGGCTGCGCTGCGGCTCGACCCGGAGTCGGGCTTTACGACCCGCATGGAGGACACAGACGGAAATACCCTTACGCGGAGCGGCGTTCTGAATCCGGACGGGCTTGCGAATTCCGTCCGCTCTGCAAAAATCGCCTCTTATTCGATCTATTATAACGGACGGCTGCTGATGACCGTCACGCCCGTCGGCTTCTCCGAGCCGGATGCCGCCGTGATGAGTGGCGGCGCGCCCACCTGCACCGGTTTTTACAAGACCACGTTTTCCATCGACGATACGCGGGAAATTTTCCTGACCGGCCTGACAGAATCGACGCTGGAGCAGGTGCAGACAGAGCTGACGGCCAGTGCGCTGGAGGACCGCTATTTCAGCCTCACCAACGTGGACTTCATTGACGCGGAAAAGGAATTCACGGATGTTGCGGAAGGGGAGATCGCCTCGGACGCCAACCTCTGCTGGGCTGCCGCTTCGTCCAATATGCTCCGGTTCAGCGGCTGGGGGAGCGAAGCGGGCTTCCGGACAGAGGACGATCTGTTTGAGTCGTTCATTTCAGCGTTTACAGACGCGGGCGGCTCGTATACATACGGGCTGGACTGGTTCTTCAACGGCTATTACGCCATGCGGGGCAATGACGGCTGGGCGCAGCTGCGCGCGCCGGGCGAATCCGGAAAGTATCTTTCCGAGTATCCCGCCGACAGTCTGTACCAGACCTATGAAATTTCCAACCACATCGACAATCTGCGGCCGGTGCTTGACGCGCTGGAGCGCGACTGCGCCGTCGGCATTTCCATCGGCAACTATCTCTCCTCGTTCCGCATCGGCGGCCACGCTATCACGCTCTGGGGCTATCTGCACGACACGTCCGCCAGCCCCTACAGCAAGGAAGCCTATCCCGCCATTTTCATTTCCGATTCTGATTCCGATAAATACGACGGCGCACTGCGCCGCCAGGCGCCGAACCGGCTGCGCGTCATGATGATGGACGGGATGTTCGACGGCTTCGGCGCCGACAGCTGGGAGCTGGACTATCCCTCGACGTTCCCGTGGCGGCTCGAAAGCTTTACCGTTCTGGAACCCTACCGCGCAGAGCTGGAGCAGGACGCCTCCGGTACCCACAACAAAAACACCTCGGCGGATTTTTCCGTTCAGGATCTGTACGTCCGCGCTTCCACGTTTGATGATCTGGAGCTTGGCATTGATACGATCCCTGCCAACCAATCCTTCAAAATCGGCGGGATCGCGCTGAACAACAGCGCAGTGAACCTGAGCAGCGCAAGACTGCAAATCGTCACAACGATCACGCAGAACGGCCAGACCGTCTGGGAAAAAACCAGCCAGCGCCCCATCAGCAGATTCCAGGCCAATGCCTATGTCAAGATTTCGGAAACCTGTAATTCCCTTGCTGCCGGCAGCTATGAAGCCACGATCCGCGTAACGGCCAGCGGCATATCGGAAGCCTATCTTCTGAATAACACGCGTTCCATTTCCTTTACCGTCAGCGCTGCCGCGCCGGACGCCTCGAACGCGTCCGTGTCCGTATCCATTCCCGAGTTCGATGGAAGAACGGGCGGCTATGGAACGCTGCGCTTCGGCGGCGTCGATTCCCTGTATCCTGCCGGGACGGAGCTGACGTGGTCCGTCTACGAAAAATACGACTCGGTTCTGTATGACGACTGGGTGCTGGCGTATCAGGGCTATCAGCAGCCGGAATCCGTCCGGTACGAGGGCATGACAACGGCTGTTCGGACCCTTGTGGTGCTGCGGCCGGTCGACCCGTCGCTTGCGTGCGTGACGCTTGATGCGGGAAGCCAGAAGCTGCTGTACCATAGGGTGTATACATTGGCTGCCGATGACAATACCGGCATCTGCTCGGCGATTGCTTACGGACAGAACACGCTGGCAGCAGGGGAGCAATTCAGCTTTTATATTTCCAATTTCACGACCTGCACGCCTTCCATTACGGTGACGCCGGTTGTTTATGCGATCCGAAGCTCCGATAATCTGCGGATCGACCTCTGGCGCGGCGAGGCTATGCGCATGGCGTATGGAGAATCTACAGAGAATGCGCCCTGCCGTGTTGCAAGCTGGAGCGCGGAGCTTCTGCCCGGCCAGTATACGATCTATGGCGAAGCCGTATATGAATACGGCAGCAAAACCGTGAAGCTCAGTACGCTTCAGGTCAATGCGGACAAGCCGTTCGTTTCCACTGGAACGACGTTCCGCGGCAGCAATCGCTGCGCAGTCGTTCTGGAATGTGCTGCCGCAGAAGGAAGCGCAGAATTTGGCATCGAGTACCGCAAAGCGGGACAGGAACAGACGGAACGCGTTTCATTTTCTGCGAATTTTGACAGCGTCAAGTCCAGACAGCTCTGCCTGTCGTTTAAGGCCGATGCGGGAGCAGACTATTCCTTCCGCACATTTATCGTATCTGAAGACGATACGACCTATGGCGCGTGGAACGACTGCCCGGCTCCTACGGCGGCTCGCATTTTGACGGATGCGCCGCAGAACGGAGGCGCAGATGCGTCTGTCTGGGAATTCACGGCCCCGTCCGACGGTGTTTACACCCTGACGGTTCAGGGAGCCGGAACGGGCGCGCTATACGATACGACCGACGTATTGCCCAAAGCCGGAAGAGAGGGCGCGATGCTCCAGCGCGGCTTCTATCTGGAAGCAGGAGAAACCGCTCTGTTCTGCGTTCAGGCTGAGGCTTCGTATACGGTCGAGGTCACGCGGGCACAGGAGAGCGGGCTTTGCAGTCCGGTTCGCTTCAACGCTGCGTTCACCGGTTATGAGCGCTTTTTCAGCTTCACCGCGCCTGCTGCCGGAAGCTATGTGTTCCATGCAGCCGGTGAAAGCGGCTGGCTGTATAAATTGGGCGAAAATGCCGTGTGGAAGCCGTATCGCCATTTCAGCGCCTCCCGGCCCGACAGCGGCGTTTCTCTCACGCTGGAAAAGGGGCAGCGCGTTTATTTCAGAATCGCCTATACGGCGATCGGCAGCTATTCGTTCGCTGTTTCTCGTCCCGCACCGGAGGTTTCCGTCTCAGACGAGGGCGTGAACGTCAGTTATGACCCGGAGTTCACCGGCCTGCACCTGATCGCGCTTTATGACGCGGACGGGCGGATGGTCGATGTCCAATACGTACCCGTGCAAAGTCTGGATACGCGTATTTCCGTCGTTCTGCGAGGTACGAAGACCGGCTTTGTCCGCGTGTTCCAGCTGGACGCAGAGAAAAATACGCCGCTCACCGCTGCAAAGCAGATCGAGCTGGTGTGAACCCATGATCGACAGACAGGAGATTTGATTTGGACGGATTTGTAGCATGGCTGAAGCAGCTCCAGTTTGACGGCGTATGGCAGACGGCGGTGCTCGTCGCCGCGTCGCTTCTGTGCATCACGTTCCATGAGACGTGCCACGGACTCGTGGCCTATTGGCTCGGCGACCCGACGGCAAAGCGTGCAGGACGGCTGACACTCAACCCGCTGCGGCATATTGATATCGGCGGTCTGCTTATGATGGCGCTGTTCCGCTTCGGCTGGGCGAAGCCCGTCCCGGTCGATATGCGGTATTTCAAGCATCCCAAGCGCGACATGGCGCTCACCGCTGCAGCAGGCCCGCTGTCCAACGTTCTGCTGGCCTATCTGGCTGTGCTGCTCTACGGTGTGCTTGCCTACTGGTACTACTTCTCCGGCTCGACAGCCGTCTATGTCTTCGCACTCTTTTTCTACTATGTCGAGATCATTTCGGCGGGCCTTGCCGTGTTCAACGTCTTTCCCATCCCGCCGCTCGATGGGTCGAAGGTGCTCTTTTCCTGCCTGTCCGACAAGGCCTATCTCTGGCTCATGCGCTATGAGCGCTATGGCATGGCGCTTCTGATGCTCCTGCTCCTGACCGGCGTACTCGATGTGCCGCTGGAATTCTTGCGTGACGGGCTGCTGAATGGGCTGGAAGCCATCGGCACATGGCCGGTGCGGCTGCTGCTTGCGCTGCGCTGAACTTATTTTTTGGAGTTATATCTGCATGGATGAACCGCGATACCATCTCGGCAGCGTCGTGCACGCGAAGGGCGAGACGCTCGAGGACTTCGACGGCCCGCTGGACGTGATCCTGCTGCTGCTGAGCAAGAATAAAATTGAAATACAGGATATCCAGATCTCCGCTATTCTGGAGCAGTATCTGGCGTATCTGGACGAAATGAAGCGCATGGATATGGAAATTGCCAGCGAGTTTATCGCCATGGCGTCCTATCTCATGTATATCAAAACGCGGATGCTCCTGTCCAAGGCGGAGCAGGAGGAGGCGCAGAGCGAGATGGACAAGCTCGTCGAATCCCTCCAGAAGCGACAGCGGCAGGATGCATATCAGCAGATCCAGAAGGCCGCGAAGCAGCTGGCCGTGCGCAATGAGCTTGGCCTCGGCCTGTTCACCAAGGGGCCGGAGCCGTACCAGGCGGACAGAACCTACCGCTACCGGCACGACAAGTCCGATCTGACCGCCGCGCTTGCTGCCATGCAGGACCGGACGGAGCGCCGTCTGCCGCCGCCCGCGTCCAACTTCGCCGGGATCGTCGGCACAGAGCCGTACCCGGTCACGCAGAAGGCCAAACAGGTCATCAGCCGCCTGCTTGCCCACGGTGTCATGCGCTTTCTGTCCCTGTTCAAGGGCAGCCGCAGCCGGTCGGAGATCGTGGCGACGTTCCTCGCCGTGCTGGAGCTGTGCCGCCTTCGCTCCGTTTCCATCGGAGAGGATGAACGCGGCGATATGGCGGTTACCTTTCTAAAAGCGCCGGATGCCGACGTGCAGACGGACATTTCCTGAACAGGAGGCTAATCTTGGAGCAGAATGATTTACAGCGGGCATTGATGGCCGTTTTGTTTGCCGCCGGAGAGCCGGTGGACGCCAAACGCCTGAGCCAGACGCTCGAACACGATGAAGCAGAAATCCACGAAGCGTGCAAGACGCTGATGGACGAGCTGAGCTTCAACCGCAGCGGCATCCGCATTGTGCGGTTGGAAAACGCCTATCAGATGTGCTCGTCGCCGGAAATGGCGGAATATGTAACCAAAACGCTCGAAACGCGTAAGCCGCCGAAGCTTTCGCCGTCGCAGCTGGAAACGCTGACGGTCATCGCGTATTACCAGCCCGCGACAAAGGCGCTTGTCGAACAGATCCGCGGCGTTGACAGCGCCTACTGCGTCAGTGCCCTTGTGACAAAAAAGCTCATCCGCGAATGCGGACGGCTGAACGTGCCGGGCCGCCCCATCGTCTATGAGACGACGCCGGACTTCCTGCGCGTGTTCGGCCTGGAATCGCTGGCCGAGCTGCCGGAGATTGAAAAAGTCGACCTGCACGTCGATCCCTCGCAGGTCGAGCCACTGGAGCAGAAGCAGGAGGAGTCCACGCAGCCGGATGCATCAGCGCCTGTGCAGCAGGAGATCCCGCTATGACTTGGACATGGTGGATGACGCTTCTTGCGATTTTTGCTGCCCTTGTGCTGATCGGCTGCATTCCCGTCGGCGTTGATGCGCGCTATAATGCGGAGGGCGTATTTCTTGCGGCGAAGCTCGGCCCCATCCGCCTTCAGCTTCTGCCGCAGAAGCCAAAAAAGAAAAAGAAACAGCAAAAACAGCAAAAGAAACCGGAAAAGGCACCGGAAAAAGCCGCTTCGCAGGAAAAAAAGCCAAATCCGATCCTTTCCGGCGGCGTGGACGAAATTTTGCAGCTGCTGGATATTGTGCTTGATACGCTCGGCGATCTGCGCCGCAAGCTCCGCGTGAACGAACTGACGCTGTATGTCCGTATCGGCGGCAGCGACGATCCGGCAAAGGCCGCTATGGGCTATGGCCGGGCCTGGGCCGCCATCGGCGCGATCACGCCGTCTTTAGAGCGGCTTTTCGTCATAAAAAAGCGTGACATTCAGCCCGCGCTCGATTATACTATAAGCAACACACAGGTCGACGCGCATCTTGTGACCACGATCACCATCGGTCGGTCGCTGGCCCTTGCGCTGCGCGCTGGCATCCGGTTCCTAAAAATTCTGAACGAACGAAAAAAGGCGGTGTAAAGTATGGAACATCCTCTGTCTGATATGATGACCAATACCATGAGCAAGATTAAAGATATGATCGATGTCAACACGGTCGTCGGCAGTCCCATCACCACGCCCGGCGGCGTGACGATCATCCCCGTAACCAAGGTTTCCATCGGCTATGGCGGGGGCGGCAGCGATTTCGCAACGAAAAATATGCCTGCGAACCGCGATAATTCCTTCGGCGGCGGAGCAGGCGCGGGAATCAAGATCACGCCGGTCGCATTTCTTGTGATCCGCGGCGAGAACGTGCGTATGCTCCCGGTCGCGGAGCCAGCCTCCACGTCGGTTGACCGCCTGATCGAGCTGCTGCCCGATCTGCTGGAAAAGGGCGAGGCATATTTTGCGGAAAAGAAAGCCGCAAAAGAGGCCGAAAAGGCAGCGGAAGAAGCATAAAACCCGCGTATTCTGCACAAACTCCCGGCAGGGGGATGCAGAATGAAACGCAGCGGTCAAAAAACGATCCGGCAAGCGGCGGCGGCACTCTGCGCCGCCGCCTTTTTCCTCGGCGCGGCGGGTATATCCAGCGCCGCACAGCTCGCACCGCCTCCGCAGGTGTCGGCCAAAAGCGCCGCACTGCTCGACGGGACGACAGGGGAGTGCCTTTACGTGAAAAACGGCGAGCAGCGCGCGCTGATCGCCAGCACAACGAAGATCATGACCGGTCTTCTCGTCTGCGAAGCGGGAGAACTGGACAGAACTGTGACCGTGCCGGACGCCGCCGTAGGGCTGGAAGGCTCCAGTATGTACCTGAAAAAGGATGAGACGCTGACGCGCCGCGATCTGCTCTACGGCATGATGCTCCATTCCGGCAATGATGCCGCCTTGACGCTGGCAATCTCCGTTTCCGGCAGCGAAGCAGCGTTTGTCCGCCAGATGAATCTGCGCGCCCGTGCGCTGGGCCTGACGCAGACGCACTTTGCCAACCCGCACGGGCTGGACAGCGGCGAAAATTATTCCACTGCGCTCGATCTGGCCCACCTTGCGCAGGCAGCGCTGCAAAACGCACAGCTCCGCGCGGTCGTCTCGACCAAAACTGCGGTCTGCGCGGGCCGGACGCTTACCAATCACAACAAGCTGCTTTGGCGCTATGACGGCTGTATCGGCGTCAAGACCGGTTATACCCGCCATGCGGGCCGCATTCTCGTCAGCGCTGCCGAGCGTGACGGCAGGATGCTCATCGCCGTCACTATCTCGGACCCGGACGACTGGCGCGACCACACTGCGCTTCTGGACTACGGCTTTGCCGTTCTTGGACGCGACACGCCCGTCTATCCGCAGAACAGGAGGATCGTATGGAAGAACGACTGCAAAAAATTCTGGCGCGCTGCGCAGGCGTCTCGCGCCGCAGGGCGGAGGAGCTGATTGCGGCGGGCCGCGTCCGCGTCAACGGCAACACCGCGCAGCTTGGCGAGCAGGCCGACGCAGAGGAGGACGTGATCGAGCTGGATGGCACACGCGTCAAAACGCGGCAGGAGCCGCAGCCAGTCTATCTCATGCTCTGCAAGCCACGCGGCTTCGTGACCACCATGCACGATGAAAAGGGCAGGCGTTCCGTCGCGGAGCTCGTCGCGGACGTACCGGAGCGCGTGTATCCGGTCGGGCGGCTGGATTATAACTCCGAGGGCCTTCTGCTCATGACGAACGACGGCGTGCTGGCAAACGCCCTCATGCACCCGAAAAAGAGCATCGACAAGACCTATCTCGTCTGGGTCAGCGGGTACATAGCAGGGAAGGAGCAGTCTCTTTCGCAGTCCATCGAAATCGATGGCCGCAAGACTTCTCCCGCTGCTGTGCAGCTTCTGCACAAAGCCGGCACGACCGCGCTTTTCCGCGTCACGATCCACGAGGGCCGCAACCGGCAGATCCGCAGGCTCTGCGAGCGTGCAGAGCTGACCGTCACGCGCCTGCGGCGCGTGCAGGAGGGGCAGCTCACGCTCGGTGATCTGAAGCCGGGTCAGCACCGTCCCCTGACCGAAACGGAGCTTCGCGCAATATTTGAAGAAATTCAAAAGTAACCCTTGACAAACGGACAGCTTTTGTGTATGATATTAAGGCTGTCCGGGGTTTGACACGGCCAGCCGATATCATGGAGTGGTATCGAAGCGGTCATAACGAGCACGACTGGAAATCGTGTGACGGTCAAAAGCCGTCCGAGGGTTCGAATCCCTCCCACTCCGCCATAAGTCCACCGTAATTTTGACAGAATTACGGTGGATTTTTCTATGCCCGAAAAACGCCGAGAACCGCTTAGAATAGGGCTTTTCGGCTGTTTTTGCACATAAGTGAACCCC
>OLPI01000169.1_pt1 | contig 60398 bp, 46 predicted proteins | sample 1672361 | NCBI WGS metagenome assembly OLPI01 (sample SAMEA3136675, study PRJEB25190) | human gut metagenome
TAAACTTGGTCTTGCCATAAAAGTACTTCCTTTCTGCCAAAAGTGGCTGTTTTCACAGGTTTTCGAGGTCATACTATATATCACTCTGAACGCTGATAATATCAACTACTTTCGGCAGACAAACGGAATTATATCTCCGAAGAAGCACTGATAAATTTTTCAAACTGCGGGCGGATAATCAGATACCTATTTCCGCTGAATACCGCAAATCTTCCTCTGTTATCTTCTGCCAGTCTACGCATTTTCTTTGTTCCGATATTAAAATACGATGCTGCTTCTTTGATTGTCAGTGTGTACTTTTCACTCACAGGGACAAGTGTATTTTCCGTAGTATCATGTTTTTCTATTGCCATGTGCAATCCTCCTTCCATACGGGCTGCAGTATTTCCACAGCCCCAACTGCTTAGTCTGCTGCCATCTGAAGTACCTTGACTGCATCCTTACGGATCAACTTTCCATCCAGATACTCACATCCCAGATACCCTACCTGTCCACGCATGGCAAACTTTTCTTTCAGTGTGCGGATAGTCAGTGGGAAACGCTGAACGAGCCAGTAATTGCTGAAATCTCCAAATGCGATTACTTTCTGCCCCTTTCCGATAGACGGCATGGAATCAACAATCTGCACAGGTTTTGAGAAAATCGTTTCATCACTTTCCTTCCACAGATAGTTTCCGGCTGAATCTTTGAGGGTACGGAGTGCCAGAGCCGTTTCGTCATTCATAAGCCATGTACCATGTTTACGGTATTTCTTATCCACGGACAGATACAGTCTGATGATTTCATCATAGCTGATAGCAGAATCACTCTCTGTCGTCACGCCCGTTTCTGCTCCGTCAGTGGCGTGCAGAATACCTGTCGGCTGATTTTCCCCTGTTCCGTTGATAAACGCCTGTTCCTCGCTTGTGCCAAAACAACGTGCCATTTTCCCGATTACATAATCCTCTATGGCAAAGGACTGGTCAGAAGCGAACTCCAATCCAAGTCTGACAAGCTCGGACAATCGGTATGCCTGTACTTCAAATCTCTGAAAATCGTCCTCGTTATCCATGCCCTCCAGATTGACCATATCGCCCCATTCAGCCTGACCTTCACAGTCAAATGTCCAAAGACGGCTGTCACTTCTGGTCGCATTCACAACGGTTGCCAGCTGACGGACTGCACTTTCTTTCTGTAGTACTGCCGTATATTTTTTATTTGATTCTCCGGGCAGATGGTACTCATTTGTCTTGCTTTCACGGTTGTTATAAAGGCTGTCCGTAACTGCCTGTTTTCCTCTCATTTCGTTCCAAAAATCGTTATAATAAGCTGTACTGTTAATCATAATAAACCTCCTGAAAAATTATTTTTGTGTCATATAACCACTCTGTCTGCAATAATCCACTGCTTCAGAATAGGACAGATAAAACATCTCCAATGACCCGTCAACCACACGGTAATAAGGCGGGTCACAGGATTCGCTTGCCATGATAATGACCGGGCATCTGTCCCTTAAATTGATGACATTCACACATCTGTACTTGTCTGTTGAAAAATCCGATGGCTCAAACCGCATCGGTGGTGCTGCTTTCTGTTTTCCCATGTGTACCTCCTTTTTTCTTAACAGAAGAAATCTCTGCACAAGAGCCGATATCCAGTTAAAAGTGTAGTCTTTTCTCCGCCATCCCTTGGGCGCCTGCGGACTATCGTACCGATTGTGCGGAGTGCCTGATTAAAATTCCGGCTGTTCTCCGCAAAATATCCATTGTCATTGCACCAGTTTCGGTATGCCTGATACACTGCCGATGTCCGGCATTCCGCATCCTTCTCCTGTTCCAGAAATTCCTCCACAAAAAGTTCCATCTTATCGCTGTCATGCTGATAGGATATGGTGGCATCTTTTACTGCTTTTGGCTGAGCGAAACCTTCTTCTTTCAAGATGGTGTAGCCTTCAATCAGCCAGTTTAAGATGGCACTTGCTGCCTCCGGCCTGGAAAATTCTGCTTTCAGATTCTGTTCCTGCTCCCATTCCTCAAAATGTCTGTCAAAGGGAATGATTACGACACGTCCGCTCGAAAACAGTGTCATATCCGTAATAGCCGGAAGATAATTTGTATTTACATACAGCTTGAACTGTGGTTTAAAATCAAAACTGTTTTCATGCAGGAATCTGGCATTCAGTGTATCATTTCCCGTCATGCTTTTGATCTGTGCTTCATTCAGCACCAGTCCCCGCCTTGGCTCTGAGATATTGGCGAACCGCACTCCGGCAAGACGTGCAATATCCTCTGTCGGGTTCTGGCTGTTGGCAGACGGTTTTGCAGCAATCGTTTCCGGTCGGACAGTCAAACCGTAATCTCCCATCACATGAAGTGTGCTTTCCATCAGAGTCCCTTTCCCATTTCTGGTGGTTGCACCGTAGTAGAAAAACATACATTCATAGCGTGTATCACCTGTCAGACCATAACCAAGGCTTTTCTGCATGAACCTTGCTTTCTCCGTATCCCCACTCATCACCTCTGAAACAAATCTGGTAAAACGTAGATTCTTTGCATTCGGATCATAGACCGCCCCTGCAATCTTGGTCAGCTTGTCCTGTGGTGTATGCGGATGGAACTCTCCCGTCTGCAGATCCAGTGTTCCGTTCTGGCAGTTCAGGTAATAAACATTGCGGTCAAACTCAGACATTGCAATCGGATACACGCTCTGGGCATCACTGATATACGTGTTACGGTAATTCCGGCTCTGCCATTTCGCAGAATATTCCAGATAGTCCTTTCTTATACGTTCATCAGTAATTGTCAGGGCATATCTGACCAGACTGTCCGCAAGGGATTTTGCAAGCTCCATTGTTTTCAATCCGCCAATGTCCGGAATCCACCGGGTTCCGTCATACACATACCACTTTTTCCTTTCCGGCACATACCTTGCGATATCTTTATACACATCCGCAAACAATCTGCCTGAGCCGTTGTCATTCCACGGGTATCTGCTGTTATCCGACACATTCAGTTCTATCAGCTTCTGCAGCATATCATCAAAATCACTCTCTGCTGATGTCCTTGCATAAGGTCTGTAGAAATCCAGTGCCTGTGCCACTGCCTTTTCCATCGTCAATGCGCCGTAGGTTGAGCCACTCTGCACACGGTCCCACTTGCTCCGCATCAATCCCGATCTTCGGAACAGCCTGTCCATCTGCTCTGTGTCACCGCCACACCAGAATGCAAGGATACTTGCAAGCGACATATCCGCATCGCTGTGGGATTTTCCTTCCGGAATTTCTCCATTCCACAAGGCTTTGAACTTTTCGCCCTGTCTGGAATCCGATGCTAGGCGGACCACGGAATCATCGGACAGATAACTGCCGGGAATATCCTGTACATCGTTCTTTTTCTTAGAAATCGGACGGAGCATATAAGTTTCCAGTATTTCCCCAATTTCAGTGCTTCGCTCCTCAACACCACGGTTGCGGATCACATTTCCTGTCAGAGTACAGAATTTCTTCGTCACACCTGCTGCATAGATTTCCAGACCAAGTTTCTGATTATTGATGTAATATCTGCCCGTATCATAAGACAGGGAAGATGCCTTACATACTATGCGGACTCCCGTGCCGGAGGGGCTGAATTCTGTATAGGAGTCCATTCTCTCCACAATGTCTTCTGCCATCTGTGTCATCTTTCCACCAAACACGCAATGGTCGATATCTACCATGCAGAAATCATCAAATGCACCCATACCGATTCCGTCATAACCATCCATTGCATTGACTGCCAATCGAAAATCCGAAAAGGTATTTTTATCGGCACTGCTCGCTTTTCTGCCATTTGTCTGATACGGCACTTTTGTCATGCGCCCGTTTCTTTCTTCATATTTCCACAGACAGAACCGTCCGTCTTTTTTCAACTGTTCCGGAAGTTTCTCATACATTCTGTGCTCCTCCTTCCCCGCTTATTTTCTGACGTATCATTTCTCCGTGGCTCTTGCCGATAACCACACCTTAAATTCGGAAACAGGAACCAATACCCGCTTGCCTACACGGACGATTGGAAAATCCGCTTCTCTGGTCAGTGCATACGCTTTGCTCAGGCTGATTCCCATCTGCATTGCCATTTCCTGTACGCTCATCGTGACTTTATCCATAGCCATCCTCCTCTCTGCATTCCAAACATGAATTGCTCTTGTTTTCTATCACAGTATACTTTATAATGTTACCAAAGGCTATTTTCTATTGGTAAGAACTCGTACCGAAAGCAAGTTCTATCGGTAAGAATGGAGGTAGAATATGAACGAAGATTTCAGTTTGGGAAAAATGAGTGCGGATGCACGGCTGACCGCAACTTTCAAATACTATGAAAAGACAGAACAGAATGGAAAAATCGTAATCACCGCCTGTCTGGGCAAGGGCGATGTCCCAAGACTCAACCGTGGATACGGCTTGGACGGAAATGAGCTCTGGCTTTCTCTGAATAACCTGTACCAGAGTATCCGTGGAAAAGATGACTACACTGCTGCCGATGATATCATTTCTTGGTGTCAGCAGTACGCACACCCCTACTATGCCTCTGAGGACATCGAAGAATATCGTTGGGATATTGAAAAGGATACGGAATACTGGGATTTTTCCACTAACATTCTTGGTAATTTCACTTTTGATGTTCACACCATGCGGAAAGATCTCGAAAGCCTGTACCGGGATACCCTTGTCATCCTGATGTTCAAAAAATGTCTGGAACGGCTTGACGTTTCCACGGATCTTGCGCAGATCACATGGACGAATGAATTTGCAGATTTTAATTCGTTTCCTATGCAGAAACATCTCGGTAAAATATCAGCTTACCTAAATAAAATGAGTGGCGTAACCATGAAGTTGGGACTGGATGAAAATGGAGAATTGAAGGTCATGCCGGATTTCCATTCTGTTTTTGATGCTGCCCGATTCGCTCTGTCGCAATATGTATCTATCCCTACGGATTACCCCATTGCTTATGCCGACCGTGTGGGCGTTGCCACCTGTGAGTGTTGCGGCCGTCTGTTCATCAAAAACGGGAACCGCCAGAAATACTGTGACAATCCAGAATGTAAAAAAGAACGAAACCGTAGAAAATCCCGCACTGCTTATCGCAGAAAGATACAGGAAGAAAATGATAACCGCTGGGCGTGACCACGGCTGTTTTCACACTGGGGCAAGATGTGGCAAGTAATATAGGTTATTTTCTATACAGGCTCTATAAGAATAACCTAAATCATCTGCCACAAGTTGCCCCAACTGTTTTTCCATAGAAAAAGGGCATCGGTCTGCACCGACACCCCATGTCATTTTATCCTTATTCTCCGCAGCGGAATGCTGAATTTCCCGTAAGATTTCTAAGCAGAATCTTTCTCGCTGTCTTATACTCTTTCCCAATAAAGCCAAGTCTGAGCAGAAAACAGCGGAAAGCGTATTTGTCATTGTCCGTTTCAGTCGGCTTTGATGATACCCTTTTTGCATCTCTTGCCATATCACACAGCCTTGAGATAAATTGTGTGTAGGCTGCAATCTCATCGCTATCCGCTGTGTATGGAAACCATAAGAAGCTTATTTTTTCCTCAGTAATCTCTATTTCTGTGCTGTCCGTCCGAAATGCACGTTGAAAAAGTGTCTGCTTATTTGCTATGATCTTCTGCAAATTTTCCAATGCCGTATCCGTAAGACTCTCTTTTGGAATTGCTATTGTCAGCTTCTCCTGTTGCACTGGCACTTCTTCGGTTACTTCTACATCGTCCTGAAATCCACACTCTCGTAACTTCAGAATCAGGTCTTCCACCGTTTCTTCCTCTACTCCCTCCGGGATATGCAGTACTCCCTCTTTGTCCAGTCGGTATCCCGCAATATCATATGCACAGCTTGGTACCCGTTCATAATGCGGTGCTGCTCCAAGTATGTTTCCAATCTCCTGTGCCAGCTTTGGTCTCTGCTTCGATTCCAATGTAAATCTGATTTCATTCATCATAATGTGTACCCGCCTTTCTTTATTCGGTAGTACATATATCACTCTGATGGCACAAAATAGCAAGACAATTCGGATTATATTTCTGCCAAAATGTACGCAGAAAAACTGTGCTTTTTATGCTGCTTTTTACATGTTTTTTCTTCGTATTTCGGTACTATCCAGCAAAACAAAATCGGCTTTAGCAGCGGTATTCTGCGGATATTTTTACATAAACCGACCTTGGTGGGTATCCCCCCTGTTTAATTCTGCGAAAATTCGCACGAAGGAGGGCATCGGTCTTCAGGAAGAAAGGTTGTAGAGATTTGGATACCCCTCCTACTTTATCAGTTCATCGAACACACGCTCTTTCTTTAATAATACCTTCCTTTTCTTTTCTTTTATTGATAACATTTCTTTCTTATATTTACGACATTTTGAAACAATATCATTCTGTATTGAAATATCTGGAACTTTAACAACTAAAGCACTTATACGTTCTATAGAAGCTCTATTAGTTCTATCAAATCCAACCATAATTCCTTCTTTTTCTAGCACCATCGAAAAATATTCTGGATTAATTTTCTCATTTTTCACACGAATGTATCCACAATGATCAGTTGGATAAAATGGTATTTTCGCATCAACAAAGTTTACCATCCAATCTCCGTCAATTCCCCACAACACTGAAGGCATATCAAAATTATCTAAAATACTCTCTCTTGTGATTTTACCTACTGCTTCGTTCACATTTGCACTATAAACAAACATTTTTCCTTTATCATCCAATTCTGACTGAACTACTCGCTTTCCAATACCAATTTCAAAATCGGATTCTATAGCTAGTTTATATTCATATTTCGCACTTTCCTGTGCTCCATTGAATAACTGAAGAATGTTCATTTCAATTTGCTGTTGTTGGCTATGAAGTTCTATGTATTCATCATTAAACACCTTACATCCATCTACGATTTGCTGTTGAACATCTACAGGCGGCACAGGCAATAAAACATCACTAAAGATATTAGCGTTTAAGCTCGGCCTTTCATTTACTTTCTTGTATTCCTCAACCCAATCAAGATAGTAATGAGTTCTTGTATAAATATCTAAATATTCTGGTAAAAGTTCATCATTAGTCCTAAAACGAATTAGATATCCTGCATAGATTGCTTTTCCGGCAGAACCCTTATATAAATATGTTTTTCCGGCAGTCGCTCCTGTCCTTGCGAACAGAAAATCTCCATCGTGTAACACATATTGTTCCTCAATATTCTCCGCTGTCATCCAATTATCATTTAAGAACCCATCCTGTGAAATATCTGTTATTCTTATATACCTATAATCTGTTTCTTTATCTCCTTCTATAGCACTTACACTTGCTCCATATGTTGGTTTCTCACAACAAGCTCCCAATCTTTTTACAGTATATTTACTATCAATTTTGATTTTTCTATTTACATTAGTATTGATTGCCTTTGAAAAATTAAATTTGTCAAAATCAAACATCTCATGCAGGTTTGCATATGTATAATATGCATCCAGTGACTTTACTGAAAGCATTTCGTCTTTAAACGAAGCTTTAATAAGATGTGCTATTTTATCAGACGCATCTCTGTCTGTTTCTGAATATAAATATCCTCCATTTTTCAAAGGTTTAATACCCTCTTGTCCTTTGCGTTTACTCCAATCATAACCAAGGAACTTAACTTGTTTCTTTTTATCTTTAGGTGCTGTTACAACCAGTGTTGTTTGCATATATACTAATCCAAAATAATATACTTTTTCACGTTCAATATTCTTTGCCCATTTATAAAAAGATTGCGTAAACCACTGCTTTTTCTCTGTATCTGAAAGATTCTTAAATCCTTTTTGTTTTACTTTATTTTTTACAAATGTCTGCTTAGCAAACTCTTTTTCATACATTTTGAAATAAGAATTTTTTTCTATATCACCGTATTCTATTTTTTCTTTTATAAAATTGTAATATTCTTCTCTATCTATTCCAATTTTATCTATATAACCACAAATAATATCCGAATCCTCCCAGTCATCTATATCCTCCACATTAAAGATGGCATCTACGCTATCATATAACATATCACTTCTTTTAGGTGGCTCATCGTATTTCTTTAAAAATAGGATAATAGTATTTGTTTGAGTCTCTCCAAATGTTTTACTTGCCAATCTTACTATAGATTTTATTTCAAAATTTTTTAGTAACGATTCTCTAGCCGCAATATAACTATTTGAGGTTTCATTTAGTAAAATGCTAGCGGGAAGAATAACAGCTGCTACCCCATCAGGTTTTACAAGTTGTGCAGTTCTTTCAATAAATAATGTTTCAATTTCTGAACCATCATTCGATATTTTATCGACAATCGTCAGCTCATTATCATTCAATTTCATATGCTGCTTGAATGCTGAAACAGAATATGGTGGATTTGCTACTAGAAATTCAAATTGTGCATTTGATATTCCCTTATCAGTGTAATTATCCAATCCATCTCCAAATATTATATTTCCGCCTCCAGCACCATGCATGAAAAGTGAAATTTTTGACACTCTCGCCAAACGATAATCTTTCTCAATTCCATATATGCTATGTTCAATCCAGTTTGAATCTATATCATCTATATCAGGAACAGAATTTAATACATCTTTAATTATTTCTACTGCTTCTGTTAAAAAATGCCCTGCTCCGCAAGAATAATCTATTATCTTAGGAATCACTACTTTTCCATCTAAAATCATTTTTTCCTTCACTGGCAAGCTATTCCAAATAAATCGTGCAATTGGTACCGGAGTAAAAAATTGTCCTTCATTTTGTTTGAAACCTTTATTCAATAACTTTTCAAACAAATCACCTAAGAATTGAAGGTTATTTGAACCGATAATCCTATAACCTTGGAATAGCTGAACAACTTCAACCAGAATACGCCCATTCTGGTAAAAAAGTTCCTCGTTGTGAACATCCTTAAACGCAAAATCATTATTTGTATAGAATTTTAGAATATGTAATGTACTTTTCAAATCCTCTATCATTTTTTCGCGCTTTTGTCCTGTATACTGGCAAACCAGTTTTTCAGCATAATCATCAGAAACATAAAAAATCTCTTCCTTCATAAACTTTTCCATACCCTCTTTATGAAGTTTCTGTAGACGATCCTGAAGTGTTTCGTATGTATCTGTGCCAATCTTGTATTGGAAATCAACAATGTCATCATCTGTCTTCTGTATTTCATCAACAAGTTTACAAATAAATAGTGCGACCAATCTATTAAACGCATTCTCTTTATCACTAACATTATTATGCCTTAATATTTCTTCAAATTTATTAACTATCTTATCTTCTGGTGTAAAATCTTTTAACCCTTTCTTATATAACGGTTTTATTCCAATTTTATATGCAACCGAGTCACTCCCCAAAATCAGATTATCAAGCCACTGACCACCATATGTTTCCCTCCATACTTCATGTTTTTCTGGAGCGGTATGTGCATTAGAATATAGTTTTACACTTTTATCCTTTTTTGCTAATTGAATAATATTAGGATCATCTGAACAGTTTATAACCTGACAGTTGCGTATGATTTTATGTCCATCAAAATCTGATGTATACAAAGAAAGCCACTTTGTTGCATTTTCTTGTTGCCAGTATGAAAACAACTGACCACCATCAGCATTTGTATCCCCATACGCCTTTGAATATTCCTTTCCAAATGTCTTACATTCAATGATAAATAACATATTTTCATGATTCTCATCATATACACAAATATCCGCTCTACCACTTTTTGCATCATGTCCTAAAGGCCAGACTTTCTCCAATTCAATGTGTTCTGGTCTATATCCTTTAACTAACAAATTATCAACACATTCAAAAACAACAAAATTCTCAGGTTTATCAAATCCATCATTTCTCTCTCTGCCCTCAATCTGAACGGGGAAAACCAATTTTTCATTCTTGAAATCCACAATCATATCACAAGAATAATCATCATAGTGTTTTATATAACAATTTCCTTTTTTATAAAAATTTAGGAGCCTTAACACATCCTCTAAATTCTTTTTATTTATCATATTGCACCTCTTCTGTAGCTTTTTTCTTTATTACTTTCTCTGCTTCAATCAAAGCAGTTCTCCTTATAAATTCACTATACGAAGCGTATGCTTCCAATCTTGCAGCTTGCTTTAATTTATCAAGTTCTTCCTCGCTCACACGAATACTCATTGAAATTGTTTTGTTCATTAACGCACCCTCCTAATAATAAATTTTATCATTCACGTGCAACATTTACAATACATTTCTGCACGCAGTTATAAAAATCAAAAGAGCCACAATCTCGGTAGTATTACTACCAACGATTGTGGCTTTTTACGTTCAAAATTTTGTATATGTGCCATCGCTTAGTAGTCCATTACTACTAAGAAATTATCCCAACACCTTTGCCTTTATCCAGATTCCGCCCATGAGCCTTAGTAGTTGAAACCGTAGTAATTCCAAGGCTTTCCGCCATATTATGCCCTGTGTTGCCCCAGTCTGCGAAGGTATGCATTATCATAAAACTGGAGTGCCGTGGCAGATGAATAATATTTTTATCATTGTTTTGTTTCTCCTTGTTTTGCCCCGGAATGCCCTATTTTGCAAGGGATTCCGGGGTTATTGTAAAATGCTCTGAAATTACAGATTATGGCAAATCAGAGCAGAACCCTGCAAGTTGTTACTACCTGTTAGTAGTAAAAGGGAAAGGGTTACTACTAAGGATTGTTTATTAAAAAAGCTGTTGTATCTACTGACACAACGTAAGTAGGTAATCATCCGTATCTGTTTTTTTGTTTTTTATTCTGCTACAATCTCCTTTTTCTTCAGAGATATAAGCTTCCGCTGTCTTCTCAAGCGGTTCCTTTGTCTTCTACAATGTGATCCAATGCAGCCAGCGGCTCAAGTCCTTTCTCCTTCGCGATTGTCGCACGTGTGCGGCGCTTTGGACGATATGGGCGATACAGGTCTTCTACTGCCACAAGCGTTTCCGCTGCCAGAATCTGTTTCTTTAATTCTTCTGTCAGTCTCTGATTAATACCCATTCTTTTTAGTTCTTTCCACTTTCATAGGCGTTCTGCACCCGTTCGGTCAGCACTTTTCCACCGTTTGCATACCATTCTGCCACAAAAGTATCAAAGTAATCCACTGGTTTCTCCCCACTAATGATCTGAAGAAATGCTTCCTGTTCCAGTTCCTGTAATTCTTGCGGAATTTCTGCATTTACATTTTCCAGAGGCAATGTCGATGTACTTGTTATTCCTGCCTTCTGCAGTTCCCCCACAGCCTGAATTCTTGACGCATACGCCGCCCATCCATTCGCGGTTGTCAGCTGTCCATTCAAGTAAGATTTGCATGTATTAAAATAAGACTTTTCCAAACCGCTAAGCTCTGATACATCAAGCGTCTTATCCAGTGCTGCCTGAATATGTTCTGTCGTACGGTAAAGTGCATCCTCATAATCCACATTAATATTCAGTGGCCGGGCCGTCGGATCTACATTAATAGAAAAATAATCATTCACTTCTCTTGCCGCACTATCATTTGCATATCTAGACTGATCAAAAATCGCACTCACATACTTTGCTACAATTTCCGGATGCTCATATCCTTTACGCACCACCACATACATCCACTGGTCATACGATTCAAAAACTGATATCTTCTGCGTCTCATTTACCTGTTCTTTGTCTAAAAGATACGGTTTCCACTCTGCATTTGAATCGACATTATATGCTGCACTCAACGGGTTATTCGGAGCCCACCAGCGTCCACAGATAGCACCGCAATGTCCGGTTTTTAACAAATCATCTATGTTTTCCGTCTTTCGTAGCAGGAATCTCTGGTCGAGTATCTCATCCTCATATAGATTGTGAAGTTTCAAAAGCGCTTCTTTTGTTTCCTGTGTTACTGACCCATAAACTACATTTCCATTTTTATCCAGGATCCAGTGACATGGCATTGCACCGGCATGTATAAAAGTTGCATCCACTCCATAAGTCTGATCCGCACCGGCAACCACGTCTGTACTACAGGCAAGGCCGATTGTCTGACCGTCTCCTGCTGCATCCTGTTCTACAAATGCCCGGATCACTTCCAACGCTTCTCCTACTGTTTCCGGTTCCTTTAATCCCAACTTCTCAATCCAGTCTTTCCGCAGCCAAAGAAGCGGAGTTCCATCGTCAATCACCGTATTCGGAAATGCATATAGCTTTCCATCCACGGTTGCAGACTGTAAAAGAGAATCTCCATAACTTTCATACATTTCTTTGATCGTATCTGTCGTACACTCTTCATACGTTTCTGTAAGTTCTTCGATCAGGCCTGCTTCAATCAGGCGGAGCAGGTTATCTCTTCCCTTCACAACAAGCACGTCTGGAATATCACGATCTTCAATCGCTACATTGACCGCCTCTTCATAAGTATTGCCATCCTGCAATTCAAAGACATCTTCATTCTGAATATTAAGTATTTTCTTCAAATATCTCGTATATGCATTATTTTCGTACGTATTTCCTACAGGAAGATTCGAATTATTCGCCCCTGCAATCTTGCCAAGTGTATAGGTAACAGTCTCAGGATATTTCCCAAGTGGTGTATGCATCGCTTTATACATCAGCTTTCTTTTCACTTCAACTGCATTGCTTGCACCAGACTCACTTTGGGATGCTTCTAACTGTTCCATCTGTCTTTGACTTTCCTTCGTCTCAAAATAGGTTCCGCACCAAAGCATCAGCAATAAAATTAATGCAAGCTGGGCTGAGAGAATTCGCTTTTTCATATCGTTTTTCATAACACCTTCGCCTCCGTGTTCTTCGGAATTCGGATAAAGACCCGCGTTCCTTTTCCTGGAGTACTTTCTATCTTCATCTCACCTTTTTCTCCATAAAGGACATGGATTCTGTCACAGACATTTCGCACACCATAACCGGAGGACTGATATGTCAGAATCTGATCCGCCTTCTCCTGCGTCATTCCCGCACCATTGTCCCTGATTTCAAAGAAAATGTGCTCAGCCTCTTCACGAATCGTCAGCCACAACGTCGGATTCTCATTATCTGACACATCAATTCCATGATCGATTGCATTTTCTGCAAGTGGCTGCAGGATCAACTTCGGTATCAGATAATCATTAAGACCATCCGAAATCTGTTCAACCACACGGAACTCGTTATCATGCATAACAAGTTGGATTTTGAGATATGCACGGATGTTATCAATTTCTTTTGCCACTGTAGTCATTGTTTCACCACGATTTAGGCTTGTCCGATAATAAGTAGACAGTGCCAATGTCACATGACTGATTTCATCCTCCCCCGCTTCAATTGCTTTCCAGTTGATGATTGAAAGCGAATTATAAAGGAAATGTGGATTGATCTGTGCCTGCAGTGCTCTCATCTCACTGTTCTGAAGCTGGATCTTACTCTCATATACTTCTGAGATCAAATGGTTCATCTGATCCATCATGCGCTGAAATGACCGGATCAGCACACCCACCTCGTCTTTGGATTTACTCTGCACGGTAACTTTACGAAGTCCCATATTGATCAGGTTCATATTTTCAGTCAATAACTCCAACTGCGATACCATACGGAGAGAAAAAACATATCCCAGAAAACTCAGAAGAAGAACACTGATCAAAATAATCGGAATATTTTTGAGCAAAAGCTTATGGATTGCGTTTTCACTTACTTCCTTTGGACGATAGATATAGAAATTCCATCCTGTATCCTTCATTGTCCGCTGTACCAGATAATAATTCTCACTGATATCTTTCGGACTCTCAATATCCTTCGGACGATATTTCTTATCCATAGAACACTCGGCATAGACAATATTTCCATTATCATCCTGAATCATGCCTCCTGTATTATCTGTAAGCTGGCTCATGAATGGTTCAAGAACTTTTTCATAATCCAGACGCATCTCCAACACCGCTTTGATCGTATCATTGTCATAGAATTTCCGACTGGCAATGATTGATTTATTCACACCGCGAGTGATGCTCCACTGCATTAATGTTCCCTCATTCAACCTGGAATACCACTGTTGATTCTCCGCTTCCGACATTGGAAGAAGTGTATCTCCATGTGGCACTTCTATATTGTCAGAATATAATGTAATGCTCTGGATCTCTTTGTGATAGATCGTCGGCATCTGCAACAGTGGATCAGCCACCTTCACATATTTCAAATACTTCTCATAATCTGACTCTGTCTCCACATCAAAAATATTCCTGAGATTTTGAGAATAAGACAGATAATCAACCAGGTTCTTATAGATCTGAGACTGATTCTCAATCGAACTCACTGACTGTTCCAACATTTTCTCCAGATTGTACTGTTCCTTCTCTCGCAATTGATTCATCATGCCATACTGCATGGAAAAAGCAAGGAATCCTACCGGAACCAGTCCTGCAATCAGCATCAAAACAGACAGTTTTTTACGAAATTTCAGATTTTCAAATCGATGGATCAACTTCCGTATTTGTTTTTTCATCCGCCGCTATTCCTTTCCTGCATGCTTCCGGTGTATCTCCGAAAAACTCTCTGAAACTTCTGCAGAAGTATGAGTTATTGGAAAATCCTACTTCTTTCGCAATTTGGGAGATTTTCATATTCGTTGTCTCTAAAAGCTCTTTTGCTTTATTCATTCGCACTTCACGGATAAAACGGTTCAGTGTCATCCCTGTTTCTTCTTTAAATACAGCACTTAAATATCCCGGTGACAGAAAAACCATTGCGGAAAGTGTCTCTGCTCCCAGATCCTTTTCCTTATAATGGTGATAAATATATCCCTTCACGGTTGTAACTTCTGATCGGAACCCATCTTCCTGCTCTTGTATGCAATGTTCATATTCCTGAAGTACTTCTTCTACTATAGCAATCACATCATTAAGGTTTCTGCAACGATATAATCGATCCACTCTCTTTGAAAGCATCTTTTCATCCAGCCCTTCCATCTGGTCGAGCAATTCTTTCATAATTCCAGAAAATACAAACTTTACATACATATCCGAAAATTGCTTATGTGCACGATATTTTTCTTCCAGTCTCTGAAAATCCTGACGGAGATGTGGCAGATCTTTATATTGAATATCTTTCGTAATCTGTTCCATGATTTCAGAATCTTCTGCCGGATCAGCTTTCTTCTCTTCCTGCTTCTCCCCGTGGAAAAACAGATGCTGACGTGGCTGATAGAACTGCTCTTCTAACATTCCTTCCAGCACCTTAAATTCCTCTGCCAGATTTTTTCCATCTTCGATTTCCTCACTGACTGCAAAATAACATTCACTGTCAAACTGGTGCGCAAAAAAACGGTACATTTTCTCTACGATTCCATGATAATCTGCATATTTTTCCGTGAACAAAAAGATGGATTCGTTCGAATTCAGATTCACATAATGAAACTCTCTCTGCACCTCTTCCTTCAGGCTCATCAGGAAATGTTCCTCTTCCGTTTCGAAGAATCCATTTGAGGCACTGACAAGAACCATACGGGTAAATTGGGACAGATCATCTTCCATTCCATCTGTAAGTTTCTTAAACTGAACAAAATCTTCCTCTTTTCCCCCATACAGATATTTCAGTAAAAAGTATTTTTTCAGATAATCTTCTTTCTTTTCCTGCTGCTCTTTTTTCTCTATCTTAGAAGAAATATTTTCCATCACTCGTTGAAAAGTCTTATGGAATTCCTCCGGATCAACCGGCTTCAGAACATAGTCCACAACTCCATACCGCAATGCTTCTCTTGCATAAGAGAAATCATTATATCCGCTGAAGATCACGATTTCCATATCCGGATGATCTTCTCTCACTGCTTTCGTCAGCTCCAGTCCATTCATATAAGGCATCTTTACATCCGAAAATAAAATATCCACATGGTTTGATTCTAATACTCCCAGTGCATCCTTTCCATTCGTTGCTTCTAGGATCTGGAACTCTCCTTTCTCCCTCTTTAACAGAAAGCGGATTCCCCTTCGCTCCAGTTTTTCATCATCCACGATCAATATTGTAATCATTTCCCCACGCCTCCCTCACGTTCACTTTACATTTTCACTATTCCTTTTATAACGTCCGAAAACAGCAGGGAATGTTCACTCACTCTCTGCTGTCTTTTTTTAATTTTTATAATTCTATTTTAATTCATTTTTTAGACAATGTCCACACTAGCCTTTAACCGCTCCGGCTACAACGCCTTCGATAATATATCTCTGGCAGAACAGGTAGAAGATGATAATCGGCACAATTGCAAGAACCAGAGTTCCCATCATTGCTCCCATATCTACAGAACCGTATCCACCTTTCAGATACTGAACTGCCATCGGCACTGTCTTATATTTTCTCTGATCCAGTACAAGTGATGGAAGCAGGTAGTCGTTCCAAATCCACATTGCCTGAAGAATTGTAACTGTTACGCAAGTCGGCTTTGCAATCGGAAGTACAATTCTGAAGAATGTCTGGATTGGTGTGCATCCATCAATCATTGCAGCCTCTTCAATCTCCAATGGAATGGATTTCATGAACCCGGTAAACATAAAGACGGAAAGTCCTGCACCAAATCCAAGGTAGATCACAACCAGTCCCCACGGATTTCCCATATGAAGCATATTTGCGATCTTGGATAATGTAAACATTTCCATCTGGAATGGCACGATCATTGCAAACAGGCAAAGCATGTAAAAGATCTTTGTAAATTTTGTCTTCACGCGGCAGATATACCATGCACACATGGAGCAACATAAGATAATCACTGCTACAGATAAGATTGTGATAAATAAACTCCATCCAAATGCCTGAATCAGCCGTGTCTGCTTAATACCACGGATATAGTTCTCTAATCCGACATACATCTTTCCGGTCGGTATCTCAAACGGTGCTTTACTGATATAGACTTTTTTCTTAAAGGAGTTGATAAATACCAGTATGATCGGATACAGATACAGCAGGCTGAGTAGTGTAAAAATAACGGTTAATAATGTACCATGTTTTACTTTTTTATTCATTACTGCTGCACCTCCTTTGATGTTGTCAGTTTATTCTGGATCAATGCAATCACTCCTACGATAATAAAGAAGATAACTGCTTTCGCCTGTCCTACACCTTCCCAGCCAGTTCTTCCATAGAATGTATAATAGATATTCAGGGCAAGCATTTCTGACATCTTGTCCGGTCCACCGTTTGTCAATGCAAGGTTCTGGTCGAAAAGTTTAAATCCGTTTGTAAGTGTCAGGAAAGTACAGATTGTAATGGATGGCATAACCATCGGAATTGTAACATATCTTAAAAGCTGTACTTTATTCGCTCCATCAATCTGTGCTGCCTCGATCAGCTCTCCAGGAATATTCTGGATTCCTGAGATGTAGATGATCATCATGTATCCAACCTGCTGCCAGAGCATCAGGATAACCAATCCCCAGAAACCATATTTTGAAGAATATGTAAGTGTTTTCTGGAAATGTGCCAGAATACCATTTAATAACAGCTGCCATACATACCCAAGTACAATACCACCGATCAGGTTCGGCATAAAAAATACAGTACGGAAAATATTGGTTCCCTTGATATTCTTTGTCAAAAGCATTGCTACCGCAAATGCAAAAATGTTGATCAATAATACTGTCACAATTGTAAATAATGCGGTAAACCAAAGAGAGTGAAGAAAATCTCCGTCTCCAAGGATCTTTACATAGTTGCTAAGTCCAATAAATTTAGCGTCTGTCACCGTTGTGAACTTGCAGAACGAAAGATATACGCCTAACACAAACGGTGCAAGGAAACCTATCGTGAATGCAATCAGCGTCGGCAATACAAATACCGGAAAATATCTCTTTATTGCTTTTTGCATGTTCTTCTCCTCCTGTCTTTCTTTTCTGTAAAAAGCCTTTCTGCGCCTTTGCTTTTCACAATTCTAATTACATAATTTCAGCCTGCCCCGGTATGCTCGTTGGCAGGCTGTTTGATCTTCTTCTCTATTTCACAGCCTTTTTATCTGCCTATCCTGTGAAAAGTCTTTTTTATTCGTTTGCTGCTGCGTATTCTTCAGCCCATCCATCAACAAATGCTGTCTGTACACTATCCCATGCGCCTGTACCCTGTGCATAGTTCAGAAGAGCTCCACCAAGATTGTTTTTCCAGTTCTCAGATGGCATTGTTGTAAAGTTCCAGCTTACTGGTGTCTTTCCTGCCTCTGTATACTCAGCATTTGCTTTTACAAGCGGGTTGTCCGGAAGGTAATCTGAGAATGTTGTGAACGGTGTTACAAATCCCATCTCGTTAGCCAGCATGTCACGACCTTCATCGCTCTCAACTACCCATTTCATAAAATCAAGTGTTGCCTGAATGTCTTCTTCTGAAGCGTTCTTATTTACACACCAGTAGTTCTCAGATCCTGTACAAAGTCCCTGATTTTCTTCTCCATCAACTCCGATGTAGATTGGAAGCATTCCCATATCTTCATCTGCTACTTCATTATCTTTGATATCATTGTAAGCCCATGTACCATTCTGATAGAATACTGCTTCGCCAAGTGCAAATTCACTTGCTGCGTCATCTCCTGTCTTAGAAGAAATCATAGATGGCTCACATGTAGAGTTGTTCAGATACAGATCCCAGATCTGTTTGTAGTTGTCAAGGTATGTTCCTTTGATTGCATCTGTGCTGTCAATTCCGTCTGCCTTATACTCATAGTAGATTGGAAGATTTGCAAGGTGTGTCTTGAATCTCCAGTCAGAGGAAGAATCCATTCCTGCTGAAGTAAAAGCTCCTTCTACTCCAAGATCATCTTTGTGTGCCTGAATCTCTTCTGCAACTGTCTTAAGTGCCTGGAAGTTATTCAGATCATCAATTGATTTGATACTTGCATCCGGCAGTTCGAAGTATTTGTTCAGAAGAGCTTTGTTGTAGATCAGACCATAAGTCTCAATAACATAAGCGATTCCGTCTACTGCGTCGCCATCTTTTAATATATAATCGTCAGACTCGACATCTTTATAAACATCGCTGTCTGAAAGGTCATAGCAATAATTTTTCCATGTAGCAAGTCCAACCGGTCCGTTTACCTGGAACAATGTTGGTGCCTCATCTTTTGCCATCTCTGATTTCAACTGTGACTCGTAAGTTCCTGATGCTGCTGTCTGTACATCAACCTGAACACCCGTCTCATCTGTATACTCTTTTGCAAGTTCTACCCACTGGTCAGCCTGCTCTGGTTTAAAGTTCAGATAATAAACTTTTCCGGATGACTTATCTCCTTTCGCTGTTTCATCTCCGCTTGATGTGCCTCCACATCCTGCAAGCATTCCGCCTGCCATTGAAGCTGCAAGTACAAGTGCAAGAATCTTTTTCTTCTTCATAATTGAATCCTCCTTTTATGATTATTTGTCTTTGTTTTTCTTGATGATGTTATTATAAGAAAAAGTTCCAAAATAAGATATAATAAAATTCCAAGAAACATAACACTATTTCAAGATTATTGTAATTTTTGAAGATTTTGTGTATGATACAAGAGTTCGCCAAGAACCAAAAGTGAAAAATAAAGGTAAAATTTACTTATTATAAATAGGATTTGCAGAAAGGATGTTTGAACTCGTCTAAAAAGTTGAGTGACTCAACTTTTTAGACTGACTATCATTTGTGGAGGTATTCACTATGGCAGAACAAACCAGTCTGGTTGCACAACAGGTCCGCCTTATGCACTGGGCAGAACAGATCAGAGAATGTCAGAACCGTCCGGAAGGTATGGGTGTATCGACCTGGTGTAAACAAAATAACATTACAAAAGCCAACTATTATTATCCACTGAAAAGGGTTCGGCAGATGTACCTGGATCAGCTTCCTGAGACAGAAAAGCCTGCTTTCGTTGAACTTCCGCGTTTAAAAGCGGAAAGAACAGCAACTGTGCCCGAAGTTCCGGTGATGTGTATCAAAAACGGAAATGGACTTTCGGCAGATATATTTTCTTCTGTTTCTCTGTCTTCAGGATCAGATGGAGGAACTGACAAAACAGACACAGACCCGCAATGATAAGATGCAGCTGATGATGGAACAGATCGTGCTGTCCAATAAGAGCAGCCAAAAAGAAAAAACAGATCGGCAAAAAGAATGAAAACAGCTTCCAGATGCCATATCCAGATGTTACCGCTTTGTGCCTGAAAAGTCGAAGTTGAGGAACATCATATTTTGGAGATCTGAAGATCGCAGGGTGCTGGGTACATTACAGGCGCAAGTTCCATGAGGCACTGGAGGTCATACCGAAAGATCTGAGGAAACAGTCTGTTTTGTACCTCATCATGAACCAGATCCGTGCGATTTACCGGGAGGAAGGAAAGCTTTCCGGTCTTTCATCAGACGAACGGACTGCCCATCGACTTTTACATAATAAATTCCGCTGATCCATTTAGATTCCTGCAGCGCTCCGTTCTTATCCATGTAATACCATTTTCCACCGATCTTCTGCCAGCCAGTCTGCATTTTGCCGTTTTTGTTCAAATAATACTTTGTGTTTTCTATGGCGGCCTTCACATCCACATCCGCAGAGGTATTGCTAGAACAACGGCTGCTACCGCTGAAGTTCCCCGTAATAATTCATTTTTTCTTACACTTTTTATGGGTTGCGAGTAAAATTATCAGTATGTAATATATCATACTATACATTCCTTAAAATTACTATTTTTATTTGCGCAGATAGTAAAAAAAGCCGGCAGCGATCCTTTCCATTCAGGATCACTGCCGGCTTTTCAGCTTTCTCTTTAGTTTTTAAACGAATGAATCGGTGCCGGGATTCTTCCTGTTCTGTTGACGAATGCCTCGCAGGAGAAGTTGTTGACCGGCATGATCGGTGCATAGCCGAGGAGGCCGCCGAATTCTACGGTCTCGCCCACGCCTTTTCCGATGACCGGAATCAGGCGGACTGCCGTTGTTTTCTGGTTGACCATACCGATGGCAAGCTCATCTGCGATGATTCCGGAGATGGTCGATGCTTTCGTGTCTCCCGGGATGGCGATCATATCAAGACCTACGGAGCAGACACAGGTCATTGCCTCGAGTTTTTCAATGGTCAGTGCGCCGTCGTTGACTGCGTTGATCATACCCTGGTCCTCAGAAACCGGGATGAATGCGCCGGAGAGACCGCCGACATAGGAAGATGCCATAACACCGCCCTTTTTCACCTGATCGTTCAGAAGTGCCAGCGCCGCTGTCGTTCCCGGTGCACCTGCGTGCTCGAGGCCGATCTCCTCAAGGATATCCGCAACGGAATCTCCGATCGCCGGAGTCGGTGCCAGGGAAAGGTCAATGATACCAAACGGAATGTTCAGCCGCTTGGAAGCTTCCTGTGCAACGAGCTGGCCGACACGCGTTACCTTAAATGCGGTCTTCTTGATCGTCTCGCAGAGTACCTCAAAGTTCTCGCCGCGTACTTTTTCCAGAGCATGTTTGACAACACCAGGGCCGGAAACGCCGACATTGATGATGGCATCCGCCTCGGTTACGCCGTGGAAAGCGCCTGCCATGAACGGGTTGTCGTCCGGTGCATTGCAGAAAACAACGAGTTTTGCGCATCCAAGGCAGTTGTTCTCTTTGCTTGCCTCCGCCGTCTTCTTGATGATCTCACCCATCAGTTTGACAGCATCCATGTTGATACCGGTTTTGGTAGAGCCAAGGTTGATGGAGCTGCAGACAAAATCCGTAACAGCCAGTGCCTGCGGGATAGAACGGATCAGAAGTTCATCTGCTGTCGTCATACCTTTGCTTACCAGAGCGGAATAGCCGCCGAGGAAATTGACGCCGACTTCTTTTGCCGCACGGTCCAGAGTCTGTGCAATCGTCACGAAATCCTCCGGCGTTCTGCAGGCTGCTGCGCCGACTAAGGCAATCGGGGTAACGGAAATTCTCTTGTTTACAATCGGAATACCGAACTCGCCCTCGATCTCCTCACCTACGGAAACCAGATTTCTGGCAGTCGTCGTGATTTTGTCGTAGATTTTGCGGTTCAGCTTGTCAAGATTGGAGTCGATACAGTCCATAAGACTGATTCCAAGGGTAATGGTACGAACGTCCAGATTCTCTTTTTCGATCATCTCGTTCGTTTCCTTTACTTCAAACAGATTTATCATGTCGTTTTTCTCCTTCGCTTTAGATACGGTGCATCATATTGAAAATATCTTCATGCTGGCAGCGGATGACAACGCCGATGGAACTTCCAAGCTCCTCCAGATCTTTTGCAAGCTCTGCGTTGGATTTCTCGCTCTTGGAGACGTCCGTTACCATCATCATGTTGAAATATCCCTGCACAATCGTCTGAGAAATGTCTTCGATGTTTACCTGGTTCTCTGCCAGATAATTACATACCTTTGCGATAATGCCCACGGTGTCCTTGCCTACGACAGTGATAATTGTCTTCTTCATGTTTCCATTCTCCTTTTTCTGGTTTTATGTCAAAGCCCCGGAAAAACCGGTAATGGCGGCCTTGCGAAAAACATGGTATGTAGCTCTAAAAATGTATATTTAAACCTCAATTAACGGTGATACTTCGCTTCTTTTAGCGACAGCAAGATGAAAATCACCCGAGTGATACGGATTATCACCCGTTGTGACCTCGCAGGCCACGGTTTCAAAGGCCAGTGCCTCATAATTATTTTCCTTGCTCAGATGGCCGAGCAGCACTTCCTGCAGATTGTCGTGCAGAATCTCGCAGAGGAGATGGCCTGCCGCCAGGTTCGATAAATGGCCTTTCGCCCCGGCGATCCGCTGTTTTAACGGATACGGGTACGGTCCGACCGCAAGCATGTTCTCGTCATGATTTGCCTCCAACAAAACGGCATCCAGCCCGGTCAGATTCTGAACCGTGTAATCGCTGTAGACACCAAGGTCCGTCGCGATCGCAATCGATTTCCCGCCGGATTCCATGCGGTAGCCGACCGGCTCTGCCGCATCGTGGGAGATCGTAAACGGATGTACGGCGATATCACCCAGCGTAAACGTGTCATCCGCGTGAATCGTGTGGAAAATCCCCTCCGGGAACTTTCCAAGGCTCTTCGTCTGCTGCATCGCCTGAATTGTTCCATCCGTTGCGTAAATCGGAATACCGTACCGGCGCGCCAGCACGCCAAGACCCTGGATATGATCGGAATGCTCATGTGTCACGAGAATGCCATCCAGCTCCTTCGCGCTGCGGTCGAGAACAGCCAGTCCCGCCTCCACGCGCTTTCCGCTGATGCCCGCATCGATCAGAAGGCTTGTGGTCTCGCTTCCCGCGAAAATGCAGTTTCCGCTCGAACCACTTGCAATACTACAAAGTTTCATATCTTTTCATCCTATGGTCTAACTGTTTTTTTGTTTCCTCAAAATCGCCGCTGTTGTCGATTTCAAAATCGCAGTGGCTGCTGAATTCATCCTCGGAAAGCTGATTTGCCATGATTTCGCGAACTTTCTTCTCGGAATAGCCGCGTCCTTCGATCAATCGCTCCTTCCGGACTTCTTCATCCGCATAAATATACCACAGTTCATCACAAATTTCATCATATTTTTCTTCGATTAAGAGTGCGGCCTCCACAAAGACGTATTCCGTCCCTGCTTTTTCCGCGGCTGCAATGGCTTTTTTGATATACCGTTTTACCGCCGGATGAACGATCGCATTCAGGGCTTTTAACTTTTCTTCGTCCTGAAAAACGATCTCAGCAATCCGTTTCCGGTCAAGTTCGCCGGTCTCTGTGGTGATCTGTCTGCCGAACAGCTTCACAATCTCTCCATAGCATTCGCCGCCCGGCAGCATCACAAGGTAACCTGCCTCGTCCGCCTGGATCACCGTTGCATCATAATTCTGTCCAAGGTACGTGAGCACTTCGCTTTTTCCGGCGCCCACGCCGCCTGTAATTCCAAAAACTTTCATTCTTTTGTATCCTTTCGCTCCTGGTATGAGTGCACTATTTCGCCTCGTACCAGTTGTTTCCTGTGTGCATATCGATCTCGAGTTTGACAGCCAGATGTGCTGCCCCGGTCATCTCCTCTTCCAGGATCTTTTCTGCCTTTTCGAGCTCGTCTTCCGGCACTTCCAGCAGCAGCTCATCGTGTACCTGAAGAAGAAGTCTGGTCTTTAACTGCTCCTCTTTCAGCCGTTTCGCCACGCGGATCATCGCTATTTTAATAATATCCGCCGCCGTTCCCTGGATCGGCGCATTCATCGCAACGCGCTCGCCGAATGACCGCTGCATAAAGTTGCTCGATTTCAGCTCCGGCATCGGCCGTCTGCGTCCGAACATCGTCACGGAATAGCCTTTCTCTTTGGCATCCTCTACGCAGCGGTTCAAAAACTCATGGATACCCGGATACGTCTCGAAATACTGCTGGATATAGGCCTCTGCCTCTTTCCGGCTGATACCGAGATCCTGGCCCAGACCGAACGAACTGATACCGTATACGATACCGAAGTTGACCGCCTTCGCATTTCTTCTCTGCAGCGGTGTTACCTCTTCAAGCGGCACATGGAACACTTTCGATGCCGTCATGCGGTGGATATCCTCCGCCTCGCGGTACGCCTCGATCAGGTTTTCATCGCCCGACATATGGGCCAGCACGCGGAGTTCAATCTGGGAATAGTCGGCATCCAGAAAGACACAGCCAGGCTTTGGCACGAAGGCTTTCCGGATCAGACGGCCAAGCTCCATCCGCACCGGAATGTTCTGCAGATTCGGATCGGTACTGCTGATGCGGCCGGTCGCGGTGATGGTCTGGTTAAATGTCGAATGGATTCTTCCATCTTTCCCGATCACGGCCTGCAGACCGTCGGCGTACGTCGATTTCAGTTTGGCAAGCTGGCGGTACTCCAGAATATCGGCAACGAGTTTGTGATCCGGTGCGAGCTTTTCGAGCACATCGGCGGCGGTGGAATAACCCGTCTTGGTCTTTTTGCCGCCCGGAAGCTGCAGCTTTTCAAACAGAATCACGCCGAGCTGCTTCGGGGAATTGATGTTGAACTCCTCGCCGGCCTCCTCGTAGATCTGTGCCTCCAGCTCTCCGATCCGCTCCGCCAGCTCAGCTCCGTAAACGGAAAGTGCTTCTTTTTCTGCGGCGATTCCATCCGCTTCCATCTGACGGAGCGTAAACACCAGCGGAATCTCCACATTCCGGTACAGATCCCACATGCCCTGCTCCTTCAGCAGCTTTTCCATGTTTTCCTGTGCGGCAAATACAGCATACGCCTGATGACCTGCATACGACTCCTGCTGTTCCGGCGTCATCTTTCCTGCGGCCGGAATCTTGCTTCCGCCGAAGATCTCTTCCACTGCCGGCACATAGCGGTGTACGTACTCTTTTACGATATCATCGTACGAATACTGTGATTTCAATGGATTTAATAAATACGCGGCAATTCCGGCATCAAACAGATGGGCTTCATCGGCGTCCGGCATATCCTTCAGAAATTCTTTTCCGTCCATGACGCAGAAAACCGGAATCTGCTTCTGCAGCTCAGTCAATTTTTCTTTTAAATAATCTCCGGTCAGGAAACCTTCTGCTGGGAAGTAAACAACATCCGGCTCTCCGCTTCCATACGCAACTGCCATACCGACAAGTGAACGGCTCCGATCTGCCATCGGTCCGTCCTTCGGGGTTTCTTCTGTCAGAAGAGCGGCTCCTGCCTTCTCCTCCTTCGCGATGGTTTCAAAGAGTTCTTCCGCCTCGGAAAAATCCGTTACGGTGCGCAGAAAGACGGCATCCTCTGGTTCTGCATTCGTCTCCTCGAAGCGGCCCAGCAGGTTCTTAAACTCCAGACGTTTGAACATCTCATACGCTTTTGGTGTATAAAAATTCGAGAGTGCCGCTTTTTCACGGTCGAGCTCCACCGGCGCATCGGTATCAATCGTTGCAAGTTTTTTGCTTAATTCCGCCAGATCATAATGATCACGCATCGCTTCTTTTGCCTTGTTCGGTTTGATCTCCTCGAAATGTGCATGCGCATTTTCCAGTGTCTCGTACTGCAGCAGGATTTTCGTCGCGGTTTTCTCGCCGACACCCGGCAGACCCGGGATATTGTCTGCGGTATCGCCCATCAGCGCTTTCAGATCGATGATCTGTTTCGGGAGAAGACTGTATTTTTCCAGCACTTCTGCCGTGTGGTAATTTTCGATCGTCGTCACACGCTTTACGGTCTTTGGAATCCGGATCAGAATGTGGTCCGTTGCAAGCTGCAGCAGATCGCGGTCTCCAGATACGATCGTAACTTCCATCCCTTCCGCCTCGCATTTGCGGCCGAGCGTTCCTAAGATATCATCCGCCTCATAGCCCTCTTTTGTGACAATCTCAATGTCCATTGCTGCGAGCACTTCCTGGATCACCGGGACCTGTTCGCGCAATTCCTGCGGCATCGGCTTTCTCGTTCCCTTGTACTGGTCATACATTTTGTGGCGGAATGTCGGTGCATGGAGGTCAAACGCCACGGCAAGATACTGCGGCTGCTCCTCATCGAGAATTTTAAACAGAATATTCAGGAATCCATATACGGCGTTCGTGTGCAGTCCTTCTGCATTGGACAGATCCGGTACGCCGTAAAAAGCCCGGTTCAGAATACTGTGTCCGTCCAGTAATACGATTTTATCACTCATAATAATCCTTTCAGCCAGGGTAATTCTATCACTTCAAAATAGTGCAGAGCCAGGAGCACCAGAAACAGAACGAGAATCAGCATCAGCACCCGGAAAAACGTATCTTTGTACCGGCGGTGTCTCGCTTCTTCCTCTTTTTTCTCCAGATCGCGTTCCAGAAGTCCTGTCAGATTGTAGGAATCGGGCGCGTCATCCTCGAAATATGCCATCGCACGGTTCACAATAAAATATGTCTCCAGTTCCTCGTGGCATGTATGGCATTTCCGGATATGGGAAATAAACGGTTCCATCTCTTTCTCCGGCATATTTCCCTGCACGTATGGCTGTATTAATTTTTCTGCTTCTTTACAGTCCATAAAATCCTGCTCTCCTTTTGTATCCGGCCAGTGTTTTTCTCTGGCCGTTTTTTCTGCTATCTACCATCATACACTATTTTCTTATAATTTAAAAGAGACAACCCGCCGAAAATGGGTTGTCTCTTGTTCTCTTATAAGATAACTGTTTTCTAGTGGATTTCCATTATGCACGGACAATGTTCGGGGTCTCTTTTCCTGCCTCGAAATCCAGTGCATTCTGCAGTGTGGTCTCTGCAATCGCACGCAGTGCTTCCTCGGTGAAGAATCCCTGATGTGAAGTGATCATAACGTTCGGGAAGGACAGGAGACGTGCTGTGGTGGAGTGCTCCAGAATCTCATCGGAACGGTCCTCGAATACGTTCGGGGTTTCCTCCTCGTATACGTCAAGGCCGACGCCGAAGAATTTTCTTGCACGGATTCCCTCGATCAGGTCGTCTGTCTTTACCAGACCTCCGCGGGACGTATTGACCAGGATCACGCCGTCTTTCATCTTTTTGATGCTCTCGCGGTTGATCATGTGGTATGTGCTGTCCATCAGCGGGCAGTGCAGGGAGATCAGATCACTCTGTGCCAGCAGTTCATCAAGAGTTACGTACGTAACAAAATCTTTTAAGGATTCATTCTGGTATACATCGTAAGCAATGACTTTCATGCCGAAACCGCGGCAGATTCTTGCCATAGCCGCACCGATTTTTCCGGTTCCGACGATTCCGGCGGTCTTCTGATAGAAGTTAAATCCCATCAGTCCGCCCAGGCTGAAGTCGTTTTCTCTCACTTTCGTATATGCTTTGTGCATGTGGCGGTTGACCGTCATGGCCAGTGTCATCGCATGCTCAGCTACAGCCTCCGGGGAGTAACCCGGTACACGGCGTACATCAATGCCGTATTTTGCAGCTGTCTTTAAATCTACGTTGTTGAAGCCTGCGCAGCGCATCAGGATCAGCTTGACGCCTGCCTCATGCAGTGCTTCTACGGTTTTTGTTCCGACATCGGAGTTTACGAAGGCACACACGGCATCGTAGCCCTTTGCCAGGGAAGCGGTTCTTGCAGCAAGGCCGGTTTTTAAATATTCCACTTCAATTTCTGGAAACTGCTCTTTGGTTCGGTCGAAAGATTCTCTGTCGTAGTTCTGGGTATCGTAAAATAAAATTTTCATAATGTTTTTCCTCCTCGCTTTGCGGTCATCTTATTGTTCCCGCTTACAGTCATTACTATACTTCATTGTTAAAACTTTGTCAATGTATTATTTGTTAAAATTTTATCAATTAGTAAATTTATTTTCAACATCTTTCACAACAGTACAAATTTACTGGATCACCTCGTCCAGGAACCGGGACGGCTCGACTTTCTTTTCAAACCGTTCCTCCACATAACAGAGCGTCAGCTCTTTCCGGGCGCGCGTCATTCCGACGTAGAACATCCGCCGCTCCTCCTCGATCGCCTCCGCAAGGACTGCTTTCTGATACGGCATTACGCCCTCGTTGACGTCAAGAAGATAGACCTTGTCGTACTCGAGTCCCTTGACGCTGTGCAGGGTGGAAACCGTAACTCCTTCCGCACTCTCTGCGCGCTGCTTCTGTTTTTCCTTCATCTTCTGCTGGTATTCCTCAATATGTGCAAACCAGCCCTCGATGCTTTTCTGGCTCTTTGCCGCCTCCTGCAGCTCGTCCAAAACGGAAATCAGATCATCCTCTTTCAGATGGCGGTATGCAGCATATTCCTTCACATACTGTTCATAGCCGATCGCATAGCGGATGTAATTGACCGCACCGAACGGCGATAAATGCGTCAGTGTCGTGATATCCTGCTCCAGTTTGCGGATCCGCTGGCACATCCAGTCTTTTTCTTCGTAATATTCCAGAAGTGCATCGAACGAAACAGTCGCCTCCTCAAAGGCATCCCGCGACAGATAACGGTTCGGGCGGTTGGCAATCTTTAAAAACTCGCCGCGCTTCCGGCTTCCCATCGCAAGATTCAGATACGTCAGCAGATCTTTCGCAATCCAGTGGTCATAGAGATCCGGCAGGGCATCCCGCATCTGGAACGGGATCTGTGCTTCCATCAGTTCCTCTACTGCTGTCCGGCAGCCAAGATTCGTGCGGAACAAAAGCGCCATCTCTTCATACGGACAGCCGTTTTTCTCCGCCTCCCGCAGCTCCTCGGCAACGGCACGCATCTCCTCGCGCGGGTTCTTATATCCCCGGATTGCAACTGGAGCGCCTTTCTCGTTGTCGGTGGAAATCGCCTTTTCATACCGCTTTTTGTTGTGGTGGATCAGGCATTGGGACCGCTTCACGATAAATTCCGTACTACGGTAATTTTTATCGAGCACTACCTGCGCCGCGCCCGGGTAATCTTTCGGAAAATTCAGCATGATCTCCGGCTTGGCCCCGCGGAACTGATAAATCGACTGATCGTCATCCCCGACAATAAAGAGGTTATTTTCCGGCAGCGCCAGCATCCGCACAATCTCATACTGCGCGGGGCTGATGTCTTGAAACTCGTCAATCAGGATATACTGAAATTTCTGCTGCCAGGCGCGGAGGACCTCCGGCCGCTCCAGAAAGAGACGTTTGCACTGCACCATCAGATCGTCGAAATCGAGTTTTTTGTTCTCCTTCCGCCATTTCTCATACGCCTCATAGATTTCGCGGAACTTTTCCTGCGGCATGCAGGCGGAATAGTAATGTTCCAGCGGGATCTGATTGTTCTTCACAGTGCTGATTTCGCGCGCCAGATTTTCCTCGAGATCCTCTTCCTCCAGGTCTCTGGCATAGTGGTTGACCAGCTCGCGCATCAGCCGCTTTTTCTCTTCCTCGCTTAAAATATTGTTGCCGGACATGCGGTACGTATGGCGCAGAATCGCGTAGAATACCCCGTGGAACGTTCCAAAGGTGACCTGGGTACTCGTCTTTCCCATCGCCTTCAAATACCGCTCCTTCATCTCTTTTGCCGCCGCACGCGTAAATGTTACGACAAGAATACGAGAGGCGGAAATGCCGCTCGTTACAAGCTGGCAGGTCCGCCCCGTAATCACTGCGGTTTTCCCCGACCCCGGTCCGGCAAGGACCATCATGGGGCCGGTGGTATGCATCACCGCTTTTTTTTGTGAATCATTATATATCATTTGGATAATTTCTCAATCGCTTTGTCGATGCGGGCAAGAGACTCCTCTTTTCCCAGAACCTCAAGGATTTCCGTTGCGCCGGCCGGTGTCATCTGTTTTCCGGAAAGAGCGGTACGGATCGGCCACATAATATAACCGGTCTTGTATCCTTTTTCTTTTCCGAATGCGCTGAGCATCTCAAAGAGAGCATCATTGCTGAAATCTTCCTGCGCTGCCAGCAGCGGTTTTACTTCCTGAAGAAGTGCAAGGGAGGTCTCCTCGTTTGTCTTCATCTTTTTGTGAGTGTACATCGAAGCGTCGTACTCCGGAACTTCCTCGAAGAAGTCGATGAGGTCTGCAATATCCGGGAATACTTCGATTCTTGTTTTTACCATGGCTGCAATTTTCTTAAAATCGAGCGGACGGTGGATTGTCTTCTGGATATACGGAAGCGCCATCTCATAGAACTTCTCGTCGTCCATTGCCTTCATGTACTCGCCGTTCATCCAGCGGAGTTTTGTCATATCGAAAACGGCCGGAGATTTGCTGATGTGGTGGTAATCGAAGATTTTTACCAGCTCCTCGAGAGAATAGATCTCGCGGTTTCCTTCCGGGCTCCATCCAAGAAGGGCTACGAAGTTGACAATGGCATCTTTTAAAAAGCCCTGATCGATCAGGTCTTCATAAGAAGAATGGCCGCAGCGTTTGGACAGCTTCTGATGCTCCTCGTTGGTGATCAGCGGACAGTGTACGTAAACCGGAATTTCCCAGCCGAATGCCTCGTAAATACGGTTGTATTTCGGGGATGAGGACAGATACTCATTACCACGGACAACGTGGGTTACACCCATCAGATGGTCGTCGATGACGTTTGCGAAGTTGTAAGTCGGATATCCGTCGGATTTGATCAGGATCAGGTCTTCCAGCTCCTCGTTGTTTACGGTGATGTCTCCGTAGATCTCATCGTGGAAGGTTGTGGTTCCTTCGGTCGGCATATTGAAACGGATGACGTACGGTTTGCCGGCTGCCAGATTGGCCTCTACTTCCTCTTTGGAAAGACCAAGGCAGTGTTTGTCGTAGATCGAGATTTCTTTTCCGCCTACGTTACGCTTGCACTGGCTCAGGCGCTCTGCGTCACAGAAGCAGTAATAAGCGTCACCCTGCTCTACCAGCTGTTTTGCGTATTTCAGGTACAGACCTGCTGCATTACGCTCGCTCTGTACGTACGGGCCGCAGCCGCCGTCTTTGTCCGGTCCCTCGTCGTGTACCAGGCCGGTCTCTTTTAAGGTACGGTAGATGATATCAAGTGCGCCTTCCTGGAAACGCTCCTGGTCGGTATCCTCGATACGGAGCATAAAGGTTCCGTCATCGTGTTTTGCGATCAGATACGCATACAGGGCAGTACGCAGATTTCCTACATGCATCCGGCCTGTCGGGCTCGGTGCAAATCTTGTTTTTACATTGCTCATTTTTCTTTTCTCCTGATTTCTGGTTTTTCTGGAACAATCCTTTTGTCTGTTCCCTTCCACCATTTATTTAGAATGGAAAACAGCCCGGCGTTTCTTCCGAGCTGCACCATCCTTCCACTTTTGCCAGCGGCAATGCTCTTTTTCAGACCTCTACGCCGTGCTGTTTCAAATATTCCATAAAGTCGCCGACGGTAGAAAGGTCTGTCAGTTCGTCGGTGTCGATTTCAATTCCGTACTCGTCTTCCAATGCCATAACCATCTCGTAGAGATCCAGGGAATCTGCACCCAGGTCATCTTTAAAAGAGGTATCTTCGTTGATGCTGTCTGCATCACAGTTGAGCTGTTCTACTAAAATTTCTTTTATCTTTTCTAACATTGTTCTGCTCCTTTCTGCCTCTACCCGGCAGCCAGTATTTCTTTCGAAAAAAGTGTATCTGTTATTCCGGCATTTGTCAATAGATTTTTCTACTTTTACTGTTCTTCCGCCTGTGCCTCTCCTTCTCCGCTCTTTCCATCCTGGAACACAATAAAGCGGGAGACGCACAGGGCAATGCCGATTTCCGTCAGGATAAAGAGCACCGATGTTCCTCCGTAACTGATAAATGGAAGGGTAATTCCCGTTGCCGGCATCAGTTTCAGAACGACACACAGGTTCAGAATAACCTGAATGGAAATATGTGCAAAAACGCCGCTCACCATCAGCATTCCATACGCGTCCGGCGCATTCTGTGCAACCACAAACAGACGGTACAGCAAGTAGCCAAACAGCAACAATACAAGAAGCGCGCCAAATATTCCAAGCTCCTCGCAGATGATCGAGAAGATCATATCGTTCTGTGCTTCCGGAATTGTTGTAATCTTCTGCGTACTGTTGCCAAGTCCTTTTCCGAGAAATCCACCGGAGCCAATCGCATAAAGTCCCTGCAGAATCTGATAGCTGCCTCCGGAAAGCCATTCATAGATACGGTTCGACCGGAAGTCACCGCCTATTCTTTCAAAGATCTGCAGATTATTTTTTAAAATGATAATCGCAAAAACGCCAATTACCGCCGCGCCCGGAATCACACGCGCATAAAATTTTACCTCCGGGTCCGCCAGAAACAAAATGACGCAGGCGATGAGTCCCAGAATAATGGCGGTACTCAGGTTGTCCGTCAGAATCCACGCAGCCAGCGCCTGCAGCACGCCAAGTCCGAGGACAATCGCTTTTGCGCGGATGGTACGCATATTTTTTCCCATCTTCAGGATAATGTATGGCAAATACAGAATCAGCCCCAGCTTTCCAATCTCCGCAGGCTGAAGACTGACACCGACGATCCGGAGCCATCTTCTCGCCCCATAGGCTTCATAACCAAGCGGCGTAAACCTTACCGCCGCCATCAGAAGGAGACTTCCCCAGTATACCAGTGCTGCAATCCGCTGGAACCATACACTATGATAATCTACAAACTTCGACAATATCACAATACCCACCAGAACAATAGCAGAAAGCCCCGCCTGATGCGTGAAATAATACATATCATTTCCCTTGAATGTACTGGCCGCCTCGTAGGCGCTCGCGCTGTACAGCATAATCAGTCCGAAGCTGACCAGCAAAATAGTGCAGGCCAGCAGGTTATAATCATAAAAATCCGAAGGAAGTTTTTTCTTCCTCTTTTTCTTCTTTTCTTTCTTCTGGGATGGCATGTTTACTTTCTCTGCCATGAAGTTTCCACCTCCATTGTTTTACTCCATTTATTTCAGTGCATAGCCAAGCAGGCTGACAAAGCCCGGATTTCGGTCGGTTGTTCCAAGGATAACCTTACGCACCAGCTCCGGATCGTCCGTGATAATGTTGTCCACGCCGCAGTTGACCATCCGCTGCATATCTCCCTGATAATTCAGCGTCCAGGCACAGACTTCTTTACCAAGACTGTGCGCATGCTCTACAAAGCTTTCTGTGATGTACGTATATTTTACAGAAAAGAAGTCCGCCGCGTCCATATCCTCCAGGCCTCCGTACGACATTTTCATCGTATACCCGGTCTTGATATCCGGATTGATTTTCTTTGCCTGCCTGAGGAAATTGTAGTTCATGGAAGTCAGCACACACTGATCCACAAAGTCATTGTCCTCGATGATTTTCACCACTTTTTTGACAATATTCTGGTTGTGGCCGTTGTATTTTACTTCGATATTCAGGTTGATTTTTCCTTTCGCGTACGCGATGACTTCTTCCAGCTTCGGAATCTGCTCGCCGCGGAATTTTTTGTTGAATCGTACACCGGCATCGAGCTGGCTGATTTCATCGTAGGTCAGGGTCCAGATGCTGGCATTCAGACCGGTTGTCCGCTTCAGATTTGTGTCGTGCATAAGGACAATCTCACCATCACTCGTCTCCTGTACATCGATCTCCGCGTAATCCGACATGCTGTCCACTGCATATTTGATCGCGCTCATCGTATTTTCCGGTGCTTTTCTGGCTCCGCCCCGGTGCGCTGACACCGAAATATACTGGGAGGAAGCCGTTGCCTCTGCACGTGTTGCGCGCATGGCATATACAAGATAAACCGTTTCTCCCGCCAGCATGGCGATCGTGAGAACCACCGCCGTTACCGGACCACAGAAGGTGCGTACCAGCTTCGAGCTCGGCTTTTTCGTTGTCCGGCTCTTCTGGTAGCCCTTTCGGGAGGAACGGATAAAAATCAGATACAGATACGTAATGCTTCCGACAAGGCCGAACGCTCCGCCGATCAGGCTCATCGTCGATTTGACCCAGTCACCGTAGACGATGACGGTACTGACAACGGTAGACGGCGTTTTCACCAGCTTTGCATAGGCAACGACAGCCGTTCCGAAAATCAGATACAGAACCCACGTAATCAGAAAAATCATCACCTGGAAAGAGACGTTGATGCCAAGCTCACGCAGCACGCGTTTTTCCAGTGTCTGGCGCACCCGCAGATGGGTATTTTTCTCTTTTTCCGTCATCATGCACCGGAACGGGATGGTGTAGGAAAACACAAACGAGAACGCGACAAGCAGAATCGTCAGCACCACCGGGATCCAGTATGCCGGGAAGGCATTGAAAATCTTCGTCAGGGAAACCTGAAGCAGTTTCATACTGCGGATGGCGCTGTAGCTGCTGTGCAGCCAAAGGTACGGGAAGCTCGCTGCCATGTAGAAAAACCAGGTCCACGGGCGGGCGCGCACAAACTGTGCGGCTCCTCTTCCGCCGGCAAGCATCATGACAGGAACGGAAATCCGTTTTCGTTTCCAGGAGGCCTCCAGAGCCGCCATGACAGCATAGATTTCAAACAGCATACAGAAAAAGAAAACAAGCAGAATTCCAAAAATCAGCAGAAGGGTCAGCGGATGCAGCATGATCTTGTTGAAGTTTTCCGATGTCATATAACTCGTTCCCAGCTGTTTTAAGGAAAAGTTGATCGCCGCATTGGCGAGTCTTGAAACCAGCTGGTTGGAAAACAGGCGGTAGACCGTCTCAAATATCACGATGCTAAGCAGGTTTTTCTGCAAAAGTTTCCATGCCATATTCAGATAAATTCGTATCATTCCTGCATTTTTTACTGCCTTTTTTCTCATCTGCTGTTGTTCTCTCCTGTCAGCCGCAATTCCCCCCGATGAATCTGTATGCAAAAATTATCTTTATTTTTTCTCTTTTGTATTTTACATTTGACACTTCGAGTCTTTTTTGAAGCTCTTTTTCTTTCTGTTCATTTTAAACTATCTTTCAGTATAACACAAAACCGGGTCTTTGAGTATTCTTTTTTCTATTTCTGGTTGCACCACTTCTGCAGTTTTTTTACCATGGCGGATGGGCTGCTTACTGTGCCGTCGATCGGCGTGCCGAGTTTTTTCTGCCAGGCGAGGATTGTCTGCGGACCGATATAGCCGTCCATGCCGGCCGATGCCCATTTCTGCATTTCTTTTACAAGGGCCGATCCGCCTTTTGGCGTACTGTCCCACTCGGCGGCTGTGATGCCATCACAGAATTTCCGGTTGACGGCCAGCTGATTGCTGATTTTTCCATCCTGCGGTGTGCCGAAAAGTTCCTGCAGACGGCGCGTCAGATTTTCGCCCCAGATTCCGTCCTCTGCGACTGTCTTTCCGGATGACTTTGCTGTCTCTGCCGATTTTTCTTTTGCGGGACCGGCATAACGGCAATACGCTGTATGGCAGTTAACCCAGCCTGCCCCTGAGAGAAGCCGTCCCCAGCTTGTGTTCTGGATTTCCGTCACCGTGTAGCTTCCCTGATCCCGGATCGTTCCGGCAATCCTGCTGTCCGCATCCGGTGCCTGACGGATGTTGAGGGCCGCTGTCTGCACCTGATAGATCCCGGGCGCATACGTTTTTCCTGTTCCGCTGCCTGCTGTTCCCGTTCCTGTGCTCCCTGCACCGCTTCCGATCATCCGCTTCATGCGGTCCCAGTCACCGCGGTTCATGATCTGGCTCGGACAGTATTTGCTGCAGATGTCATAATGACGATAGACTCTTTCCAGCGGAATCCCCGTCTCCCGCATGATCTCCCGCACCAGTGCCGCAGTATTCTCAAATGCTCTTTCATAATTATACCCGGCCTGCATACACATCTCCACACCGATGCTGTTCTTGTTGCCGTACTGCTGAAACAGATTTTTTCCGCCGTAATTAATGCCGACATGCCAGCACCCCCGGCTGTGCGGTGCCGCCTGGTAGGCTGTGTCACCGTCATCGACGTAATAGTGTGCGGAAATGTTCTGGAAATTCCCGTCATGCTGTGCTCTCGCATGTGCCCGCGCATCGGCACCTGCTGCGAAGTTGTCGGTGTTGTGGACTACGATACATTTGGGATTGTTTTCCGCATACGTATTCTGATTGCCAAGATACGACCGATCAATTCTCATATTCTCCCCTTTCTGATGGTTCAGACTACCCGGCATAACACAGATTTTTTGAAGCGCCGTTCACTCCGGCTTATGGATCTGCTTGATAATCTGATTCACATAATTGCTCAGCCCCGCCACCAGAATCCCCTGTGTGACCGCCGTAAAAACCGCCATCGCCCCCTCCTTCGCCGTCTCAATCTCACTCGTCGCCATCACCCAAACCGCACACAGCACCATGCTGATGCCGCCTAAGATCAGCGGAATGTACTTATTCTTCACCGCCTGCGACTGCCGCAAAGCAACACCGAAAAAATACAGCACGAACGCAACGACGATGAGTTCGGGCTTTACATAATTCATTGCTTCCATGGAACATCCTTTCTGACTTTTCTGTTTTTGAAAGTCTTTTTTCTATATTATGATGGGATAATGATTTACGACTGGATAAGATTTTCTTACTGTAAACCCAAAAAATCCCACCTGTTTTTCAGATGGGATTTTCCAGTGGTGTGCTGTTCTTTGATTTTTAATTTACTATCTTGTGCAGCAATTCCCCTGACCTGCCCCTGGCTGCGGTGCCGCACAGAAAGTCTTTGCATCAAACGACGGATTAAACGCATAAAAGTTCTTCGAATTCAATTCATCCTGTACAGAACGCAGTGCTTCACCAAAACGCTGGAAATGCACAACTTCACGCGCCCGCAGGAAACGAATCGGATCTGCAACTTCAGGATCTTTTACCAAACGAAGGATGTTATCATACGTTGACCGGGCTTTCTGCTCCGCAGCGAGGTCTTCGAACAAATCTGTCAAAGGATCACCTTTCGACTGGAACTCACAAGAATTAAACGGAACTCCGCCAGCCGCCTGCGGCCAGATGCCAGTTGTGTGGTCTACATAGTAATTGGCAAAACCAGAGTTCTGAATTTCTTCCAGAGAAAGATTGCAGGTGAGCTGATGAACGATCGTTGAAACCATCTCAAGGTGTGCGAGTTCTTCTGTCCCAACATCATTCAACACCCCTGCTACAATTCGGTTCGGTGCTGTGAAACGCTGAGAGAGATACCGCATGGATGCGCCCATCTCTCCATCCGGTCCACCGTACTGACTCATGATAATTTGGGCGATTTTGGGGTTTGGTGTCGTGATGTTTACAGGATACTCGAGGCGTTTTTCATAATTCCACATCCGTCAGCACCCTCCTTTCCGGTTGACTTCCCACGGCCATGGCTGCATAACCCATTCGAAAGAACGGCTCATGCGGTCGTTGGCGGTATCGATCGTGAGCGGGCCGTACTGTTCGGCGTACTGTTTCAGTGCTTCTTTTCGAATCTCCACTTTTTCCCGGAAAAAGGCAAGTGCATCTTCATCCTCCGGGTGGGTGTCGAGGTAAAGGTTCATTTCAACAACAGCAAAGCTGACCTGATCAATCCATGCGAGCAGCTTTTCACGGGATGGCATCTGCGGCATCATAGGCACTCTCCTCCTCCCTTTCCACAGAATGGTTTACAGAGTTCCGGAAATAAGGTTCCATTTTTTAATGCAGCGGAAAGATCATAGATCTGTTCAAACCGCTGCATCGGAACGTACGCCATTGCAGGTATCATATGATCTACATGCTGCATTTTCCGCGGGAAATTCCTTGGTTCCATCTTCAGTTCCATATTGTTTGAAGCGGCGCGGCGGTTCTGCATATTGTTCGCACCGCAGCAGCCGCGATTCATACGGGATGAATCCATACCATGTTCCTCTTTCATTTTCTGTTCTTTATAGAGTATGAAGAAAATAAGAAAGTGTCAAAAAAGGCAGCGGTTTCTCTTCCGCTGCCTTTCTGTCATACTAATGAAGTTTTCATCAAAACTGCATCTCATACAAATGCGCATAAATCCCGCCCTTCGCGAGCAGTTCCTTATGTGTGCCTTCCTCCGCAATTCCATTCTCCGTCAGCACCAGAATCCGCTTTGCATTCCGGATTGTGGACAGCCGGTGCGCAATCACGAAGGTTGTCCTGTCTTTCGCCAGAAGTTCCAAAGATTTCTGGACGACTTTTTCGCTTTCGTTGTCGAGCGCTGAGGTTGCCTCGTCGAAAATCAGGATCGGCGGGTTTTTGAGGAATACGCGGGCGATAGAAAGCCGTTGTTTCTGGCCACCGGAAAGTTTTACGCCGCGCTGGCCGATATCGGTGTCGTAGCCGTCCGCCAGCTCCATGATAAATTCATGTGCATTGGCCGCTTTCGCTGCGCGGATGACCTCCTCGTCGGTCGCATCCGGTCTGCCATAGCGGATGTTGTCGATGATCGTTCCCGCAAACAGGTACACATCCTGCTGCACAATACCGATCTCATCGCGCAGATCCTTTAACTTCACATCGCGGATGTCCTTTCCATCCAGCAGAATCCGTCCTTCCGTCACATCGTAAAAACGCGGAATCAGCGAGCATAGCGTCGTCTTTCCGGCGCCGGAGCTGCCGACCAGTGCCACATAGTCGCCGGCCGGGACATGCAGATTCACATTGCTTAACACGTTTTCCTTCGACTCCTCATAGTAAAACGAAACGTTTTCAAAGGTTACTTCTCCCTGCACATTCTTCAGTGGCAGTGCATCCGGCTTGTCCTGGATGTCCGGTGCGATGCTCATAATTTCCAGGAAACGTTCATAACCGGAATAACCATTCTGGAACTGCTCCGTAAAGTTCACCAGCTTTTTCACCGGATCTGTGCAGTTGTTGATGTACAGAAGAAAGGTAACCAGATCGGCCGCCCCAAGCTTCCCACCTGTCATCAGCAATGCGCCGACAATCAGCGAAATAACGGTAATCAGCGTCGAAAAGGCTCCCATTCCCGAATTGTAAATTCCCATATAGCGGTAGCTGACCTTCTTCGAATCGACAAAACGGTCATTTCCCGCATTGAACTTTCGCATCTCCTCTGTCTCATTTCCAAACGATTTGACAACACGGATCCCCGAAAGACTGTCCTCAATCTGACTGTTGATATCCGCAATTCTGCGGCGGTTTTCCTTGAATGCACTCTTCATGCGGCTGTTCATCACTAACGCAAACAGCAGCATCACCACAATAACCACAAGCGGCACACATGCCAGCATCGGATTTACCACAAACAGAATAATCATCGCGCCGATCAGTTTGATAAACGAAATGACAATATTCTCCGGCCCATGATGTAAAAGCTCACTGATATCGAACAGATCGCTTGTGATGCGCGACAACAGATGGCCGACCTTCTGGTTATCGAAAAAAGCAAACGAAAGCTTCTGATAATGGCCGAAGATCTCGTTCCGCATATCATGCTCAATCCGCGCCCCCATCACATGGCCGTAATAGGCAATATAAAAGTTACAGTACATTTCAACCAGAACCATAGCAATCATCAGAATACCGAGGCGGATAATCTCACCCGTTGCCTGCTCCAGCGGCTTTTCCACAACCGTACTCGTAATATACCGTACAATCAGTGGAATCACCAGTGTAATGGCTGCTCCAAGCATTGCAAAAAACATGTCGGTAAAAAACAATCCCTTATATGGAATGTAATACCGCGCCAGCTGGCGGATTCTTCCCTTCTCTTTTCCGGTTTCTTTTTCTTTACTCATCCTGTCCTCCCTTTCCGTTGGAAACCATTTTATAATCTTTTCGGAACTCAGACGGTGATACGCCGCATGCCGTTTTAAATGATTTCATGAAATGCTTATCATTTTCAAATCCAACCTGTTTGGCAATTTCCGTAATTTTATCTTCTGTTTGAATCAACAGACGCTTTGCCTCCGCAATGCGGATCTCCTTCAGATAGTTCACAAAATTCACACCGGTATGTTCTTTAAACGCTGCTGAAAACAGCGAATAATTCATACAAATATGGTTAGATACCATTGCCATATTCAGATCTTTTGCATAATTTTCCCGAATATATGAAATTGCCTCTTCCATTTTTTCTTTTCCGGCTGTCTGACTTTTCAGGCTTTCCCTGTAAACGTGTATCCATTCTTCAAACGCATCCAGAAACAGATCTGCATCACGGTACTGCAGAGGACGCGGACATTTTTCCTGTTTTTCCGGCATGCGGTAAAAAAGATCCAGTTCTTTGCAGATTGCTTCCGTCACTGTCAGAAGCTGATAGGGGGAGACCCTCTGATGCGCCGCCTCAAAATACCAGTTCCGCATTTTTCGCAGCATAGTATCTGCCCGGTCCGTTGGCACCTGCAGAATAAATTTTTCCTGAAACTGTGCCAGCTCCGGCTTTTCCTCAAAACATTTTTTCTGATATTCTTCCACAGGATTTTTCTGTATAAATGCCATTTCCCGGGCCAGCAGTGCTTCCTGGTATGCCTCTGGAATTTCCATCACAGAACGATGTTCTTTTCCCACTCCGAGACAAAATCTCTCATCTTTTTCTTTCATGATCCGCTCTGCCTCCGGTTCCGGCAGAAGATACAGAACTCCTCCTTCTACGCCTTCCAGCAGAATTCCGCTGCATTTCGAAAACCGTTCCCCATTTGCCTTGCTGGTCAGCAGGATCCGGAAGCTGTCGTTTCCGATGTGGCGCCGGATCCTGCTTTCCATATCCATCCATTCTTTTTCTTCGGCCATTTCTGCATTCATCATCAGATAACGGAGCTGATTTAAAAAGCACCGTTCTTCCTCTTCTTCCGTTTCCCGGGTCTCCGAAAGCTCTCGTTCCAGATTTTCCAGAAGCTGTTCTATCGTCTCCCGCTTGATCGGTTTTAAAATATAGTCCCGAACTCCATGTTTCATCATTTCAACCGCATAGGAAAATTCATCATAGCCACTTAAAACAATAACAACAGGTTTCTGTGACAGCTCCTCCATTTTGTTGACCAGTGTCAGACCGTCCATTTTGGGCATACGGATATCAGTGAACATGACGTCCACCCTCTGTTTTCTCAAAATCTCCAATGCCTCTTCTCCGTTTCGACACTCCAGAATCTCCTCCACCGGCACGCTGCTTCGCCGGATCATCGCCACGATTCCCTGTCGAATCAATTTTTCATCTTCTACAACCAGCAGTGTATTCATTTTCTTTTTCTTCCTCTTTCTCGTCACCCTCTTGATCCATCGGAGAATATTTCCCCCTCGTGATGGGAAGATGAATGCTCACCTTCGTATAGCAATGCTCTTTTGTATAAACTGACAGTCCATACTCTGTTCCAAATTGAATGTGGATTCTGTCCTGTACATTCCGAAGCCCGATTCCATGTTTCGGCTGTGTATCTGAATTCAGGCGCATTCTTAGTTTACGTCTCAGAATTGCAAGCTGCTTTTCTGACATGCCTGTTCCGGAATCTGTGATTTCAATCTCAAAGCTCTTTTCATGCTCTATTCCTTTGATTTCAATGACGGCGTCTGCATCCAGCTCCTCAATTCCATGTGTGATTGCATTTTCCACAATCGGCTGAAGAGACATCTTGGGGATATCCTGCCGATACAAATTTTCCGGTATCTGAACAGATAATGTAATTGTGAAATCATACCGCAGATTCATCAGTTCCACATAGTTCTGAATATAATTCATCTCATCCTGAACGGTTACCAGAAATTTATTCCAGCGCATATTGTAGTGCAGCATTTCACCAAGTGCTGTTACCGCATCGGAAATCGTATACTCTTCATCAATCTCAGCCATCATCTTAATGGATTCCAGAACATTATAAATAAAATGAGCGTTAATCTGGTTCTGCATTGCCCGGATTGCCGTATCTTTCAGCGCTGCCTCCCTTTTGATGCTTTCCTCGTTCTGTTTCTGAATTCTCTCCAGCATTCCGTTGATACCATAGCTCATTTCCCGCATCTCTTCTGCGCTGTAACAAACCTTTATCTTTGTTGTTCCATTGTCAATCTGACGCATCTCACACAGGACGTCATAAAACTCCTTCAGCAGGCCACGCACAATCAGATTGACCACCACAATCAGAAGCAGCCCGAAGCCGGCAAATTCAAGCAGCATTCTCTGCTGCTGTTTGATCATGTTTCCGGTTGCATCATCCAAATTGGTCAGTGTTACAAACATTCCATTGAGTTTATCGACTTTCCGAAGCACAATTGCAACGTTTTTCCGGTCAATCACCGCGCTCTGCTGACTCTCTTTTCTGTCACGGATTCCTGCCCGGAACAGAATCAGCCCCCGATAGGACTGCCATTTGCAGGCTGCCGCTGTTTTTCCGCAGTCATATAAATTCCAATTTTCATCAACAAAGCAGGCCCAGCTGCTGTCACCGGATCGATAAATTTCGGGAAATATGTCTGCCATACGCATGGATACCTCGATCACGCCAAGCCTTCCTCCGCTTTGATCCCGCAGTTCCCGTACATAAGTCATCAAATGGGAACCTTCTTTTTTTGTACCGGAGATAATATTTTTTTCCTGTATGTCAAAAAACCACTGTCCTCCGCCCTGATAGCTTCGGTACCAGGCGCAGTTTTTCATCTTTTCCTTCTGGTACAGGATCGGCTGCTGCTCCAGAAAACCATCTGCCATGGCAAAAATATGGATCTGGTACAGATCTGGCATTGCCTCCTGCATTTTATCGATTATGCTGATGCTGTTGTTTCGAAATTGCTGATAATAGCTCTCCGAGATCTCCTCTCCCCTCCTGAGATGAAGAAGATATTTTTCCAACGGTTCATACTCCTGCAGCGTATCTACAACCATTGAGCAGGCATTCGCTTTTGCATTCACCTCCGCACAGGTAAGATCTATTGCCGTTACTGCTTCATTTACCCCATGATCTATGGCATTCTTTTTGATACTCCTAAACCCAAAGCACATCATGCCAAAAAGCGGAATAAAAATAAAGATCAACGTTGTTACGGTAAATTTTTGGTTCAGTTTCAGTCCGCGAAACCAGTTTCGCATTTTTCATCCCCCAGTTTTCTTTTCGGTTCTGTAACCTTACTAATTTTACCAGTTTTTTCTTTAAAAAGCAATTTTTTCAGAAAAATTATTGACAAAAAGAGAAGACGGTACACTTTTTTTCCGTGCACCGTCTCTCTTTTCGCAAGACTCATATATGACGCAAAGCATGATTCCAGGGAAACAGCTTTCGTACCATTGTTATACTGTTGTCAGATCCCACGGTTCATAAATCTTTGGAACATCGCTGATCAGACGTTTGGTATACGCTGCTGTCGGGTGAAGAATTACTTCTTCTGCCGGTCCCGATTCCACAAATTTTCCATGCTCCATAATATAAACATTATCGGATACATAGTAAGCAAGACCAATATCGTGGGTGATGAAGATAATCGTCATATTAATCTCATCACGCAACTTCAGCAGCATATCCAGGATCGTTGCACGTGAGCAGGCATCAATCATAGACGTCGGCTCATCGGCAAGCAGAATCTTTGGTTTCAGAAGGAAAATACGTGCAATCATCAGTCGCTGCATCTGGCCTCCTGACAGCTCAAATGGATATTTGTTTGTCAGTTCTGCGTATTTTAAGTTTACAAAGCTGCAGGCCTCTGTCATCAGACGTTCTTTTTCTTCTTTCGGCAGATTCTTGTCACCGCGCATATTAATGCAATCCAGCAGAACAGAATCTACACGTTTAAACATATTGTAGGAAGCAAACGGATCCTGGAAAATCGCCTGAATTCCCTTCCAGTACTCTTTTTTCTTCTTTCCGTTCGAGATGTCTCTTGGTTTACCCTGGAAATCAATTTCACCTTCCGTTACGCTGATCAGCCCGAGCAACATCTTCGAAAGGGTTGTTTTTCCGGATCCGGATTCTCCTACGATAGAAACAAATTCACCTTCATGAAAATCGAAATCAACATGGTCTACAGCGACCGTTTTTGCATCGCCAAAGCCAAACACTTTCGTTACGCCTCTTCCGGAGAGGCATGGTTTTAATTCTTTACCATCACGCATTTGCATACACCTCCCGAACCTTTCTCTCAGACATCAGGCAGCGGTACTCTCTTCCGTTCGGCAGTTCGATGACCTCTGGTTTCATACCGCGGCAGGTTGGCTGTGCATAAGGACAGCGGTCTGCGAAACGGCAGCCCTCCGGCGGATGCTTCAGGTTTGGCGGAGTTCCCGGAATTGCAGTCAGCTTCTGTTCTCTTACACCTTCCTCCGGAACGATGATCGATCCCATCAGACCTTTGGAATATGGATGCAGCGGATCGAATACCATTTCTTTTGCGGTACCTTTTTCTACAATCTGTCCAGCATACATAACCATAATATCATCGGTTACGTTGTAAAGAAGCGGCAGCTCGTGTGTGATGAAGATCATGGATTTGATAAATCCTTTTTCCATCAGATCACGCATCATTTTAATAACCATTTTCTGGGAAGTTACATCCAGCGCGGACGATGGCTCATCGGCGATCAGTACCTTCGGAGAAAGAATGGTCGAAATTGCGATAACGGTTCTCTGTTTCATACCTCCGGAAAGCTCAACCGCATGCTTTTGCAGTACCTCCTCCGGCAGGCCTAAGATCTGAAAACGTTCTTTTGCCAGATCATAAATATCCTTTCTCGGCATTTTCGGATCATGCGCATGAATAACGTCTTCTACAAATCGGATGATTTTCTGTGTCGGGTTCAGAGCATTCATTGCTGCCTGCGGAATGTAGGCGATCTCATTGCCCAGAATATTTTTCCGGACATCGTCTGGTTTCATTCCGGAAATTTTTCTTCCATCTACGATAATATCGCCGCTGATGTAGTGAAGCGGTGCGAAATAATAGCCCATCAGGGACAGTGCCAGCGTCGATTTACCACAGCCGGACTCACCTGCTACACCGAGGGATTTTCCCTCCTCAATCTTCAGGGAGACTCCGTCTACGGCGTATACATCTTCATGAAAACGAGTTACATATTTCGTTTTCAGATTGTTTACTTCCAGCATTACTTTTCCCATAGCTGCCTCCTTAGTCTCTTAACTGCGGGTTGAATACCTGGTCAAGACCGGTGTTCATCAGGTTAAGAGAGAATGAAATAAGTGCGATTACAAGAATAACCGGGAAATATGCCCACCATGCACCATTTAAGTGTGCATTGTACTGGGTTGCCCATTGCATCATAAGACCAAGTGTTGCAGTCTTTGTGGTTGCCGGTCCAAGTCCGATCATAGAAAGCTGTGCCTCTGCCAGAATTCCGGAGGAAATCTGGAGAATGAAGGCCATAACAACGTAGGATGCAACGTACGGAAGGATGTCGGTAAGGACAATCCGCAGCATGCTGTGGCCGGACAGTTTGGAAAGGTTTACATGGTCACGGTTTCGAAGAGAAATAACCTGGGAACGTACAGAACGTGTTGTCCACGGCCATGCGGTAATTCCGATCAGGAGTGCCACCATCATGATTCCCCTCTGAGACTCACCTACGCTGTAGGAGATGAGGATCAGGAGAACGAAGGATGGGATAACGGTGAACAAGTTGGTAAAGAACAGAATCAGGTTGTCCACAAAACCTCCAAGGTAACCTGCAAGAAGTCCGAGGAACAGTCCGATCACAGTTGCAATGATTCCCGCAACCAGACCAATTTTCAGGGATGAACCTGTTGCAGAGATCAGCTCAGTCAAAACATCACGACCAAAGTTATCTGTACCAAGAACAAAGTTCTGACGGTTAATGACATCTTTTTCATTGATGTACTGCTTGCTGTCGATGCTCTGAACCTCTTCCAGCTCACCGGTCTCTTCATTTTTCTCGGCAATAATGGTTGGAACATCCTCTAAAATACCGTCGATTTCGTTGTCAAGACGCTGATATTTTTTCTTTTTTGCTGCGATAAGGCCTTTCTGTTCTGCATTTGGGTCATATTTTTCCTCCCAGAGAGCAATCAGACCTTCTGCATCGGTAACATCGATTTCACTGGCATCTACACCGCCGTATTTTTCCAGCCATTCTGCCATCATAGAACGGTTTTCCATTGTCAGTTTGCTTTCAACGATGGATGCGGTTGCATCAACATTCATCTTATACGTTTTGCCGGAATTTACGGTGTCCTGAATCGAAAGATAGGTACCCGGTTTGAAAAAGTTTCCGTTTCCGATCATTGCCAGCGGATCTTTTGCCACAACAAGCGGATAGATGATAATAGTCAGGAGAATTGCCAAGAAGATTACAAATCCTGTCACGAATTTTCCTGAATGAAAAATCTGTTTGATTGTATTTTTCATAGCGTATTCTCCTTTCTAATCCTGCTGGGATGCTTTGACACGTGGGTCAATGACTGCATACAGAAGTTCAACAAGCAGGTTGGCCAGCAGAACCATGATAGTAATGATTAACGTACAGGCAGAAAGCAACGGATAATCCTGGCCGGTAACTGCTGAGAGCATCGTTGTTCCAAGTCCCGGATAACTGAATACCATCTCAGCTACCAGGTTACCGCCTATCATGGTACCAAGGGACATTGCAAGACCGGTGATCTGCGGAAGCATTGCGTTACGGAACACATATTTCACAATCGTATGATCCTTGATTCCAAGGAAACGACTGTATTTTACATAGTCGGCATTCAATTCATAAATTGACATTGAACGCATACCAATAGCCTGGCCGCCGATCGTGATGATTACGATAGACCAGAACGGCAACTGGTAATGTGAAAGCACAGATTTCATAAAAGCAAGGCTCATATGCGGAATCATACTGCTCGCATAGCCGCCTGCTGCAGGTGCAATATGTAATTTCAGTGAGAAAACAAATAAAAGTACGGTTGCCATACCAAAGGCAGGTACGTTACTGATAAACAGGAATGCCGGAAGGATTGCCTTGTCGAAAACACCTTTCATGTAAGCTGCAATTGCACCAAGCAGGTTACCAAGAATCCATCCAACAATAATGGCCGGAAGCTGTAAACATATGGTCCACAGAACCGAACTGGAAATAATATCGGATACGGTACGCGGATACTGGCTGAAAGAAATGCCGAAATCACCGCGAAGTGCATTTTTTACCCAGGTAAAAAACTGGACATACATTGGTTTGTTAATACCAAATTTCGCTGCATAGTCTTCATATACTTTCTGAATTGCAGTCGCATCGGTCATACCTTCTACCGATTTGGACGCAATAGTTGAAACCGGATCGCCCGGCATCAGACGCGGAAGAATGAAGTTCAGCAGCACTGCAAAGACTAACGTCAAAAGATACCACATGATCTTCTGCGTATAATACTTTTTCATTCCTTTCATAGAGGATCCCTCCTTCTGATTTTGTAAAAGCGGCCGGAGCACCCCGGCTCCGGCCGCCTCTGTTACAATTCAGTGTGTGCTTTCTTTCTGTTTGGCAAATCAGCCGTCAATCAGTTCCAGATTGTACAGTGCTGCTACGCCATAACCATCGGTGCAGTCCATCGGAGGAACATTGGTTCCATCGTCTTTCTGCGGATAGTTGGTCCATACGGACTCGTTTACTTCGTGGAATACCTGCGGTCTGTACATCAGCGGTACACACGGGCAATCTTCCAGCATAATCTTGGAAAGTTCTGTATAGTAATCTTTCAGTTTTGCATCATCGGTCTCATGAGGAATTGCTGCAAGGATTTCATCTACACGGTCGTTCTGATAATGACCGAAGTTACCACTGAAGTTAACCTCAAGATCGTTGTAATCAGAGCTCATGAAGAAACGGCATCTCATGTACGGGTTGGCAACCGATGTACCAGGGCCGGACTGCATGGTGATTTCGAAGTTTCCGGTACTGTAATCCGTGCTGTAGTTTGCTGCTTCCGGGAAGTAGGTCTCAATGTTGATACCAATATTCTTTCCTGCTGCTGCTACGATTTCAAGGGTTGCATTCCAGTCAGACCATCCTGTCGGGCACTCAGCCTTATAGGAAAGGTTCTTTCCGTTGTACTCACGGATTCCGTCTCCGTCGGTGTCTACGATTCCGGCATCGTCCAGAAGCTTCTTAGCACCTTCTACATCGGCATTGGACCACTGATACTCTTTTAAGGCATCCTGATCCACCATAGCCTGCTCAGCATCGGTCGGGTTCATGACAGAACGCGGAACATCTGCGAAGGTAGGAGACTGTCCGGACATTGCTGAAGAAATAACCTGATCGTAGTCAACTGCCATAGCGATTGCCTTACGAACAGCTACCTGATCCAGTCCTTCTACTTCTGTATTAAAGAACAGGGTAGGCATTGTCATACACAGCTGATACGGTGCTTCATCAACATAGGTAGAAATCGGAAGATCCTGCTCTAACCACAATTTCTGAAGGTCTGTGATGAATATCTGTGCCACATCAATATCACCATTCTGGAATGCGGTGGTAGCTGCTGCGTTATCTTTAAAGATCGGGTGAGAAATATATTTCGGAACCGGAAGCTTACCCCACATGGAATCTGCCTGTCCCCAATAATTATCATCGCGGATCAGAACTACGTTCTGGTCATTGTCAAAGTATTTTTTGTACGGTCCGGAAGTTACCAGATCGTCCATCTTATCCATTTTAATTGCTTCAGCATCGTTGTTGTTTCTGTCAGCTACGGTCTTCAGATAGTTTTCCTGCATGATATAAAGCATTGGAAGATATCTTTCCGCAAGAACCGGGTTAACTGCTTCGCCGGAGTCATCGGTTGTCAGTTTGAAGACTACGGTACTGTCATCCTGTGCAACAACATCTGCAATGTAGCTCTTCATTTCAGCGCCGGTAGAAGAATTGTAATCTACATGTGCATGATAGGTAGCTGCTACATCTTTTGCAGTAACCGGTGTGCCGTCATTCCATTTTGCGTCAGCTTTGATCTTAACGGTAATTTCGGTACGGGCATCGTTCCAAACCGGATCTCCGTCTGCAAGCAACGGATACATTTTTGCATCCAGCGGATTCCACATATAAAGAGTTTCATAAACAAGTACACGTGAAGCATCGCCCTGTGCTATAACCATTGCATTGTTTGAGTTTGCGGACATTGGGTTGTAATCGTTGACGGTACCCCACTGCTGTCCTGCGAAGTAAAGAGTTTCATTTCTTGGAAGCTCTCCTACCACATCATCTGAACCTGTGGTATCTTCGCTGGAAGCATCTGCTGTGCTGGAAGATGCTGCTGTGGTATCGCTTGATGCATCTGCTGTTCCGCTGGAGGATGCTGTTGCTCCTCCGCTTGAACTAGTGCTTGTGCTTCCGCTGTCTCCACATCCGGCAAGCATCGTTCCTGCCATTGTCACTGTCATTAACAGTGCAAGGACTTTCATGTTACGCTTTTTCATACTTTTTACCTCCTTAAGGTTTTCGTTCTTGCTTGATGAATTCATTATACACAAAGACTGTTAGAAAAACAGTGTCTATTTTTTGTTTTTGGTGTTCTTTTTTTGTTTTATGTTGGTTAAATTGCTCATTTTACTCTTTTTAACTCCCTTTGTTCTGCTCATTTTTCACATATCCATTTTCGCAACATCTGCACTATTTCGTCATTATGATTATTTGTGCTATTTTTCCGTCTTTTCCGACATTTTTCCGTTCGCTTTTTCCATCTCTTTGTGCTATGATGAATATCGTATCAATTTCAGGAGGTTTTTTCTATTATGAATACTGTTTCTCATAAGTACCGACAGTCAGCGCTTCTGCTTCTGACCGCTGCGATCTGGGGTTCTGCCTTTGTCGCACAGCAGACCGGTATGGATTATGTCGGACCTTTTACGTTCAACGCGGCACGAAACCTGCTCGGCGGACTTACGCTTCTTCCGCTGATTGTCTTTTTCTCCTCGCGTAAAAAGCGAACCCTACCGCCGGATGCTTCGTCAGAAAATGGCACACAGCCAAAAACGCTCTGGGCGGGCGGTATTCTCTGCGGCATCGCACTGTTTGTCGCCTCAACTCTGCAGCAGATCGGCATCCAGTACACAACCGTCGGAAAGGCCGGTTTTATCACCGCACTTTACATCGTACTTGTTCCGGTCTGCGGTTTTTTTCTCCGAAAGCGTGTACAGCCGAAGGTCTGGCTCGCAGTTCTTATTGCCGTCGCTGGTCTCTATCTGCTCTGTATGACAGACGGCTCCTTCTCTTTGCAGAAGGGAGATTTTCTTGTGCTTGCCTGCGCGCTCGGATTTACCGTACATATTCTGGTTATTGATCATTTTTCTCCGCTTGTCAGCGGCATCAAAATGTCCTGCATTCAGTTTTTTACCTGTTCGATCCTGTCCGCTGTCTGTATGGTTCTCTTTGAAACCGTAAACTTCTCCGATCTTCTGCACGCCTGGATGCCGATTCTCTATGCCGGAATTCTCTCTTCAGGTGTTGGCTATACCCTGCAGATCATCGGGCAGAAAGGATTAAATCCTGCCACAGCTTCTCTGCTTATGAGCCTGGAATCCGTTTTTTCTGTTCTTGCCGGTTGGATTCTCCTTCATCAGGCTCTCTCCGCTCGCGAGCTCTCCGGCTGTATTCTGATGTTTGCAGCGATCGTGCTGGTACAGCTTCCGAACTTTCACAAAGCCAATGCTGTTTCCTGATGTTATTCCTTTTTCAGTGTAAGAAAGATTTCTGTTTTGCGAGCTTCTTTCTTACGGCAGCTTGCTTTGATGACATAATTCCCCTCCGCCGCAGCGTGATCCTGTCCGGAGGGCTTTTTTACGCCATCCGAAAATTTAACCGAATCAAGTAAGTCCCCGGCTTCCATTGCGAATATCCGCCTGCCTAACATTTTTATAGCATAAAAATACAAAATTCTGCATATTGATTGCAGGATTTTTTAATTCGTGCTACACTGTTTTTATTGTACCAATAAGCACTTATTTTTATTAGGAGGTTCTGTCATGCCCGTTTTTGATTTCAGCAATTCCCCGGAAAAAACAAAAGTTTCCGAATGTACGTATACTGTTTTCCGCACAAACGCACCGTTTACTTCTCCGGATCAGCCGATCCTAATTCTGGATACAAAAGAGAAGGCTTTCCCGCATCATCCCTGCGGTATTTTCACAAACCCATCCAAACGGACCTCGTTTGAATTTAAAGATGAAGAAGAATCCTTCATTGCCGACATTCTTCAGATCGATGCCCGTTTTGTCAGCCTTTTAAAATGGCTCGGTGAAAACCATATCAATGTCCGCCTTTCCGGTACACAAACATCCGACGGTTATGCAGTTTACAAAATCCGCGAGATCGCTTTCGGTGGCGGCGCAAAGCTTTCGGCTGAGGATGGATTTTTACAGTTTATGATTGAGCGTCTCCTCGCCAGCAATGCACCGGAAGAAGAAGTTGAGGATGAGGATCAGGAGGAAACCGGTGACAGCATGAAGCTCACCAGCATCCAATCCATCACTGATTTTATGAACTGTGCCGGAAGAACGCTGCCGGACAATATCCGCCTTTGGGCTCGTCGAAACCTCGCTGTTGCCCGTTCCCACGAAGTCTCTCCCGAAGAACGTCGTCACGCACAGCGCGCCCTCTCCATGATGATGAATATTCAATGGAAAAGCAACTATTTTGAAGCCATTGATCCAGTGGAAGCACGCCGGATCCTCGATGAAGAACTGTATGGCATGGAACGCGTGAAGCAGAGAATTATCGAAACCATCATTCAGATTAACCGGACTCATACACTGCCGGCCTATGGTCTGTTACTGATCGGTCCTGCCGGAACCGGAAAATCGCAGATTGCTTATGCCGTTGCGCGTATCTTAAAACTACCGTGGACAACACTCGATATGAGTTCGATTAATGACCCGGAACAGCTGACTGGAAGTTCCCGCATCTACGCAAACGCAAAACCGGGAATCATCATGGATGCTTTTTCCATGGCTGGTGAATCCAATCTCGTCTTTATCATCAATGAGCTCGACAAGGCTGCCTCCGGCAAAGGAAACGGAAACCCGGCAGATGTTCTGCTGACCCTTCTTGATAATCTTGGTTTTACCGATAACTATATCGAATGTATGATCCCGACCGTCGGTGTATACCCGATTGCAACCGCAAACGACAAGGACCAGATCAGTGCTCCGCTGATGTCCCGCTTCGCTGTGATTGAAATTCCGGATTACACACCGGAAGAAAAGAAAATCATTTTCTCCCGCTATGCACTTCCAAAGGTGTTAAAACGTATCGGTATGAAAGAAAAGGAATGCATTCTGACACCGGAAGGACTCGATGCCGTAATCTCCTGCCACGAAAACACAAGCGGTATTCGTGATCTTGAGCAGGCTGCTGAGCATATCGCAGCAAATGCGTTATATCAGATAGAAGTCAACCATGTTTCCTCTGTTACCTTTGATGCAGAAATGGTACGTGAACTGCTCTTGTCCTGCTGATCTGCCTTATTTTCTATTTTGAAGGCGTATCAGGGTACGGCGAAAACCAGTGACGCAACAATTCACGCTCTGTGGTGCTGAAATTTTTTGTATTATTTTAGAGTGTGCTGTAAAATAGTTTCCTGTCCCATCAGTCTGTACTTTCGGGCAGGGAACTATTTTATTTCTCCAGATATTTTCATAAAAGAAAGCCCCTGACACTTTCATGTCAGGGGCTTCCTTTCGATCAATTCAGAAAATTTATTTCTGCGGGCCGGCGGAAACAAGTGCTTTACCAGCAGCGTTTCCTTCATATTTTGCAAAGTTCTTGATGAATCTTTCAGCCAGTTCCAGTGCTTTGGTCTCCCACTCGGAAGCATCAGCATAGGTATCACGAGGATCCAGGATAGCCGGATCAACGCCCGGAAGTTCAGTCGGAACTTCGAAGTTGAAGTACGGAATAGTCTTCGTCGGAGCTTCGTTGATAGCACCGCTTAAGATTGCATCGATGATTCCACGGGTATCACGGATGGAGATACGTTTTCCGGTTCCGTTCCAGCCTGTGTTAACCAGGTATGCTTTTGCTCCGCTCTTCTCCATTTTCTTAACAAGCTCTTCTGCATATTTGGTTGGGTGCAGCTCCAGGAATGCCTGGCCGAAGCATGCAGAGAAGGTAGGAGTCGGCTCGGTAATTCCGCGCTCGGTTCCTGCAAGTTTTGCAGTAAATCCGGACAGGAAGTAGTACTGAGTCTGCTCTGGTGTCAGAACAGATACTGGCGGAAGTACGCCGAATGCATCTGCGGACAGGAAGATAACATTCTTAGCTGCCGGTGCAGAAGAAATCGGGCGAACGATGTTCTCAATGTGGTTGATCGGATAAGATACACGAGTATTCTCGGTTACGCTCTTATCATTGAAGTCGATCTTGCCTGCTGCATCAACGGTAACGTTCTCAAGCAGAGCGTCACGTCTGATTGCATTGTAGATGTCCGGCTCAGACTCTTTGTCCAGGTTGATGACTTTTGCATAGCAGCCGCCCTCGAAGTTGAATACTCCGTTGTCGTCCCAGCCGTGCTCATCATCACCGATAAGGAGTCTCTTAGGATCTGTGGAAAGTGTAGTCTTACCTGTTCCTGAAAGGCCGAAGAAGATAGCGGTGTTCTCACCGTTCATATCTGTATTTGCAGAGCAGTGCATGGAAGCGATGCCCTTAAGCGGCAGATAGTAGTTCATCATGGAGAACATACCTTTCTTCATCTCTCCGCCGTACCATGTGTTGACGATAACCTGCTCACGGCTTGTGATGTTGAATACTACTGCTGTCTCAGAGTTCAGACCCAGCTCTTTGTAGTTCTCAACTTTTGCTTTGGATGCGTTGTATACGACGAAATCCGGCTCGAAGTTCTCAAGCTCTTCTGCTGTAGGTTTGATGAACATGTTAGTTACGAAATGTGCCTGCCAAGCTACCTCAACGATGAAGCGGATAGCCATACGGGTATCTTTATTTGCGCCGCAGAATGCATCTACAACGAACAGTCTTTTGTTGGAGAGCTCTTTTTTTGCGATCTCTTTTACTGCTGCCCATGCTTCCTGGGTTGCCGGATGGTTATCGTTTTTGTACTCATCAGAAGTCCACCATACAGTATCTTTCGAATTCTCGTCCACAACGATGTATTTGTCTTTCGGTGAACGGCCTGTATAGATACCGGTCATAACGTTAACTGCACCAAGCTCTGTCTCCCGGCCTTTTTCATAGCCTTCCAGCTCTGGTTTTGTCTCTTCCTCAAATAACTGCTCATAAGAAGGGTTGTACACAATTTCTGTGGTACCGGTGATGCCATACTTTGTTAAATCGATCTGTGCCATCTTGTAATTAACCTCTTTCCTTTGATAGTAATACTGCTTCATTCTGCAAAATGCAGAAATTTGAAGGTATCCTTTTTAAGAAACCGGACCAGCCGGCCTCTTCTACTCTAATTATACATAAAAGGCCAAAAAAATCAACTGAAAATCTTCCGTTTTTTTACATAACGTGTCCCAAAATCTGTAAAAATTTTATAAACTTCGATTTTTCGAAATTTTCTGACAATTGCACTTTTGTACACTTCATCCTGCAAATTGACATTTTTTGATTTTTTATGTTATAATATTAACAATTATGTCCGGAAAGAAGTTTCTTTATGTATTACGATCTGACCCGCGGGAAAATCTCCCGCTCTCTTATCCTGTTTGCCCTGCCGATGATCGCAGGAAATCTGTTGCAGCAGTTTTACAACATTGCCGACACCCTGATCGTCGGACGCGTTCTCGGAAGCAATGCGCTCGCCGCCGTCGGCTCCTCCTATACGCTGATGACGTTTCTGACTTCCATTTTTCTCGGCCTGTCGATGGGCGCCGGTGCGCTCTTTTCGATTTATCAGGGACGAAAAGATCTTTCTTCTTTAAAACTTTCGATTCTCCACGCGTTTCTGCTGATCCTTGCCGTTACGCTCGTGCTGAATCTCGCTGTTTATGCAGGCATCGAGCCGATCCTTACGTTTCTTCGCGTCCCGGATGAAGTCCGTCCCGGCATGCGGACGTATCTTCTGATTATCTTTGCCGGCCTTATTGCAACATCCGTATACAATTTCTTTTCCTGTATGCTGCGCGCGCTCGGAAACTCTTCTGTGCCGCTGATTTTTCTCGCTGTCTCTGCTGTGCTGAACATTGCACTGGATCTGCTCTTTGTCGCTGTACTGCCATTCGGCATCGCAGGCGCGGCGCTCGCTACGGTTCTTGCGCAGTATGTGTCCGCCGTCGGTATTCTGCTCTATGTGCTGCTCCGCTGCCGCATGTGGCTGCCGTCAAAAAAAGAATGGCGTTTCAGCCATTCCATTTTAAAAGAGATTCTGAATCTTTCCTCGATGACCTGCATTCAGCAGTCGGTCATGAATTTCGGCATTCTAATGGTACAGGGGCTCGTCAACAGCTTCGGTCCGGCGGTCATGGCGGCATTTGCGGCCGCGGTGAAAATTGATACCTTTGCCTATCTGCCGGTGCAGGATTTCGGAAATGCCTACTCCACTTTCACCGCACAGAATTACGGGGCCGGAAATCACGAGCGGATCCGGCGCGGCACGAAAGATGCTTTTGCACTGAGCACTGCTTTTTCCATCGTCATTTCTCTGCTTGTCAATCTGTTCGCGCATCCGCTGATGCAGATTTTCGTGAAAGCATCAGAAATGGAGGTCATCGCGATCGGCGTACAGTACCTGCGGCTGGAAGGCTCGTTCTATCTCGGCATCGGATGGCTGTTTCTGCTGTACGGGTATTACCGCGCTGTCAAACGCGCCGAGATGTCGGTTGTTCTGACCGTCATTTCGCTTGGCATGCGTGTGGCGCTGGCATACCTTTTCTCAGCCACGGCGCTTGGCGTTGCCGGAATCTGGATCGCCATTCCGATCGGCTGGGCACTGGCTGATATGACTGGACTTTTCTTCCTGCGGCGTGCATTCCGATCGCAGAAGCCTGCATAAGTTCCAAATCTTATATCGCAGTACGGTTTTCTGCGGATAAATTGCGGAACTGCCCCGGCGTCTGGTGCATGCGTTCCTGGAAGACGCGGTTAAAATAGCTGATATTTCGGAATCCGCAGTCGCTCGCAATCTTGCTGATCGCCTCCTCTGTGGAAAGCAGCAGCCGGCAGCTCTCGGCAATCCGCAGGTTATTGACATATGTCACGGCGGAAATATGCATAATCGACTTAAAGAAGCGGCAGAAAGCGCTCTCACTCATATGAAACTGGCTCGCCAGTTCCGCGATTTCGAGATCCTCACAGAAATGAGCATTCATGTATGTGAGGATCTCTTTCATTCTGCTGACACGGTAATTCGTCGAGGCATCCGTTTTTCCGCCGTTCTTTTCTGCCGCACTGTAATATCCCTGCCAGATTTTCAGAAGTTCCGCTTTTAACAGCAGCTCCCAGCCCGGTTCTTTTCTTTCCTGCAGATTTCGGATCTCCTGCATGGCCTGTGCCGTTTTTTCTGCAAGGCGTGTTCCCCGCTCTGTCTTGGATGGAAAACGGATCTCGGAGGACAGCACTGGTTCGATATACTGCTGCTGGATCCGGTCAAGCGATGTGCCGGACAGAAAACGCGGCTGGAATACAACGGCAAGAAACGTAAATTCCTGTCCGTCGATTCCCTCTACCTCATGCAGACGGTTTGCATTGACAAAGGCGGTCTCCCCTTCCCGCAGGAGAAAGGTCTCGGTATCCATATGAAAAACAGCTTCGCCCTTTACTGCATAAAAGAGCTCCACTTCCTCATGCCAGTGGCAGTACACCCGCACGGTACTCTGCAGGTCTGTCTCGAAAACGTGAATGCTCAGCGGAAAAAGCTCATCACCGTGGGGCTGTGTTTCTTTTCGGTAATTCATCTGTGAGAGCATATTTTTGTCTCCTCTCTTGTTTTGCTCTGCTGTCCCAATTGTAACACGAACTTTGCGATTCCGGCAAGTTTCCATGTTCTGCCGGCGAATCGCCCTTCCATGACCGTATTTTTCCTTCTTAAATGATAATAATTATCATATTTTATCAGCTTATTGACATTTCTTTTCATCCGCGCTATATTTTAGATACCCCGATAGGGTATGTGATTTCAAATTTTTCATCAAACTCCAGGAATACAGTCCGGCACGCTTTCGTTTCGCTGTATTCCCGGAAGAAAGCAGGTATTGTATGATTAAAACAGTCTTAAAAATTGATGGTATGATGTGCGGCATGTGCGAATCCCATATGAATGATGTAGTCCGCAAGAGCTGCTCTCCAAAAAAAGTAAACTCTTCTGCAAAAAACGGCGAGACCGTTGTCATCAGCGAAGCACCGCTCGATATTCCGTATCTGAAACAGCAGATCAAGGACATCGGATATGAGCTGGTTTCGTATACGAGTGAGCCGTATGAGAAAAAGGGATTTTTCCATTTCAGACGATAAACGGCTTTCATGCCTTTCCTTTTGCAGTTTGTGCGTCGGAAAAAAGCACCGTTTCAGAAGTTTATTTTCTTTTGGAAATCTGCCTCTGAAACGGTGTTTTCTATTTTTTATCTATGATTTGATCAGCCGCAGCAGCATCCGCAGGACGGCGGCGTTTCTTTCTCCTCTTTTTTCGGAGATTCTGCGCCCAGATCGTACCAGGTCGGGTCGATGTCGAATCTGCGGTTGTTTCCAAGATAGATCGGATGGGTCGGGTCTGAGGACAGGTAGGCGCGCTCGGTCGAAACCTTCCACTGTGCATCCCAGTCAATCTTCGGAAGTGCCAGATCGTAGTGTGTGCTGGCGCGGAAGCCGTCTTCCTCTCCCTCAATTCTTCCCTGGCGGATGATGGCTGCAAAATCTGTGTGATGTGCAAATGCCGGAATCTGGTACAGATCTTTTAAGTAATCCGAAACATTTTTCAGATCCTGCACACGGTATTTCACCGGTCCGAGGTAACGGGAATATAAGAGGTCAAAGCGCACAAGGGTAACATAAAGCGCTGCGTCTGCCTCAGTCACAAAGTCTCCTGCCAGGAAACGGGTGGCTCCAAGTGCTGTTTCGAGCTCTTCGAGGGCTCCGTAGAACTGTTTTGCACTTTCTACGTACTGTGCCAGTTCTACGGCATTCAGCATCGTATCAAGCGGCTCGGCGATCTTTTTCTTTACTTCTTCAGAGGCTGCTGTGGACGATTTTGCATTTGCTGTTGGTGACAGCTCCGGTTCGTCCGGCAGTTCGCGGATTTCGGCAAGAATCGTCTGATAATCTTCTTCTCTAGTATCAGCCAGCGGCGGAAGGCTTGCCGGATCTTTCTTCGTCGGCAGTTCCTCCTCGGTATATTTTGCAAATTCTGTGCTTGGGATGGCGTGAATCTTCGCATAGATTGCGGCATCCTCACGGTTCTTTTCTGTTTCAACATCTGCATCGCTACGTGCGGTTCCGGCATCGGTCTCTGCTTTCAGTTTGTGCTCCGGATCACTCGATAAAGCAGAACGATCGTCCACATTGCCCCAAAACTGTGCAAAATCGAGCTGTTTTAAGAAGCGGACATTGAAGCTTCGCTCCACGCTTCCCTTGGCGTCTGCCGGCGGCACGGCAAAATCTGCAAAGAAGGTATTATTTTTGAATGCCGGGATCTCCCACAGCTCTTTTGCGTAGCCCCACAGGTTTTTGTAAGTGTAGAGCGGACGCTTCGTCTCGCCGAGCTGTGCGGTATAGCGGATGTCCAGACGGGCAAGTGTCACGTACAGGCGGATATCGGAATCGGTTACGTAATCACCGAAGATAAAACGATTGGTTTCCAGCCGTTTTTCCAGGCGGTCCATCGCAGCGTAGAAGGTGTTCACACCGTCGAAATGGCCTTCGTTGCTTCTGGAGAAGGAACTGCGGTATACCGCGTTGTTGATATTATCGAAGAGCCAGAGATTCATCTTGTCAATCTCTTCCCGCAGCTCCACCGGATACAGCTCCGGCGCGCCTTTTTTGTGCCATGGGCGGAAGTTGACCTCGAAATAAATGGTCAGCCAGTTGTAATCGTTGTTGACTACCTTTCCCGTCGTTGTGTCGATCAGCGCCGGAACGGTCGTTCTTCCCTGGTAATCATCATCAGCACGGTAATACGCCTCAGAGAGGAACTGATCACCGAGCACCGGGTCGATGTTGTTTTCATTGTAAACGTATTCCCAGCCAAGGTTTTTCTCATGCGGGGCATGTTCTACCATATTGACGGAAATCTGATCTTCCAGGCCCTCCAGCTCTCTTACGATCGCCGCGCGGTTGGACCAGTGGCACAGCTTTGCCCAGACGAGACGGTATCTCTTATTACCTTCTGCCTTCAGATCGTTTTCACCGTCGCCGAACGGAGTCGTGAAGTGATTCGGCTGTCTGCGGAAATAGCCGTTTTTGTCGATCTCCGATACGGTTTCTTTTGGTCTTACGCGGATTTTTCTTCCATTTACAATCTCATAATCATAATTCGCCATTGATTTTCTGCCTCTCTTTCGCGTGTTCTATCGAATGAATTTTCAAATAGGAAAGCTTTTATTTTCCTATTATTTCGCTATGTTTTCTATGCAGTTATCATACCATATCTGTCTGGTTACGTCTAATTGCTAATTTTTTGGAGCGGCTATAGGATTTTCTTATAGTAAAAGGCCAGTGCCGCATTCTCTGCAAATGGGCACTGGCCTTGTTTTCGGCGCTTTTTGTTTTTCAGATTTTTCCTTCCCGGCGCAGATACGCCAGAAAGCCGTTGCATCCCTCCACGACATCGCGGTACGTCGCCTCAAAATCTCCCGTATACCACGGATCCGCAATATCGCGGCCGGAACCGGTGAAGGAAAGAAATTTGTAAACCTTTCCATCCGGATCATTTTTCAGCATCCGGTTCAGATTGCGGATATTCGCAGTATCCATGCCGATGATGTAGTCGGCGCGCTCGTAATCCTTCCACGTAATCTGCTTCGCGTGATGCGGCACGAGCGGAATGTGCTCCTCGCGCAGTTTATTGACTGTCCCATAGTGCGGCGGATTGCCGATCTCCTCACGGCTGGTGGCGAAGCTGTCGATTTCAAAATTGTGGGCAAGGCCGAGGGAAATTACTTTGTGGGTGAATACGCTCTCAGCAAGAGTCGAGCGGCAAATATTGCCGTGGCAGACAAATAACACACTTATCATTGCTTAAAACTCCTTGAAATGCTGTATTTACGCTGTTTGCAGGCATTTTCCGATAATCTTCAATCCTGTCATTTTCCTGTATATCACAGCATAA
>OLPI01000177.1_pt1 | contig 59109 bp, 56 predicted proteins | sample 1672361 | NCBI WGS metagenome assembly OLPI01 (sample SAMEA3136675, study PRJEB25190) | human gut metagenome
CGTGGCGGTATGCTGGAAAGTTTTCTGCAAGAGCCGGAACGCCTGACAGATGATGATGTCATGCTGTTGTTGAAACTCATTTTTCACAGGCAGGACACGCAGGAACTATTGAAAAAACTGCTGGAACGGGAGAAGCCGGAAACCCCTTAGTTTACTAAGGGCGCAATTATACACCACCCAGAGGTTGGTGCATTGCGTTCTCCGAAGGCTCCTCGCCGGAGGGCTGTGATTTTCCGCAGTCATGGTCTGCTCCAAATCATACAGGGGACGCTACGCTTCCCCTGCGCTGGCTGCCGCCAGCTACCCTTTTGTGGACTTGCCATCTGGGGACACCTTGCGCTGTAAGCTGTTCCCATCTGACAAGTTTCATAAAATACGCTATCTTTTCGATAGGTAATAAAGTATAATGAAATCAATAACAAACTGGACTTGAATAACGGGAGGGACGCCTATGTTATGGTCTATTAGTGGTGGAGTTATAATTTTGGTTTTAGGTGTGTTTATTTTTTTAAAGCCAGATTTAGTGTGGAAATTAACAGAAGCATGGAAATCTTATCCTGCACCATTTGATCAGGAATTCTATTTAATGCTGAACTTAGCCGTTGGCGGGTTCTTCCCGGGAGATCCGAATCCGGCAGATTGGACATCAACCAAATTCTACATTGACTATGTTCGGGTGTACGAGTATGGTGGCGATTTGACGCCTGATTCTGGAAGCTCTTCTACGCAAACGCCCAATGTGAATCTGCTTCAAAACTCCGACTTTACGACGGACTATGCAGGCTGGACGACATGGAGTGAAAATGGCGCTGTCTTTTCTGTTGCTGATTCTACTTTGAAGGCAGATATTTACACGACGCTTCCAAACACATGGTCTACCCAATTCTATCAAAATGTTGATGTTTACAGCTCTACGACCTACCGCATTTCTTTCCGTGCAAAGAGTTCTGTGAGTAGACCGATTACAATTGGCGTAGAGGGAGTCAACAATGCGGCTCTGTTTAATAGCACTTTTACCGCGACACCAGAATGGCAGACGTACACTTATGATTTTGCACCGTCTGTTTCCTGCGGCGGTGCAAAACTGCTCTTTTTCCTGGGCAATGTAGAAGGAAGTCAGAACGTGGAGCATACGGTATCTTTTGATGATATAACACTCATTCCGCTTCCTGATGATATTGTAACAAATGGCAATTTCGTGAACGATCTTACAAGCTGGTCTACTTGGACAGAAAACGGGAGTACATATTCCGTTGATGCTGGAGAACAGTGCTTTGTTGCCAATATTCCTACTACACTTCCCAATGCTTGGTCGGCGCAGCTTTATCAGGTGATTGATGTGCCAGCTTCTGGGAGCTATCGTGTAACATTTAAGGCAAAAGCGTCTATGAATAGAGAAATCCGGTTGGCTCTGGAAAAAGATGGCCAATCGCCCTTGATGGACGAAACTATGTCTGTGAGTGCTGATTGGACGAATTATTCCTATGATTTCACTGTTAGTTCTGCTGCTTCGGGCGTAAAGCTTGTATTTATGCTTGGAAATGTTGGCACAACAGAAAATATGGCTCATACGATATCCATTGACGACATTTCCTTGTATAAAGTTTCCTGAAAATTACCGGAGGGGATCAAGAATCCTCTCCGGTTTTTGTTCACTGATAGACCCGAATATAGTCTATTTCAAAGATGGCGGGAAATTGCGGGGTTATATTCTGCGCCGACTCCAGATCGAAAGACCCACCAATGGCGAGATTTACCAGAAGGTAAAATGGCTGGTCAAATGGGGCCGGGTATTTTATCCTCTGGTCTATTGAGTCCCACTGGTTTACTTTGGCGTAAGGGACGCCATCTATCAGCCAGGAAATGGAATCTGGTTCCCAGATCAGCTCGTAGATATGAAATTGATCGATCCCTTGCCCGTCCGGTAACTGAGCCTGGTTTTCTGTGTGGGTGTTCTGCGGACAGACACCTCCAAAGTGGATCGTGCCGAAAACGCTTTGGGGCAGACGCCCTTTTGCTTCATAGATATCGATCTCTCCGGAGGCTGCCCAGGGGCCGTAGACGCTATCCTCCGGCAGCATCCAGACTGCCGGCCAAAGCCCGTTTCCCACAGAACATCTGGCGCGGAATACGACCCTCCCGTACTGAAAGGAAAATTTCCCATGGGTATCGATTCGGGCTGAGGTATATGGACGGCGGATCCCAAACTGTTCGGGTGCCTCCTCTTGACGGGCGATGATTTTTAAGGTGCCGTCGCTGACCTCCAGATTGTGTGGCGTGTAGTATTGCTGCTCTCTGTTTCCCCAGCCCGGCACAACAGGCTGCCCATCCGAAGACAACTGCCAGTTACCTACCCGTCGATTCCAATTATGTTCATTCAGCGAACATCCGGGAAAGGTTTCTTCCCAAATGAGTGTTTCGTACATATGCTGCGAACCTCCTGATATTGCATGTGGAATTAGTGTAAATAATACAAAGGATAATGTCAACCAAATCCAAAAAATTGGGATATAATCCAAAATTGATGCGTTGTTTCTGACTGGCAGCTCTGCTATCATGTAGACAGAAGGAGGGGGAGCAACGTGAATCAGCAAAAAGCAGAGAAGAAAATGTCAAACTCCAGTCGATTCCAGCGAGGGATAAGAAGCCTCTGGAAACAGCGGGAACTGCAGGCGATGGTATGGCCCGGATTGATTTGGATGGCAGTTTTCAGCTATGTTCCGTTGGTGTTCCTGTATATTGCTTTTACGGACTACCGTATCAGCACACCGCTGTTTGAGAACAATTTCGTCGGACTGAAGCACTTTGCGGCGTTTTTATCGGATGACCGCTTTTGGCGCAGTGTGTACAACACGCTGGGAATGAGCGCGTTACGGATCACGCTGGGATTTTGTATTCCGATTTTCTTTGCGCTTATGCTCAATGAGATCAAGAATGCTAAGTTTAAGAGATTGGTTCAAACGCTGTCTTATATGCCGCATTTCATCTCCTGGGCAATTTTCGGCGGTATCCTGCTTACCTGGCTGTCCCAGTCCGGAATTATCAATCAGCTTATGATGGCTTTGGGTCTGCAGGACAAACCGATCCTGTATAACGGCGACCCAAAGAAGTTCTGGTGGATCGCGTTCCTCTCCGATACATTGAAAGAAATGGGATGGAGCGCCATTATTTATCTGGCTGCGATCTCGGGTATTGACCCGGGGCTGTACGAAGCGGCTGAATTGGACGGGGCCGGGCGCTGGAGCAAAATGTGGAATATCACCATTCAGTGTATCCGTCCGACCATTGCGCTGCTGTTCATTCTTGCCGTAAGCGGCTGCCTGACCAGCAATTTTGACCAGATCTTCTTCCTGAGCAATTCTGCCAACATGGCACGCAGCGAGACCATCGATTTGTATATTTACAATATGGGCATTGTGTCCGGTCGGTTCTCTTTTTCGACGGCCGTGCTGTTTTTCCGCAGTATCATTGCCTATGGACTTCTCCGCCTGTGCAATTTCACCTCTGTGAAATTGACAGGAGAGAGTATCATTTAGGAGGGACAAAAAATGCGCAAGAAACTGCATTCTGTTACGGCATTCGATGTTATCCTGGCGATTATCATGGTGCTTATTTGCTTTGCCTGCGTGTACCCGATGTGGTATATTCTGGCGAATTCACTGGCAGCGCCGGAAATTGCGAACCGGGGGCCGGTTGCGTGGTGGCCAAAGGCTTTGAGCCTGGATGCCTATAAGGTTGTCTTTCAGAATGAATACATCCTCAGCGGTTTCAAAATCACAATTCTTCGAACTGTTGTTGCCACATTTACGCACGTCTTTTTCACCTCCATGGTCGCCTACGGAATGTCCCGGAAGGACCTGATCGGGAAAAAGTTCTACTTGAAGATTGCAATGATCACCATGTTTTTTAACGGCGGGCTGATCCCCAACTTTATTCTGATGATCAAGCTCAAGCTGTACAACACTTTCTGGGTGTATATCCTCCCCGGAATGTTTACCTTCTACAACATGGTCATTTTCATGAGCTTCTTCCGTTCTATTCCGGAATCGCTGATAGAGAGTGCCCGGTTGGATGGCGCATCGGAATTCACGGTTTATTGGAAAATTGTCATGCCAAATGCCAAGCCGGTCATTGCAACGATTGGACTGTTTACGGCGGTCTACCACTGGAACGATTATTACCAGGGCGTTGTTTATATTCGGGATAAGACGTTGGAACCGTTGCAGACGATCCTCTACAAGCTTTTGGCGGAAACCAGTATGACGGCGCAGCAGCAGCAGGCAATGCTTGCGCTGGGCGGGACAACGACATCGGCTACCGTAAAGTACGCCGCAATGTTCGTGGGAGCATTGCCGATCCTGTGCCTGTACCCGTTTATCCAGAAGTACCTGGTAAAAGGCGTTATGCTTGGCGCAATCAAAGGGTAACCAAAGCGGCTGGAGCTGCTTAAAATATGAAACAAGGAGTGCGAACAATGAAAAAAATAGTCAGTGTCCTATTGGCGGCAATTATGATCTTCTCACTTGCTGCCTGCGCAAAGGGAGGCGGAACGGAAACCACATCCGCAGCGCCTGCTCAGACAGAGGCCGCAAAGACCGAGAATACGGAAGCGGCAGAAACGACGGCAAGCGCAGATGCCCCCGCTTGGGAAAAGGATACCAGCCCCATCGATATGGAGTGGTTTGTAGGCGCGTCCTGGTATGGCTATACCTGGGGCGACAGCCTGTCCACAAAGCATATCACGGAGAAAACGGGCGTGAACATCAATATTGTTACGCCTACCGGAGATGTGTCTGAGGAGCTGAACCTGATGATGATCAGTGGAACGCTGCCGGATCTGATTTCTCTGGGTTCCTGGGAAACCTGCTACAATACGCTCTATGAGCAGGGTTATACTTACGCGCTGAATGAATTGGCTGACCAGTACGATCCTTACTTCTGGAAGGTCGTGGATGGCAGCGTTGTCGCATGGCATACCAAGTCCGATGGCAACCTCTACTGTGTTCCCAATGATGCCTACGGTGCCGAACAGATGGCCGAAACCGGTATGACGGCGGCTGTTCAGACTTTCCTGGTGCGCAAGGATCTGTATGAAGATATGGGCAGCCCGGATATGTCCACGCCGGAGGGCTTCCTGAATACGCTTCGGACGCTGAAGAATGAGTACGCAACCTATAAGGGTGTGGATATTACCCCCTTCTATGCACAGGGCGGTAGCGGCTACGGTCTGACCAGCTACTTGCAGAACTTCCTGGCTGTTCCCTATGAGGAAGACGGCAAGATCTATGACCGGATCTCTAACCCGGACTACATCGAGTGGCTGAAAACCTTCCGGCAGGCTTATCAGGAAGGCCTGATCGGGATTGATTACCTGGTTGACTCTGACGATCAGGTTACGGAAAAGAGCAACAACGGCGCTTACTTCTGCATGTTGCGTGAGTGGAGCGGAATGCAGGAAGCGAATGCAATCCTGGCCTCCAGCGAAAATCCGGACAGCTACTATATTGCAATCGATGGCCCCGCAAATTCTAACGGCGATGCTCCTCTGATTTTCCCGGGCTCTCTGGATGGCTGGATGAGCACCTTCATCAGCAAGGACTGCAAGGACCCCGCCAGAGCAATCGCTTTCCTGACCTATATGCTCAGTGAGGAGGGTCAGAAGGATATTTTCCTGGGAGTTGAGGGTGAAACCTACGAAGTTGTAGACGGCAAGCCCCAGCTGACGGATGAAATGATCGAGCTGATGAACAGTGACCCCAATACCTTTGCTACGCAGTATGGCCTGGTAGATACCTACTGGATGCTCCGCAATAGCGTCATTGTGGACCAGTGGCGTCCGGCAAGTCCCTACTACATCACGGCAATGAGCGATTGGGCAGACAAGAACGCATTTGTGAACGGCGGTATTTATAACAATCTGGAGCCGACTGGTGACAGCGAAGAGGCCATTGCGGCGACCAGAATCAATCAGCGCTGGCAGGAGGTAGTTCCTGAACTGATCACGGCTGCAAGTGACGAGGAGTTTGACAAGATTCTGTCTGACTTCCTGGCAGCACGGGACAGCTATGGCTACGAAAAGGTTGTCAGCTATGAGCAGAACCTGCTGGATGTGCGGAAGGCGCTCTTTCAGTAAGTAGAATTTTGGGCGGTGGGCACTTGCCCACCGCCTTTCCCTTGTCGAAACAAGTGTCAACATGCTATAATGATTTACGCAGGAGGTGTTGTATCGTGCCCAAAAAGAGTATGCTTCCAGGGAAAACCAGATTGGCAGCGAAAATCATTAAAATGTTGTCGCTAATATGGATCATTCCATGCGTAATCATTGCCGCACTGTGGATCAAGGGTAGGATCGAGTTTGTCTATGACAGCTTTGAAAAGGATTCTGCCGCAGCGCTCCAGAATTTGCGCATAGAGACAGCGTCCAATGCGGCCAGAATTGATACTAGCGCGTCTTCAGCGCTCAGCCAGAGGGAATTTGTTCGCTTTTGTACGTCCGATATGGATGCGGATGGTTTGCAGCTGGTAAAGTTTTCTCAAAACGAACTCAAGACGATCCGGAGCATTTTTCAGAGCAATGACATCATTGAAGAGGCAAGTTTTTTCTTTGATAATCCGCAGATTCACGAAATCTGGCCGACAATTTATAGACTGGACAGGCTGAAAAATACGCCTTTTGATGAGATCATCCCCTCCGGACAAAGTGCCGTATACGCTGTAGAGGATGGAGAGGTATACGGGTGCTATCGTATTTACCTGGACATTACCCCTGTGGGGTTGCTGCGGCTTCGCTTGGATTCAGACAAATTCTTTTCAGGCTTCTCGAATGCAAATGCTGCATCCTGTTTGCTTGCGGCGAATGGAGAGCTGTTTTCAAATGAAGAGAATCTGTTTTCAGCGGAAGAGTTGCAGGCGGTGCTGACGGATTCGCCGGATACGCCCTCCAGATCAACCTATCAGGCCGTATTGGAAAAGGACGGAAGAAGCTACCTGGTACGTTACAGCTGGTTGGAGCTGCTGAACGCGTGGGCAGTTGTTTATGAGGATCAGGCGGATTTGCTGCAGCCCGTATATCAAATGGGGGCAAGCGTGCTGGCGGTTATGCTGCTGGGAATGTGCGTGATTTGGGTCCTGGTTCAATACGTCTGCCAGTCGATGCTGAAACGGCTTGCGCTATTGGAGAAGAAAATGCTGGCGGTGCAGTCCGGTAATTTGGATATTCGGATTCCCGAAAGAGAAAACGGCGGGGATGAACTGGATACGCTCAGCAAAAGCTTTAACGGTATGCTGGACCGAATGCAGCAGCTGGTGGATGAGAATATTCAGCGTGGACTTGCGGTAAAGCAGGCGGAGTTGGACGCATTGCAGAGCCAGATCAACAGCCATTTCCTATATAACGCACTGGAGAGCATCCGTATGCTGTCAGAAGTACATGGGGATACGGAGGTTGCGGAAACCGTTTTTTCTCTGGGGAGCCTGATGCGGTATCATATGAAGTGGAAAACAAAAACCGTCACGCTTTCCGAAGAACTGGACTGTATTGATCGCTACATCTTCTTCATGTCCGCGTCAAATGGCACAGAAATCCGCCTGGAATCTACGCTTCCGCGGGAAGTTTTGTATACAGAAATTCCCAAACTGAGTATCCAGCCACTGGTGGAAAATGCAATCGTTCATGGAATGCCGGCGGACAGCAGGCGTATTGTCATCACATTGAAATGCCGCCAGGAGGATGGCCTACTGATTTTGTCCGTTACGGACAACGGTATCGGAATTGCCCCGGAGCGGCTTCATGAGATTCAGTGTGCTCTGAATGGAAGCGGGACTGGGAATATCCGCTCCGGAAAGAACGGCATTGGGGTTGTGAATGTGCATCAGCGAATCCAGCTGATGTACGGCGAAGCCTGTGGGCTGCGGTTTATCAGCTGTGAAGGCCTGGGAACGAGCGTCGAAGTTCGGATACCGGCACGGCAGGATGCTCTGGGAGGATGGTAGCATGAAAATTTTGCTTGCGGATGATACGGAGCTGATTCGGGAAGGACTGAAGAGTATGCTGCTTCAGCTGCCGAATCCGGCAATATGCCCGGAGATCCGAACGGCATGCAACGGTGCGGAGGCGCTGAGTCTTATGCGGGAGCATCCTGTGGACCTTCTGATCACGGATATCCGGATGCCTGATGTGGATGGAATCGAATTGATGAGGCAATGCCGGTCGCAGTGGGCCAATACATCCATTGTCGTAATCTCTGGATATGACGACTTCAAGTATGCCCAGCAGGCGATAGAATACGGCGCAAGCGCCTACCTTTTGAAGCCGGTGGATAAGCAGGAGCTGTACCGGGTTGTGGAGAAGGCCTGGCAGTCTGCCAACGCAAGGCGGGCGACCATTGTGAATACCTCGTACTCTCTGTTTGTGAATTACTTGCGGGGAGAATCGTCAAACGCGGGAATATTGGAGCAGATGAAGCGAACGTATCCGTTCCTGTCCGGGGCGTGTGCGCTGATGTTGATTGGCTTCCCGGGAACCGGATATATTGGGGAAGAGCAAAATCGGAATGCGTCGCTTCTGTGCAATAGGCTGGGAAGACCATTCCTTTGTATGGAGGACAGGTCAGAAATAATCGTTTTGGCACCGTATCCTGTGGATATTCGGAAGTATTATCCGAATTTGGAGCAGGATTTTCACGGAATATGTATTGCGTATACAATGGTAGGCAGAGAAGCGGATGCGTTCAAAACGGCGTATCAGCAGGTGCGGAATGTCTATGTTCACAGGCTGCTTTACCCCGGGAAGAGCGTACTCTGCCAGGAAGATATTGCGGGAATGCGAACCGATTTTACGGTTCCGCACCGGAAGATCGAACAGATGACGGAGCTGACGGGAACGGCGGCGGATGAGGCGTTGACAAGGCGGCTGTCGGAGTTGTTTGACCGTCAGAAGCTGGTGCAATACAGCATCGGCTACACGCTTGCACTCTGCGACACCGTCTATAGGGCAATGCGCCAGACGGCGCTCTCCATTCCGGGCGGCGAAGCAGTGGACTTGGAACGGGTAAAGTCACCGCTTACTTTCGCAACCATGCGGGAATATCTCGTAAATGTAAATGAGCGTTTATTGTCCCTGAATCAATTGGCACACACCTATATGCAGAGCCGAAATGATACATATGTCATGGAGCTGGCAATTCAATATATCCGGAGAAACTATCCGAAGCCTATTACATTGGCAATGGTTTCCAATGAGGTTTCCCTGAATTATGCATATTTCTCTACCATGTTCAGCAAATACACAGGAAAAACGTTCTCTGAGTATTTGCGGAATACGCGGATGGAGAAGGCCAAAGAGCTGCTTCGTCAACCGGACATCTCAATTGCCGAGGTGGCCGCACAGGTTGGATATGAAAACTATAAGAGCTTTTATCGGGCGTTCAAGGACGCGGTAGGTACAACACCTGTGGAATACCAGCAAAAGAAATACAGGATCCACAGAGAAGATGAAAAACAGTAGCCAGTAAGGGGTGTATGGAATGGAAAGCGGATTTCTGGACGATATGGGGTCCTTTCGGATAGAGCATGGGGAGAAAAACAGGCTGAATTATTTTCCCCTTGCCGCAGAAAACGGCGTTATGGCAAGCATAACGCCGGAATTAAAGGGTGACTTGAAGCGGGACCAAAACAGTTTTGTGCTGCCGCCGGCCAGTGAAGAGGATCTGCGTTCCGGCATGGCGGGGAGAAATTTTTGGTGCAGATTTGAAAACGGCGAATTGTGGTCGGCAGCAGGAATGAGCGCCGCGCAGATTGCGGAGGAATTTACGCCCGCGGAAGAGAAGTGCATAGTGGAAGCGGGGCTGCTGTGGCATAGGACTGTGCGGGAAAACCGGACTCGTCAATTGCGGGCAGCTGTGACCAGCTGGGTCCCCAGCGCAAACGGAACGGTGGAGATCATGCAGGTAATATTGGAGAATTGCGGCGAAGAAACCCTCCGCTTGACACCGACAGCTGCAATCCCACTCTATGGGCGCAGTGCGGATAATCTGAGGGATCACCGCCATGTGACCTCTCTGCTGAATCGAGCGGAAAGCCGGAAGGAAGGCGTAATCCTCACACCGACCTATTCCTTCGATGAGCGTGGGCACACACCCAATCAGCGAAGCTATTTTGTATTTGGCATAACGGAAGACGGGAAATCTGCGGAAGCGGTCTGTGCGGACCTGGATCGTTACACAGGCGAAGGAAGCCTGATCATGCCGGAGTGGGTTGCCAAAGAGCTGCCTGGTGATTCCCTTGGTGGTGAAACGGCAGGAAAAGAAACAATTGGTGCGCTGCGTTTCCCGGAGACGGAGTTACGCCCGGGAGAAAAGCGGGAATACGATATTCTTGTGGGTACAGCGGAAGATAAGGCAGCTGCGGAGCAAATTGCCGCCGTCTGGCTTTCCCCGTACAGAATCCGGATTTCCCTGGAAGAGACAAAGCTCTGGTGGGATCAGGTGAATCCAATCTGCACCCATACGGGTGATTCAGACTTTGACAATGTTCTGCGCTGGATCGGAATTCAGCCGACGCTGCGTAGAATTTATGGCTGCTCATTCCTGCCGCATCACGATTACGGAAAGGGCGGACGAGGCTGGCGTGACTTGTGGCAGGATTCTCTGGGACTGCTTTTGAGCGAGCCTGAGACAGTGGCGGATGACCTGGTCGCCTATTTTGGCGGAGTCCGTTTGGACGGGACGAATGCCACCATCATTGGAAATCGTCCGGGAGAATTCAAGGCGGATCGCAATGGAATTCAGCGAGTCTGGATGGATCACGGTTACTGGCCGGTACTGACTATCTGGCAATACATCCAACAAACAGGCGATATTGAGATCCTTCTGAGAGTGGCACCTTTTTTTCAGGATGGTCTCGGAATGCGGGGGACCCAGAGAGATGCCATCCAGGCAAAAAGAAGCTGCACAGGAACTGTTGCAGAGCATATGCTGTTGGAACAGCTGACCGCATTCTGCGAAGCGGGAGAACATGGTCTGCTTCGGCTTCGGGATGCGGATTGGAACGACGCTTTGGATATGGCACCTCAACGCGGGGAGAGCGGTGCGTTTACATCCGCTTATGCCGGAAGTATGGAGCTGTTGGCGAAAATGCTGGAAACTTTACGGCAGACCGGAAAATGCAGCAGTATTGACCTGCCAAAGCGTTTTGCAATCCTGCTGGGGGAAGAGGACAATTGGGCTTCCATCGCATCGCGCAGGGAGAAGCTGAATCGGTTCTGCACGCAGTGCATCCAAATTCCTGATGATGACCGGATTCAGATCCCGCTGGACAAAATTGTGCGGCATTTGGACTTGTGTGCGGATACGCTGAAAGCAATCATACGGGAAAAGGCATGGATTCAGACGGAGCAGGACGGATGGTTCAACAGCTACTATGATAATTACGGTACTCCACTGGAATGCGGGACGCCGGGGCAAGAACGTATGATGCTGACGGGACAGGTATTTGCGATCCTGGGCGGAGTAGCAGCGAAATCTGAGATCCCTCAAATCTATCATGCGGCCAGGCGGCTACTGTATGCGCGGCAGGCAGGCGGATTCAGACTGAATACGCGGCTAAATCCAGAAGATTTCCAAATTGGCAGAATGCTGGCCTTTGCCTACGGGCATAAGGAAAACGGCGCGGTGTTCAGCCATATGAGTGTCATGTTTGCATATGCGCTGTACAGCCGGGGGTATGCCAGAGAGGGCTTTTCGGCCATAGAGCCAATTTGGAGACTTGCGCTGGATTCTGAAAAGAGCAGGATCTATCCGGGGATCCCGGAATACTTTGCCCCGGATGGCCGGGGTATGTACCCGTATCTGACGGGCTCCGCAGCCTGGATGATGCTGTGCGTGGTGCAGGAAATGTTTGGCGTCCGCGGGGAAAATGGAGCGCTGTGTCTGCGGCCTCAGCTGCTGCCGGAACAGTTTGATGTGCGGAATCGAACCAGCATTATTTTGAAGTTTGGCGGAAAGGCATTCAAGATTGTATACACATTGTTGGAACGCCTGGAGCCTTCCGAATATACAATTGTGAAGGCAGAGCTGGACAATATGCCAATAGCGGATGGACGTATCCTGCCTTCTGAAATGGGAGCATTGGACAAAGAGAAAATACATATTGTGGAAGCTTGGCTCGGGAGAAAAGTACAATGATCGATATCATAAAAGACTATGACAGTCAACCGGCATTTGCCGATTTTTTACCAGGAATTGCGGGGGAGAATGGTATCCCCGCATGGTGCTTTTTCGTAAATCGGGGGCAAGGCGTTGCGAGTTTTGGCACGCAGGATAAGGATCACCCGATCATGGAATTTCGGCCGGCGCACACAGCGTGGCAGGATGTCCAGACGAAGGGCTTCCGTACTTTCTTGAAGTACCATGGGCATGTGTCGGAGTTGTTTGTGAATGCACGGGACAAACAGATGCTGCTTGGGGCAAACAGCTTGACGCTTCAGTGCCGGGAAACGGATGCCCCGGTTCGTGCCCAGGTCCAGTATTTTATTTTACCGAATGCGTGCGTTGGAGCGCTGGCAAGGACGCTGACAATTGAAAATACTGGCAACGGCGTATTGGATTTGGAGGTACTGGATGGACTTCCGGCAATTGTTCCCCATGGGATCGGAGACTGGCATTTGAAATGCATGACCCAGACCGCAAGGGCCTGGATGGAAACGGTAGGAGGCGAAACAGGCGTCCCCCGATACAGGGTACGGGCAAGCCTGGAGGATAGTGCCCGGGTCGAGCCGATCACCGGTTTTGCGTTTGGATTTTCTTGTGTGGAGGAAGGAAAACGACTGCCTGTCCTGTGGGACCCGGAAGCCGTTTTCGGACAGGATACTTCCTTTGCCCATCCGCATGGATTTGCGCGGATGGATTTGCCGGAGTTAATTTCGGCACACCAGCGCTGCCAAAATCTGTTCCCGTGTTTCTTTTCAGGTGCGCGGCTCCGACTGAATCCGGGAGAGAAGAAAACGGTTTATACACTGCTGGGGCACGGAAAAACCGGCAGCGGCTGCGGGAAACTGCTGGAAGAGGCGGTATCGCCCGAATGGTTTGCAAGAAAGCTTGCGGAAGCGGAAACAATGGTGGATACACTGTGTGCGCCAATTGCATGCGACACGGCAGATCCCCGATTTGATGAGTACTGCAAGAGGACGTATTTGGATAATTTCCTGCGCGGCGGCAAGCCGGTACGCCTGGCTGGACATACCTTTCACCTGTATAGCCGTAAGCATGGGGATCTGGAACGGGATTACAATTACTTCTCTCTGACACAGGAGCCGCTCTCTCAGGGAAACGGGAATTTCCGGGACGTGTGGCAAAACAGACGATGTGATGTATCGTTTGCGCCTTTCGTAGGCGGAAAAAATGTTGCCGACTTCTATTCCCTGATCCAGCCGGACGGATATAACCCCCTGGTCATCAAACCGGATCTGGTACAGAGTGCCAGTGGAGAGACAATGACACCGGGGCAGTATGTGCTGCGCTATGGGAGACAGGAGGGAATGGCCCGCATAGCGCAAGGAACGGTAAAAGCAGATGCGGACTTCGGAGAGGGATATTGGACAGACCATTGGAGCTATGGCCTGGATCTGATTGAAGACTTCCTGCGTATCTGGCCGGAACGGGAGCAGGAACTGATGCAAATGGAACTGCCCTGGTACCGGCCGCAGGCGCAAATACTGCCCAGAGAAAAACGCTATAGTGTGTCGGGTGGAGAACTGCGGCAGTACCACTTTTTGGAAGAGACACCGGGCGAAAAATGGTGTAGGGATGGGGCCGAGAATCTGGTAAAAGCCACTTTGCTGGAAAAGCTGGTCTGTATGTGCGCAATGAAATTTGCGGCGTTGGATGCCTGGGGATGCGGCATTGAAATGGAAGGCGGAAGACCCGGCTGGTATGACGCGCTGAACGGATTGCCCGCACTGTTTGGTTCCAGTGTTACGGAAGCTATGGAGCTGCTGCGGCATTTGCGGTTTCTGAAAGTTTCTCTTCGGCGCTATGGAGGAAAGGTTTCTTTGCCGGGACCCCATTACATGTTACTGATGCGCCTAAAGCAGAGCGTCGAGGATATTCCGGAGTATACGGGAAATACGGTGCTGGTTGATTTTTGGAACAGCAGCAAATCCGCGCTGGAGCACTGCCGGGAAGAAGTCTATACGCAGGGAGCATGGGACTATGCAGATTGCCAGGCGGAACAGCTGGCTGAAATGCTGGACACATGGGCAAATTTCCTTGGTCAGCGGCTTGCTCTATGCCGCGGAGAAAACGGGGTGATGCCGACCTATTGCCGATACCGTGTGAAAATGGATCAAGGAACGCCTTCGTTTGAAAAGTGTGATATGCCGTTGTTCCTGGAATCCAGTGTGCGGGATATGCGCCTATGTGAAAGTGAGCAGAAACGCGAAAAACTGTTCGAGGCAGTACACCGGAGCGAGCTGTTTGACGGCAAGCTTGGAATGTACCGCGTCAATCAGGCACTGGATATATCCGAGCTGGAGCTGGGGCGCGCGGCTGCGTTTACACCGGGATGGCTGGAAAATGGTTCCATCTGGCTGCACATGGAATATAAATATTTGTTGGAACTGCTGCGCGGCGGATTGTATGAACAGTTTTCGGAAACAATGCGGCAGGCTGCGATTCCGTTCTTAGATCCGGCTGTCTACGGAAGGAGTACATTGGAAAACAGCTCCTTCCTGGTGAGCAGTCTGAATCCGGAGGAGGCGCTTCACGGACGTGGATATGTAGCGCGGTTGAGCGGTTCTACGGCGGAGTTTATGAGCATATGGCAAATCATGATGTTCGGCCAAAAACCGTTTCTGCGCACAGAAAACGGTGTGCAAATAAATCTGCAGCCTTGCATTCCGGCATATTTGATAGATGAAGGCCGCACGATCCAGGCGGCATTCCTGGAGAACAGCACCGTGCTCTACCACTTTGCGGAGTGCCGGGACTATTTCCCCGGAAACTACAGTATTCGTATTCGATCTATGGTGGATGTAGATGCGATTCGTCAAGGTGCGGCTACTGAAATAGTGGCGGATATTTTCTGATTTACGGGGCTACTGTAAACGAAAATACCGAAAAGAGCTTGGGAACCATGCGTACTATCCTGTAGGTCAAACAGGCTACTTTGAGTCGCGGGTAGATTTAAGACTCGCTAATGAAAGAACACCCATTTCTGCATGAGCTGTAGCTTCATAGCAGAAATGGGCGTTTTTTAGGCTAGGTTTCCATGCTTGCGAGGCTCGTCAGAGCCACCCTAAGCTGGTGTATACCACCAAATCAGGAAAGAAAAAACAAAGTATTTGACAAAGTAAATAATTTATGTAAATATATTAACAGAAATGGAGGTATTTATGGCTACTATAAAGGAGATCGCGGAAATTGTCGGTGTATCCAGTGCTGCTGTATCCAGAGTGCTGAACTATGACGAAGGGATTTCTGTCAGTGCGGAAACGCGGGCGGCAATTTTTGCCGCGGCTGAAAAAGTGGGATATAAAAAGAGAATCATTTTTCCCAAAATAGAAAATGTCGCGCTTCTGTACTTCACAGAAGCGGAAGATGAGCTGGAGGATATCTTCTACCAGAATGTTAAGGATGAGCTTCTGAAGCAGGCGCGGAAAATGAATATTCACCTTACGGTATACAGTAAAAAGGATGGGATGGACGCCATACCCAAGGATCTGAACGCATTTGTTGCGGTGGGTTGGCTGAACAGGAAGGAAATCAACAGGCTGTACAGAATATGCAAGAGAGGCGTGTTTATAGGAACTTCTCCGGACGAGAAGCTGTTTGATGCGGTAAGACCCAACATGGATTCTTTTGTGACCCAGATCGTAGACTACTTTATGGAGAAGGGACACCGCACAATAGGCTTTATTGGCGGCCCGGACAGAAACATTGATACCGGGTTGCCCTCTATGGATATCCGTGAGTGGTCCTTCCGGCAAAGCGCCAGCTATTATAATTGCCTGAATGAAGATTATATTCTGATATCCGACAAATTTACTGTGGAAGAAGGCTATCGTTTGGGCAAAGAGCTTCTGACCAAGGAGACGATTCCCACATCGTTATGTGTTGCAAGCGATACTCTGGCCGTAGGCGTCCTTCAGGCATTGAATGAGGCAGGCGTTCAGGTACCGGAACAAGTGGCGGTGTTCAGCATTAACGATGTAAATATCGCAAAGTATCTGTCACCGCCGCTGACCACAATTCACATTGACATTCCTATCATTTGCGAAACCGCATTGGATCTGCTGCGGAACAGAGTCCTGAGCGGAGGAAAAATAACGAAATCTATTTTCGTAAATGGAACGCCTGTGTTCCGGAAAAGCTGCTGATATAACAGGATAGCAGGAGGTGCGTTTTTGCATCTCCTTTTCTGTTTTGCACAAATTACAGTTTCTCTTATAATGTAAACCGCCGAATTTTATTGTGGCTGCCGCGGCTGTATTGACAAGACGAGTTATGAGTGATATATTCTGAATAGTAAATAATTTACTTGTAATGAGATAAATTGTTTAACTATCATCAACAAAGGAGAATATGTCATGAAAAAGAAGCTGTTGTCCATTTTGGTTATCCTGTGCATGATCCTGTCTCTTGCTGCCTGTGGCAGCGCCCCCAAAGCGGAACCGGATGAAAATGGAAACTATGTTGTGAATGGAAGTTTTGAGGATGCGGATTTCACAGGGTGGACTGTTACCAATATCGACGATTCCACTGAGGAACTGGATATCTATACCCGTGAAACGGATTGCTGCGACGGTGTTCAGTCTCTGCACTTCTATTCAGGCTCCAGCAATGTTAACTTTACTGCGGAACAGACCATTTCCGGTCTGGAAAAAGGAAGCTACAAGCTGACCGGTTATATTCAGGGCGAGGCCGCTGGGGACGAGAACGCAGAGGTCTTCTTCTACGCAGTAATCAACGGCAAGACATACAAGGCTGACGCGGAATTGAATGGCTACGTTAATTGGTACGCCGCGGAACTGGACAATCTGGATGTTGCGAATGGAGAAATTACCATTGGCGTGAGTGTGACCACTGCTCCCGGCGGTTGGGGTACGATCGATAACATCACTTTGGTCAAGGAGTGATCTATGGGCTTTGTCAAAGGTATGGATGTATCCATGGCAAAGGCGCTGGAGGCACACGGTGCATCCTACTATTTGGATGGAAAACAGGATGATCTGTTCCGCATCCTGAAAAAATGCGGAACAGACATGATACGCCTCAGGATCTGGCCGGATCCCTATGACGCGTCCGGAGCACCTTATGGCGGCGGAAATAATGATTTGCAGACTACAGTGGAGCTGGCACAGCGGGCAAAGAGCAGCGGGATGGAAGTGCTTCTGGACTTTCAGTACAGCGATTTCTGGGCAGACCCCGCGAAGCAGATCAAGCCAAAGGCGTGGAAATCTCTCACTGGAAAAGAGCTTGAGGCAGCGGTATATCTGCATACCCGTGAGACACTCAAGTATCTGAAAAACCGCGGTATCATTCCTGCAATGGTTCAGGTCGGGAACGAGATCACAAACGGTTTTCTATGGCCGGATGGACATGTCAAAAACTTGGCGGCAATGGCAGGTCTTTTACAAGCCGGAATTTACGCAGTGAAAGAAGGATGTCCTGAAGCAAGAATTGTGCTGCATCTGGATTTCGGAACAGACGCCGAGCTGTATGAACGGTGGTTTGACGCTATTGAGCCGTTTGACATTGACTATGACATCATCGGTATGTCTTACTATCCACACTGGAACGGAGGACTCAACCTTCTTCTTGACAATATGAATCGGGTAAGTCAAAAATATGGTAAGGATGTCATGATCGCCGAAACCTCCATTGGGTACACAACGGACACGCTTGGCTGTACGGGGCTCGTGTTCACACAGGAGCTTGAAAAAAATACCGGATATCCTGCGACAGAAGCGGGTCAGATGCAATTCCTCCGTGATTTGTTTGAAACCGTCCGGAGTGTGTCCGGGGGACACGGAATAGGGGTATTTTACTGGGAGCCTGCATGGCTGCCCATCCCGGCCTGTACATGGGCGAATGCGAATGGCTGCGCCTATATGAACGATCAGGTTGAGGCGGGCAATTCGATGGCAAATCAAGCGCTTTTTGACCGGGACGGGAATGCGAATGCGGCATTGCTGAACTTAAAACAAATGTAGGAGGTAAAGGAATGAAAAGGACAATAGCGTCTGTTCTGACGGCTCTGGTCATGGCGCTGGCGTTATCCGGATGCGGTTCCTCCAAAGAACCGGATACGAAGCTGACCATCTGGACCAACATGAGTGTAGAGGCAGAAACCATTCAGTCCTATGCGGACGAGTGGGGGACTGCCAATGGATATCAGGTGGAAGTGATTCATCAGTCTCCGTCCGTCCAGAAATTTGCGCAGGCAATCAAGAGCGAGGATGGTCCCGATGCGGTTGTGGGAATCCCCAATGACCAGCTTGCCGATTATGTCAACGCAGGTCTGGCGGCAGAAGTTCCCGCAGACCTTTACGCAGACGAGGATTTTGCTGATGCGGCAATTCAGGCGTGCTACGTCAGCGGTGTCCGCTATGCCGCGCCGCTTTCTGTTGAAACGACCGCCCTCTTCTACAATACCGATCTGGTAGATCAGGTACCGGCAACGTGGGAAGAACTGGTTGCAGGTGCGGCGGAGGTTGGCGGAGTTCAGTTCGATGCTACCAGCATTTACTATGATCTCGGATTTGTACGGGCGTGCGGCGGCTATATTTTTAAGTACGAAAATGGTTCCTATGACGTTACGGACATTGGTTTGGCAAACGAAGGCGCCGTTCAGGCGTATGAATTTATAAATGCGCTCTGTAATGAATATGGCCTTGTATCTGCGGATGTTACCGCAGACATTGCCAGAAGTAATTTCCAGAACGGTCAGACTGCTTATTATATTGGCGGCCCTTGGGATATCGACGGATTTACCTCCGCAGGAACGCCCTTTGCCGTTGCACAGATGCCCACCTTTCATGGCCAACCGTTTATTACTCCCGTGGGGACACAGGTTTGCTTTGTGAGCAACGAAAGCGACAGTCAGGAGAAGGCATGGGAATTTATCATGTACCTGATTGATCACGGCGCGATAGGAATGTATGAGTCCGGAGACCGGATTCCCGCAAAACTGACCGATCAGGCGGAGGAAACCATCCAGAGCAACGCCTATTCTAAAGCGTTTATTGCGCAGATACAGAATGGTGAACCAATGCCCACCGTATCCGAAATGGGTCAGCTATGGTCTATTCACACCAACAACATCCGCTCAATGTGGACTGGGGAGCTGTCTCCTGAGGCTGCCGCTGAAAATATGGTAAAGCAGCTGAAGGAAGCTGTTGACCTGATGAACGCCGGAAAGTAGTGATACCATGAGGAGAAAAGACAACGCAAAAGCAATTCCATATTTGCTTCCGGCTCTGGTTTCCATTCTGATCGTGACCTGCATTCCAATCATTTATACGATTGTAATTTCTTTTACCAATTACAACATGTATCACCTGAACGATTTTACGTTCATTGCGTTTCAGAATTACCTCACGGTCTTTTCCGGAAGCCTGAAAGATGTCTTTTTCCCGGTGCTGGGCTGGACGGTGTGCTTTGCCGTGCTCAGTACACTGGGATCCTATACTATGGGACTCGGCCTTGCGATCCTTTTGAATAATCCAAAAATGAAGGAATCAAAGGTCTATAAAACCATCCTGATCGTTCCATGGGCACTTCCCTCTACCATTGCGATTCTGGCGTGGCAGGGGCTTTTGAACGAGCAGTATGGCGGTATCAATAACCTGCTTCATGCGCTCGGTATTACAGCCAATATCCCATGGATGACGGACGCACTCTGGGCGCGGATCGGTATCATTATTGTGAATGTCTGGCTCGGGTTTCCCTATATGATGAATGTCTGTCTCGGCGGACTTCAGGCGATCCCGAATGACTACTATGAGGCAGCCAAAATCGATGGCGCGTCCAGATTCCAGTGTTTCAGAACGATCACACTCCCGCTGGTGACCAAGCTGTCGATCCCGCTGGTCATCTCAACGTTTGCTGCCAATTTTAACAACTTTGGAAACATCTACATGATTACGCAGGGCGGTCCGGCACGTGTGGACAATCAGTTTGCGGGTTATACGGATATATTGGCAAGCACAACGTACAAGATGACAACATGGTCGAACCGGTATGAACTGTCTGCGACTTTCAGCGTGCTGATATTCCTCATTGTGGGAACATTTACGCTGATCAATATGCGCATGTCGGGCGCGTTCAAGGAGGTTGACTGATATGAATCGGAAAATGTCACCTCATGAAGCAAGAATGCTTTGGATGGGCAGGGTAGTAATATGGGTCACCATTATAATCGTTCTGTTCCCGGTTCTGTGGATCGTTATGTCCTCCTTTTCGGCGGGAGACAGTTTCTTCCTATCATCGTTGTTTCCCAAGAAATTCAGTATTGAACATTATACCAGCCTTTTTCAGGAAACGAATTTCATGCTCTGGACGTGGAATTCTGTGAAGCTGTGCCTGATCGTGGCAGCGATCCAGCTGGCTATGACGTCTCTCGCGGCATATGTATAGCATAGATAGTTTCTTCAAGTTGCATCAGATTGCACTTTTTACAGATGACGATGTTGATTTGAAAAAGCCTATCCAGACATCGCAATTTGTACTGTTTGATAAAAAAGGGCTGGTTCATATCTCTAATATGGACTATGAAATGGTTTACTCGGACATATCCCAGACGCCCCCTTCTCCTGAGTATTGCACGAAGGTTAACTTTTTAGTCCTTGACATGATAGGTGCATACGATGAGCAGACAAAGCACGATGAGAAGTTGCTTAACTTGGCAGAAAAGATATGTGACTGGTTGAAAAGTATCAAGTCCGTGATTGACCCGGAGGTTCTGCTTCTTAATAAACTCCAAATCACTAAGCGTCGCAGGACACTTTCTATGAGCGAGATTATTGAACTTGCCAAGCTCACAGAAAATAGTTATCCACCAGCAACAAGATGTGGAGCATACTTGCTCATGGACGCTGATGAAGAGGCACAAAAGTGCTTCGACGAGCTTCCGCTCATAACACAAGAAGAATTTTTGAAATATCCGATTTGCCACTTTGGTAAACTCACAATGAAGGAGGATAAATCCAATGAATAAACCACGCATGGAACCGCCGGATATGACGGCGCAAAATATAGACCGCATCGCCGCCCTGTTTCCCAACTGCATCACGGAGATGCTGGATGAGGAACACAGCACGCCGGAGAAGAAGGCGTACAAACGGGCGGTCAATTTTGAGTTGCTCAAACAGATGCTCTCGCCGGACGTGGTGGACGGCGACGAGGCATACGAGTTCACATAGGTCGGCAAGAAGACGGCTATCGTGGAAGCCAACAAGCCGATCCACAAGACGCTGCGCCCCTGCGTGGCGGAGAGCAAGGACTGGGACACCACCGAAAATCTCTACATTGAGGGCGACAATCTGGAAGTTCTCAAGCTCTTGCAGGAGAGCTATCTCGGCAAGGTCAAGATGATCTATATCGATCCACCGTACAACACCGGCAACGACTTCATCTACGCCGACGATTTCATGCGTTCGCAGGAAGAAGAAAACGAGCAGATGGGAATCGTGTATGGTCATATATTCCAGAGTCGATGGCTCAACTTATTGCGGAGAATAGAATTGTATTCCCAGAAGACACCTCAAAAAGACCTATGAAAAAACGCTTTGCTTCTGAATTGGATTCAGATACCAATCCGCAATCTACTTGGATGGATAGCGTTGGAATGAATACCGAAGGAACAAAGCAAATGTATGATCTTTTTGGGAAAGCATTCTTTTCTTGCACAAAGCCGGAGTCCTTAGTCAAGACACTCTCGTTACAGGCGACAAAAAAGATTCTATCATCTTGGACTTCTTTTCCGGCTCTGCTACCACCGCCCACGCTGTTATGCAGCTCAACGCTGAGGACGGCGGACACCGCAAATTCATCATGGTGCAGCTTCCCGAACCGTGTGATGAAGCAAGCGAAGCCTACAAAGCAGGTTACAAGAACATCTGCGAAATTGGCAAGGAGCGCATCCGCCGCGCTGGGGATAAGATTAAGTCGGAAAGCCCCATGACCCGCAAGACCTCGACATCGGTTTCCGCGTCCTCAAGCTGGACGATACCAACATGAAGGACGTCTACTATGCGCCGGATGATTACGATCAGGGGATGCTCGCGGGTCTGGAATCCAACATCAAGGATGACCGCACCGACCTCGACCTGCTGTTCGGCTGCCTGATCGACTGGGGGCTGCCGCTGTCCCTGCCGTACAAGTCCGAGCAGTTGGGCGGCTGCACCGTCCACACCTACAACGACGGCGATCTGATCGCCTGCTTTGACGCGAATATTCCCGAAAGCGTGGTCAAAGAGATCGCACAGCGCCGCCCGCTCCGCGCCGTCTTCCGCGATTCCGGCTTTGCATCCAGCCCGGAAAAGATCAACGTGTTTGAAATTTTCAAATTATATGCGCCTGACACAGGAATAAAAGTGTTGTAGAGTGACGGTGAACTGAATGAAACTATATCGTTATATTTCCCTCCAAGCATTTTGCGAACTGATTTATAATAGTGAACTTACATTCAAACGGCCAAAGTGCTGGCCGGATCAATATGAGGGGCACTATTTTAAGCTATTGGAGTCAGAAAGTGGAAAAAAGTGGATTGAAGGATTGATTGAGAGGCGAATCTCTTCAGCAGAGCATAGAGAAGAAGCGAAAAACCTTTTGCGATTGCTCGGAAATTCTCTTTATTGTGCTTGCTTTACGCAAAATGCAGATGAAGAGGTCATGTGGAATGCATATAGCTATAACAACCAGGCGATTATGATAGAAACCGAGGAAGATAATATGATTTTCCTCGATGCGCCGATTCCCAGCATTGTTCCTGTGGAGTATGATCTGGATAAACACAAGCTGGCTTTTTTAGAGAGTAATCTTTTTAATTATGATTTCGGTATTGTAATACGGGACGCAGTGGATATGGTGAGGCATAAGCGGAAATGCTTTTCTTATGAAAAAGAAGTTCGTATTGTCATGCAGGATGTTGAGCATAGTGGTCAAGAGATTCAAAAATATTCGATACAGGATGTATCTAGCTTTATTTCTGGGGTTATGGTCCACCCGGGTGCGAAATCTGAATATGTGAAAATGATTGGAACGCTTTGCGAAGTCTTTTCTCTGAATTTTTACGGTAAATCTAAAATTTACGAACTGGATACATCATTATTTCAACCGAATGAGCAAAACGATATTTCGCAAACAGCGCAAGGAGGCCTAAAATGAATGACAAGGGGATGAAAACGCCTGTTAAGACGGACTTTTTGAAAAATGTCTCTGATATACTTACGCAAGCCCGAAAAAATGCCAAAACCGCCGTAAACCTCTCTATGGTCTATGCCTATTTCGAGATAGGCAAAATGATCGTAGAAGAGGAGCAGCAGGGAGACAATCGGGCTGCGTACGGGAAATATCTGCTCCAAACACTTTCTGACTATTTGACAAAGCAATTCGGGAAGGGCTTTTCTGTCACGAATTTGAAACAGATGCGGCAATTCTATCTCACATATGGGAATGACCAAATTGGTCAGAAGGTTTCTGACCAATTTGCGAATCTGCCAAGTGTCAGCACCGGAAGAAAGTTCTTCCTCAGCTGGTCCCATTACCTGAAACTTATGCGCATCAGTAACGTGGACGAGCGGCATTTTTATGAAATTGAGGCGGCAAAAAATGATTGGAGCCTTAGTCAGCTTCAACGGCAGTTCGACAGCGCATTGTATGAGCGACTGGCACTCAGCACGAATAAGGAAAAGGTCTATCGTCTTGCGCTGGAGGGCCAGTCGGTGGAATCTCCAAAGGACGCGATCAAAGATCCGTATGTCCTTGAATTCCTGGGATTGAAAGAATTACCGGAATACTCCGAAAGTAAGCTGGAAAGCAGAATTATTGACAATTTGCAGCAATTTCTGCTGGAGCTTGGCACAGGGTTTGCCTTTGTGGGGCGTCAAGTGCGGTTTACATTCGACGAAGAACACTTTCTTGTGGATTGATAAGGTTCTGGCTTTGAATTTGCGCAAAAGTGCCTTCACCTTCGACCAGAGATTTTCACAAAATTTGCATTTTCCTCATAGACACAAGCAAATAAAAGTCTCCCGTTTCAGCCGGTTCATTGATATGTACCCCCAATACTGGACACCCAGTATTGGGGGTATTGCTATATGAATTACAGCTATGAATACAAGCGGATGTGCGTTGAATTATACCGTCAGGGGAGATATCCGGAAACGCCGGAGGGAACACCAAAGAGGGATTTTCACAAAATGATTCGTAAGTGGGTACGAATGGAGGACTCATGTGGTTCGGAAGCGCTACGGCACAAGAATCAGAATAAGGAATGGACAGCAGAACAAAGATACGAATTGGTAGCCCAGGTTCTGACAGGAAAGTCGATAAGAGAAACGGCTTTTTCGGCAGGAATCATCCACGTAATCAGCATGGAAAATATCCGCAGGCAGTTGATGAATTTTGGGGTAATTATCCCCGTCCGGCGCTGCCGCACATCCGGATTTTATCCATGACGTATTGTTTTACGGCCTCCCGACCGGCGGCACCGTATTTTTTGGGGTCAATGGTTTCGGGATGGGTTTGCAGTACCTGGCAGACAGCCTTCGTGAAGGCAATCCGAAGATCCGTCGCATAGTTGACCTTGCAGATGCCACGCCGAATACATTCGCGTACCGTTTCATCAGGCACACCGGAGGTGCCGTGTAAAACCAATGGGATGTCCACCACGCTGCGGATCTCCGACAGCCGCTCCAGATCAATGTGCGGGACGCCCTTATAGACACCGTGGGCAGTGCCGATGGCAACCGCCAGAAAATCAACGCCGGTGGCGGATACAAACAGTTTTGCTTCTGACGGGTCCGTGTAGGGATTTCCGCTGCCGCCGTCCAGACTGTCTTCCTTTCCGCCGACTTTTCCCAGCTCTGCTTCCACCGGAACTCCTGCCGGATGACAGGCGTCCGCCACGGCCTTGCTCAGGCGGATATTTTCCTCCAGAGATTCATGAGAGCCGTCGATCATAATGGAGGTATATCCCACCCGCAGGGCTTTCATTGCCAGCTCGAAGCTGCTGCCGTGATCCAGATGTACCGCAACAGGTACGCTTGCCTTTTCCGCTGCCACTCTTGCGGCGGCGTAGTAATATGAAAGATCGGCATACCGGATGGTGGACGGCGTCGTCTGCAGAATCACGGGGGCGCGCAGTTCCTCCGCGGCGGCCACCACCGCCTGAACCATCTCCATGTTTTCCACATTGAATGCACCTACGGCATATCCCTCCGCTTGGGCATTCAGAAGCATTTGTTTTGTAGTCACCAGTGCCATATTTTTTCCTCCCAGTTTTTTTCTTAAAGGCAAAGTCCGTTTTTTACCGCCGGAAGCATTTGGGGCGCAAATTGCTCCACAGCCAGCAACAGCGCGCCCTCGGCCGGCCCCCATACCGGCTTCATGACCTGAACGGAAGCATCCAGCGCCGCCTGGAAGGGCTTCAGAATCAGATCGCCCGTCTCAAAAATCCCGCCGGAGTAGGAAACCGTTGGCGTATCCCCCAGCCGGAGTTGCCGGAGTACGGCGTTGACATTCTCTGCCAGCTCCCGTGCTGCTTCCTCATACAGCCGAACTGCGGATGCGTCTCCCTCTCTGGCCGCTTCCAGCAGAATCCGCTGGATGGATGCGGTCTTCTCTCTGGAGGGTGCGTACACATCCCGCACCAGGTTGTTCAGCTCATAGTCATCCTCCAGCCCCAGACGCGCTTTCATCAGTGCGTGAAGTCTGCCGCGGGGAACTCGCCCGTCGCTCTGCTTGGCAAACAGCTGGAACGCACGCCGACCCAGCCAGTAGCCGGAGCCCTCGTCTGAGAAAAACTCCATCCACCCGCCGCTGCGGGCAGAATTGCCTGCCTCGTCCCGGCCGTAGGCGATGGAGCCTGTACCGGCCACAATGTTTACGCCGGGCGCAAGCGCCATGGAACCCGCCCATCCCACCTCCACATCATTGACAACATGAAGGGGGTATGGCGCAAGCGCCTCCCGGATGCGGGCAACCGCCGTTTCATCCGCCGCGCCGCCCTCGCCGAAGCTGGGCATACCGTAGCAGATGCCCAGAACTGGTTCGCCGCAGCGAACCGCGTCCACACCCTCTCTCAGCCGTGCGCAGACGGTGTCAATGCCGTTCAGGTGGTAATAGGTTCCTCCCGTGGTATATGTCCGCAAACGCTTTCCGTCTTTGCTTGCGGACAAAAATTTTGTTTTCGTTCCGCCGCCGTCAATTCCAATCCAAACGCCCATAGGGGATACCTCACTTTTCTGGTTATATTGCCATCAGGAGCAAAAGAATGTCTCGTCTTTATCCCTTCACCGCACCGGCGGACAGACCGCTGATAATGTAGCGCTGGAAGATCAGCGCCACCAGCACCGGAGGCAGACTTGTAAGCACACCAGCGGTGCAGGTCAGAATGTAGTTGGAGCCGAATTTGCTGGAGAATTCCGTAATCAGAACCGGTAAGGTCTTGGCCGCAGTGGTGGATGTAAAGTTGACAGCATAGAAGAATTCGTTCCAGGACAGGATGAACGCGAAGATCACCGTGGCCGCCAGCCCGGTACCGGCCACCGGCAGAATCACCCGGAAGAAGGACTGCACTCTGGTACAGCCGTCGATCAGTGCCGCCTCGTCCAGCTCCGTGGGAATGCCGTCGATGTAGCCTTTCAGCAGCCAGATCAGGTAAGGCAGGACAAAGGCCATATAGGTGATGACTAAGGAAAGCTTTGTGTCCAGCAGGTTCAGATTCGCCATGATGGTGTACATGGGAATGATAATGGCTACGGCAGGGATCATTTGGGTAAACAAAGTACCGCTTAGCAGGAAGTCTCGTCCCCGGAAACGGAACCGGGAGAAAGCATAAGCGGCTATCAAACCCACCAGCAGGGCGATGGCTGTCACGGCAAAGGTGACAATGCAGCTGTTTTTCAGTGCGGCCAGGAATTGGGAAGCGGCATCCGTTGTACGGCTGGAAGTGCCGAACAGCAGCGCCGAATAATTTTCAAAGGAAGGATTTTTCGGAAACCAGCGCATGGGGCGCTGAAGCAGATCGGCCTTGGTGGAGATGCTGGAAATGACCATCCAGCCGAAGGGTGCCACCACAGTCAGGACGATCACGAAGACCATCAGATACAGGCACACCCGGCCAATGCGTTTTTTGATTTTTCTGCTCATTTATACTTCCAGCTCCTTTCTGCGCCTTCTCCGGAAGGGCTTCTTCTGCGCGTCGTCATTGCCCATGAACACCTTGATATACACGTAGGTCAGCGCGAAACAGATCATGGATACGGTGTAGCTCATGGCGGAGCCATAGCCGAATTTCAGGAACTTGAAGGAGGTCTTCTGAATGTAGTAGGCAATAAATTCTGTTGCGCCCATGGGGCCGCCCTTGGTCATGATGTAAACCAGGTCATAGGTCTGAAGCGCCCAGATGGTCTTGGTGATCAGAAGGATCACAATCACGGATCTGATGGAGGGCAGGGTGATTTTCCAGAAGGATTTCCAAGCGTTGGAGCCGTCGATGGCTGCGGCCTCATAAAGATTTCTGGAGATATTGGCCAGCGCCGCGATGGTCAGCAGCACCACATAGGGGGTCTCCTTCCAGACATTGGCCACCCAGACACAGATAAAGGCGGAGGTCGGCTTTGCCAGCCAGACCTGATAGCTGTCGATCACGCCCAGCTGCGTCAGGAGCGCGTTGAACACGCCGTAGTTGGCGTTGAAGATCCACTGCCACATGATGGCATTGACAACGCCGGGCAGTGCCCAGGGCAGGATCATCAGCCCGCGCACAAAGCCGCGCCCCTTGAATTCCTGATTCAGAACCAGCGCCACGCCAACACCCAGAACCATTTCCGCCGTCACGGACAGAACGGTAAACACCAGCGTCTGCCAGATGGAATTTAGGAAGGACTTGTCCGAGAACATGGCGATGTAATGCTTCAGCCCGACAAATTCATAGGTTCGGGAGCTGAGCACCAGATTATGGACGCTTAAAAACAAAGAATAAAGGATCGGAATAATCAGCACGCCAAAGATGGTGAGCAGACTGGGCAGGGTCAGTAAGTACGGCAGACGCTTCTCCGACAGCGCTAACCGGCGGTGACTGCCGATCCCGATGGATGCTCGTTTCACTGCTTACAACTCCCTTTGCATAAATTTTTGCTGTGCTTCTTTATTGGGGTGGGGAGAACCTCCCCACCCCAGCGTAATTTCTTACTTACTGTATTCTGCTTCCAGAGCTTCGCACTGTGTCTGCATGGAGGCAAGTCCGTCTTCCACGGAAATTTCACCCAGCATAATGCGCTGAGATTCCACCGTCAGAATTTCCACGAACTCGTCATACCACAGAACGCTGGGCAGACCGGTGGCCTTATCGATCTGGCTGCCGAAGTTCTCCCAGTAGGGATAGGCGGCCAGCAGCTCCTTGTCGGCCAGCAGGTCAGTCCAGATGGGCAGCGCGCCCAGGGCGATGGCCTTGGCCTTTTCGGTCTCCCGGCTGGACATGAACTCGATGTACTTCCATGCGGCTTCCTTGTTCTGAGACGTAGAGGTGATGGACATAGCCTCAGGCAGGGTCATGATGATGCCCTCCTCTCCCTCGGCGTGGATAATGGTGTCGGCAACATCAATCTGGCCGACAATGTTGGAAACTTCGCTGTTGTTGGCATTGGCATAGACGCTGGGCCATGCCTGCAGGAACAGGAAGGTGTCGCCCATGCAGAAGACGTCGTTGGTGGTCTCCTGGCTGGAGGTCAGGGAAGAAGCATCGATGAAGCCGGATTCCAGTCCCTGAACCAGGAACTCGTAGGCAGCCTTGGTCTTTGCGTCCTTGCCCATGACGGGATGGCCGTCCTCGTCCAGCAGCTTGCCGCCGAAGGAAGCGGTGAGGAAGATCAGCTCCGTGGCGCCCGCCCATTCCTGGTTGTAGCAGTCAATATAAGCGGCGTTGACCAGACCTTTTTCCTTCAGCTTACCGTAGGCGTCCAGAGCCTCGTCCCAGGTCGCGGGGGCATGATCCATGCCGATCTCCTGAAGCTTGGCGGCGTTGTACATGTAGAAGCGGGTGTCGTTGTTCCAGGCGATGCCGTACAGCTGGTCGCCGGAGGAGAACTTGTCCAGCAGACCAGGGATAATGCCGGCTTTCATTTCATCGGTGATGTAGTCGTTCAGCGGGGCAATCCAGCCGTTGTTGACGTACTTCTCCACCCAGGAGTTGTCCAGCTCGATAACATCGTAGGTACCGCCGCCGGCAGCCAGATCGGCGGTCAGGCGGTCAGCCACCTGATCCCAGCTCATCAGGATCAGTTCGACTTTGATTCCGGTCTGAGCTTCAAACTCGCGGGTCTTTTCCTCGTAGAAGCCGATGGTGTCCATCTCGTGGCGGGGCAGAATCACGGTGATCTTCTCGCCGGTTGCCTCTACTGCGGGAGCGTTCGTGGCGGGGGCGTCTGCTTTGCTGCCGCATCCGGCCAGCAGACCGGTGAGCACTGCCAGTGCAAGAATCAAACTGATGAAGCGCTTTTTCATATTTGTTCCTCCTAATTTTTTTGGTGATCGGACGAAGCCGTTTCCCACAAGTTAGTTCTTTCTGCCAAAGGGCAGCGGTTCGTGACGGAATTTTGTGGCTGTTTCTGTTGCAATCCCCATTTTGGATGTGCTATAATGAAGAAAAATCGATACATGATCGGAAAGCAGGTGCTCCATGGCCGCCATTAAAGACGTGGCAAAGCTGGCCGGTGTCAGCGTCGCCGCCGTTTCCAAATACCTGAAAACACCCAATAACATGCGGGAGGATACCCGCCAACGAATCGCGCAGGCGATTGAGACGCTGAACTACCGCCCCAATCCCTTCGCCCAAAGCCTGCGGACGGGAAAAACCAACATCATTGCCATCGCCATTCCGGAGCTGGATAACCCATATTTCAACAAGATGTTCAAGCTTCTTCAGGAATTCTGCGAGGAGCGGGGCTACATGGCCATTCTGCTGAAAAACGCCACCGTGGAGCAGGCCAAAAACGCCGCGGGTATTCTGAAATCGGGGCTGGTTGACGGCGTAATCTGCTACAATGAAGGGCAGGCAAATACCTTCATCATGGAGCTGGACGCCGGGATTCCGGTGGTGAAGATCGACCCGGTGATAACCGATGATTACCCCGCCACCGTCGGGATCGACCTGAAAACGGGAATCGAAAAGCTCTGCGCCCATTTGGAAGAAACCGGGGTGCGCCGTCTGGGATATATCGGCCCGGTCAGCGATGCTTCCTCAGGACAAAAGGTCGATGCCTTAAAGCACTATTGTGCAGGCAGCGGTCTGTACCTGGACCCTGACGTGTTTCTCACCGACTGCTACACCTACGGCGGCGGGTTTGACTGCTGCCGGAGGCTGCTGGACTCCGGCGCTCTTTTGCCGGACGCCATCGTGGTGGAATCAGACATGATTGCTCTTGGCGTTCTGAAATGCCTGGTGGGGCGGGGCGTTCGGGTGCCGGAGGATATCCGGCTCACCGGCTATGACAATACGGACATTTCCGTAATGAGCAGCCCCTCTCTGACCTCCGTGGATATTCCGATGGAGGACATCTGTCTCGCGGCGCTGAATATGCTCTGCGCCCTGATGCGGGGAGAAACCGCGGAGCCTGTGATTTTTCGCACGGGGTTGAAGATCAGAGCCTCTACCATGCCGCCGGATTGACCGGCGGTATTTTTGGTCATGAATCGATACACAAATTATGCGTGAATCGATTTACGATTGCGTTTTCATTGTAGAGGATAGCCCCCGCAATGTCAACCGGTCCGCCGCATTTTCATCGAGAGCCATAAACGTGGAAATCATTCTTTGTACAGATTGAACATTTGTGAAAAGTCCCCTTTTCATAAGCGGAAAGAGGACTTGATCTCTGCCGGTTTATTTGTCAGTGCCCGGTGGAGAATTCTTGCCGTCTTTTATGATCTTGGACAGCCGGAACACAATGCCGCACACGGCGGGGGAAAGGCACACATATACCACAAGAACCGAAGAAACTGTTTTCTGCAACATAATTGTGTTCCCGGCATTTTGAATCACAATGACCAATACGACAGCCGCAATTGTCCAGCAAGCAAGGATAATTGCCCTGAGAATTTTCGCGGTACTTCTTTTCATAAAAGCCCTCCGTCATCTATCCAGTACGGCGTACAGATAATCGTCGATACAGTCGCCTACGCGGTCGATCAGAATGTCCGAGGCCTGGGGCGGAAGCTTGCCGGAGCGGACGCGGGTGTACTGCGTGGGCAGATACTGGCTGAGCAACGCCACGGGAATGCCTACGGCGTCCAGATTTTCCAGCAGCGTGCGGATTGCCTGCTGAACCTTGGGGTTCGTCAGGTAGTATCTGGCGCGGTCGGAGAAGCTGAAGGCGCGGGCGTAGCGCTTCTGGGGCATGTCGCCGTGGTAGTATTTCGCCCATTGCCCCTTGTCCTCCAGCATGACCTGCTCCAGCGTCTCCCGGAAGCGGGACAGGGGGAAATCGTGTATGGTGTACAGCTCCCGCTCGATCTGCTCCAGGGCGAACAGCCCCTCCCGCAGGGCAAAGGTCAGGGCGGGGCCGACTTTCAGAATGGCAATGCCGTCCTCCACCATCTGACGCAGACATTCCCGGGGCTGATAGTCTGTGGAATGCCCCTCGAATACAAGGGCGGGATGGCGGGTCAGGGTCGCCATTAGGGACGCGGCGGCAGCACGGTCGTATTCGATCACGCTTTCGTCGGCGAACTCCACACCCGGCTGCACCACAATGGCAACGACCCGCTGCCATGCCTCCGTCAGGCCACGGGCGGCAAAGGCGCTTTGGAACTCCGCCAGCGTCTGCTCGCAGTCTTCGGGGGTCGTGACGGTGACGATGTCCTCGTTTTCCTGCGCGCCGCCGGGGATGGGGACTTCACTGCCAATGACGTAAACCGGCTTCGGCGCGTCCGGATGCAGAATCTGGTATTCCGCGAAGGCCCCTTCCGCCGCGGCGCAGAGCTGTGCGCCCCGGTGGGCAATGACGCTGTCCGGCAGGCGGGCGGTGGGGTCGTCGGTGGCCACGCGCATACTGGTGTCGATGTGGATTTTGGAAAAGCCTGCCAGCACATAGCCCCGAATCAGCTCCTCCGCGTTTGCCATGGCCGCGTCTTCTGGAAGATTCTGCCATGTCAGCGGCCCCAGATGGTCGCCGCCGCACAGGACGCGGTGGGCGGGCATACCTTCTTCCTTTGCCAGGCGATCCAGGAACGCCCGGAAATCGGCGGGGGTCATGCCGGTGTAGCCGCCGTTCTGGTTGACCTGATTGGCCGTGGCCTCCACCAGGACGACGGTATCGTTGGCTTTCGCGCGGCGCAGGGCGGCACGGATGACGAACGCATTGGCGCTGCAGCAGGAGTAGACGCCTTTTTCTTTTGCCGAGGTTCTTTTGTGTAAAAGTTCAAAAATAGGATTCTGAATTGTGCAAACTGCCATAGTTTTCTCCTTTTCAGGGATCAGGAAAGCCCGGCAGAGATCTACCGGGCTTTCCCTGCCTATGCAACGAGACTTTCCGCGAAGAAGGGGTGAAAGGGATTGATTAGTTATTTACCAGCCTTTCTGGCTTTCAGTTCTTCCATGATTTCGGCCAGTCTGGTTTCGCTCAGCTCATAGAAGAACAGAGGAATCGTGCCTAGCAGCATGGTGCCAGCGCAAACCAGCGTCATCATGGTGTGGAACGCGCTCAGAGTCTGGGCAGTCTGTGCCGCACCGGGCGTATATCCGAAGATGCCGATAATGAACGCGACAACAACGCCGGAAACCGCCATGACCAGCTTGGTCACGAAGCAGCGGGTAGAGGTAATCATACCCTCGTTACGCTGACCGGTCTTCCATTCGCCATATTCGATCGTATCAGACATCATGGCCATAACTGCCACGTTGAAGCCTGCGACGGCAAAAGAGGCGATGGTGCTGCAAGTATAAATCAGAATCAGATTGCCCCAGCCAGCGAAATACTGTACAAGGCAGGCCACAATATAGAGACCGGAGAAGAAAATAATCACTTTCTTCTTATCCACCCTCTTGGACAGGGCAACAAACGACAGGCATCCCGGAATGCCCACAACCGTACCCAGCAGGGAAAGAACGGACATGACCTCAAGGCTTCCCAGATTGTACTGGCAATAGTAATAGTTGAACGTGCCGCGCATAATCATGGCAAGCAGACCAACAGCGTTTGCAATCTGCACAAGGAGCAGCGGCCTGTTCGTGACGACGCTCTTAATTCCAAGCTTCAGGCTGAACTTTTCGGAGTCCTCCGGTACGACATGCTCCTTGACCAGCTTGAAGGAGATCAGATACATGGTCGCAGCAAATACCGCGACGATAGCAGCAAGTGTAAAATACGCGCTGGCACTGCCTGCGCCACCGAAAGCGACAAGTGCGAGAGGCATAACAATACCGATAATGCCGGTAATTGTGTTGGATGTTGTCTGGGTTGAACCGATAATTGCGCTGCGCTCTTTTATGTTTCTGGTCATTGCAGCCGGCAGTGACCAGAAGGGAATATCAACAGCCGTAAAGACGACGTCAACAACTACGTACATGACGCAGGCGTAAATAATGCGAACCGTCATGTTCGGGCTGGGAACGAGGAAGCTCAATGCCATACACAGGCAGAACAGCGGGCCAGCCCAGAGAAGCCACGGGCGGAAACGTCCAAATTTGGAACGGGTTCGGTCTGCAATGGAACCCATCATGATGTCGTTTACGCCGTCAAAGACACGTCCGAAAGCAAGCAGACCGCCGAGAATTGCCGCGGGCAGCTGCACAATGTCCGTCAGAAACGGGGTCATCCACATAGCCCAGAGCGTATAAGCGGAGTCATGACCCAAAACGCCTATCGCGTGGCCAATCTTCTCTTTCTTTGTACACATCGTCGGCTCTTCATGCACTGCCGATTCCGTTTTTTCCATATGATCAATCCTTTCCTTTCCTGTTTTCCGTCAATTCAGTCAATGATACTTCGGCAGCCAATCGCCATGGGCTTCGATCAGATCATCGACCATTGCCCGGATATCGTCAATGCTCAGTTCGGCACTGGCGTGGGGGTCAAGCATAGCTGCCTGATAAATGTAGTCCTTCTTGCCCGACAAAGCCGCGTCAACAGTGACCTGGTGGACACTGACCTGACGCATATTCAGCGCTGCGAGCTGGTGCGGCAGTGCGCCGATGTGACACGGCTGGATACCGCCTTCATTGGCGAGACAGGTCACTTCAACGCAGCAGTCCGCCGGGAGATTGTCAATCAGGCCGGTATTCATGACATTGCCGCCGAAGGAGAAGGGCTTGCCGGTTTCGACTGCTTCAATAATGCTGGCCGCATACTCGTTGCTTCTGGTATGGGTCAGGTCTTCGTTATGAATCAGCTTCTCAGCCTGCGCTTTCCACATTTTTGCCTGTGCGATACAGCGGCGGGGGTATTCGTCCAGCGGGATGTTGTAACGCTCGATTAACTCCGGATAGGCTTTCTTAATGAAGTACGGATAGTATTCAGCGCTGTGTTCACTGGATTCCGTGACATAGTATCCGAATTGCTTCATCAGCTCGAAGCGCACCATATCGTCATGATCGTCCGGGGTATGGAGTTCCGGCGTTCTTGCGCCGATAATCTCCGCGTACTCGGGGTAGAGAACGGCCATCTCTGCAAGCGGGTCTTTGATCGGACCCGAAAGTGCGCGGCGCCTGATCTCCGGGTAATAATCCTCGCCGTTGCGGGTGATTTCCAGCAGCCATGCCATGTGATTGATACCGGCAATTTTATAGTTCACGCCGTCCTGAGGAAGATCAAGGCGGCCAAGCAGCATCGGAACACAAGACTGATGGGAATGGCACAGGCCGACCGCTTTGATATCGGTATAACGGTTCCAGGCAAGTGTCAGCATGGACATGGGGTTGGTGTAATTGATGAACAGGGCGTCGGGACAGACCTTTTCCATGTCCGCCGCAAAATCCTGCATAACCGGGATCGTGCGCAGTGCGCGGAAAATGCCGCCAATGCCGTTCGTATCGCCGATGGTCTGGCGCAGACCGTATTTCTTCGGCACTTCAAAGTCCGTGATCGTGCAGGGATCATAGCCGCCGACCTGAATCGCGTTGCAAACGTACTTTGCGCCCCGCAGAGCTTCCAGCCTGTCCGTATACTTGACGATTTTGGCCTTGCTGCCGTTGGAATTGCGGTTGATATTGCTGAGCATCCTGTAGGACTCTTCCAGACGTACCGGGTCAATATCGAACAGCGCGTATTCGTATTCACGCAGGCAATCCGTTTGCAGGCAGTCGCCCAGAACGTTTTTCGCAAAAACGCTGCTGCCCGCGCCCAAAAATGTGATTTTATTCACTTGCCCAATCCTCCGTTTCTGTCATTTCAGGGAAATATATGCGTCCAGACCCTTGGGCTGATCCGGGTTGCCCCCAAGGGAAACCGACTTGAGCAGCGCCGTCATCTGGGGTATGTAAATAAACGGAATGCCCCATGCGGCGAAGTTATCTATGCCGGTAATCTGAATGTGCGCCGCAGCGCCGTAAACATTTTCTTCTCGCTCGGAAACCGTCACGACCGTTCCGCCGTGCTGGATTACGTCCCGCGCCATCGCACCCTGGAGCTTTTCCTCGCCGGGTCTGAGCAGCATGACGGTGATCGTCTTTTCGCCGCTGATGACGATGGGGCCATGGCGATAGTCCAGCAGATGGAAGTAGCGTCCCGTCAGCATGGCGATCTCCGTAAAGGCCAGCGCGCCCTCCTCAGCGATGCCGCACACCGGGCCGTCGGCCAGCACAACGGCGTTATCCCAGTCCCGCGCCGCCAGTTCCTCCAGAACCGGGCGGTACTTTGCCTGGAACGCTTCGTTACCCGCCGCCGCGTCATGCACGCTTTTCCAAAGGCCGTTGTCCTTCGCGTATCTCGCCGCCAGCAGCAGCGCCGCCGCGTAAAGATTCGTGACCGTGCGGGTCTGACAGACGCTGTTATCGTGGCACCAGGGCATACTCAGCTCGAGATCGCTCATGGGCGTGATGTCGTTGTCCGCTTCCGCGTTGATGGAAATAATCGGGCAACCGAGGCTCTGCTTGATCTTCCGGGCAGCCCACACCATTTCCGAGGTACGGCCTGAGCGGGAGAGCATCAGGACGATGCTGCCGCGGACGGTATCCTGCCAGAATGCGGGGTCGGCAATATAGTCGCCGGCCGGGATCGCGTTCGCCGCCGTCTCCGGGAAGGAAGCCAGCACCGCCGCCGCGCTTTTGGACAGCATATAGCTGGAGCCGCAGCCCATGACCGTGAACTTTCTCTGGGCATTCGCCGCGAAAAATGCGTCGATCATTTCCGCGTTCTGCCCGAAATAGTCACAGGTCAGCTTCAGCGCCGCGGACGTGCCGAGGATTTCCTCTTCCGTCAAAAACATTGTTTCTCATTCCTTTCTTTGTAGATTTTGGCCTGCCAGCAGTCAAGCACGTTCAACGGCTTCCCGCTCCGGCGGGTCGCTGTTTTCCCTGCGCTTGGTCATAGTATACATAAACGATTGCAAAATGTCCAGCGTTTTGGGGATTTAGAACAAATCAGCCAGTTGTATCCTCTTTTTTTAGATACAACTGGGGCAGTTGTATCTAAATTGCGGCCGGAATCGGGAAAATGCAAAAAAACTCTGGAAATTTTGGACATGATGCGCTAAAATATTCTCAGGAAACGAAAGGGGGCTTTCCTATGGCGAGCAATGCGCTTTACATTTCCATTTATCAGGAATTACTGCACGACATCCAGAGCGGAAAGTATATTGAGAACGAGCCGCTGCCCAGCGAGGAAAGTCTGTGCCGCAGCTACAACGTCAGCCGCACCACGGTTCACAAGGCGCTGGACATGCTGAAGGACGCAGACGTCGTCTACTCCGTGCAGGGCAACGGTGCGTATGTCAAGCCGCATATGTTTGCCCAGCCGCTGTCCAAGTTCTATTCCTTCACGGACTCCCTGAAAAGCATCAACATTCTGATTCAGAACGAGATCATCGACTGCACGATCGTCCGCGCGGACAAGGGGCTGTCGGTCGCCACGGGTTACCCGGTGGGGACGGTGTTTCACAAGCTTATCCGCCTGCGTTCGGCAAAGGAGTATCCGCTGATGATCGAAACGACCTATCTGCCCAAGAACCGCTTCATGAGCCTGGACACGGAGATTTTGTCCAACGGATCGCTGTATGATTTTCTGCGTTCGCGCTACGGCTTCCACGCGGATCGCGCCAGTGAGACGCTGCGCCCGGTCATGCCCCGGCCGGACGAGCGCACGCTGCTGAACATTTCCGCGAACACACCGTGTATGCTGCTGGAGCGGTTCAGCTACGAGAGCACCGCGCTGATCGAGTACACAAAATCGATTGTTCGGGGGGACAAGTACACGTTTCAGGTGGAATTTCAGAATCCGACAAAATGAAAAAAATGACTCTGCTGACTTGAGAGCGGTCAGCAGAGCCATTTTTCTATGCGAGCGCATATGGGAAGAGTCGTGGGCTCGTCAAAATCTCCGCACCTGCTTTTCCTCAGGTGGATTGCCTCATTGCAGCGCTTCTCCGGCGCTGCGCCTGTGCCTGGTATTCTTTGGCAGAAATCCCCGTATATTTTTTGAATACATGACTGAAATAAGTGGAATCCTCAAAACCAACCCTCTGTGCAACCTCGAATATTTTCAGAGCGCCCTCATCCAGGAGCTGCTGTGCGTATTCGATCCGCTTTCCCGCAATCGTATCCATGACAGTCTTTCCTGTTTTTTGACGGAAAAAGCGGCTGAGGTATCCGGGGCTGACGTGTACAGCCGCGGCTACCTTTCCGAGTGTTAGGGATTCACAGAAATGGGAGTCAATGTAGTTTTGGACATCCGACAGAAGCGTGCCGCCTTCTGCGGAAAGCTGCGCAACATATTGGCAAACGGCGCGCACAAGTTGCTGCTGGTGCCGGATGCACTCATGATGGAACTGCATTTGCTGAAGTTGGCCTTTCCACTCTGACACATCCAGATCCACCGCATTTAAATCGGCAGAAAACTCCTCCAGAGTGCTGCGGCAGATGTGCAAAACCATCAGCGCCGTGTCTTTGACCTGTGAAACAGGCGGATGCTGATGCCGCTGTACATCAAAAATATGTTCCAAAGAAAGCTCTGCTTGCTGCACGTCGGCACTTCGGAGCGCTTTTCCAAGCGAGTTGAAATGAGCGGCGTGTGTGGGGGTTATTTTGACCTTTGCGTTGCGGAAAAAGTGAAGCTCCTGTTGATTGTAAAAACGATCCTGCAGCGCGAGCTGGGCCTGTTTTAGTGCGGAGGACAATTCGCACAGAGCTGTATCATTTTCGCTGACACCGAGATACAAGGCACCCCCCAGCAGCTTTTTTGCCGCAGAAACACAGCTGAAGCAGAATCTTCGAAGCTGGGTGTCGGAGCAATTTGAAAAAACCATAAACAGCTCATGCTTTCCATGAGGGCAGATATGCAATTGTTCCTTCGGCAACAAGCTGTAAAAAAGATTTTTAAGACCTATCCGCACTTCAGCGGATTGATTTTGGCCTTCTACGTCAATCAGATCGGCAACCGCAACGGCATAACCACCAGTGGTCAAGCCCAGCAATTCCGCCTGTCGCAGAATATCCGACTCCCGATGTATGGTGCCATTGAGAACCGCATTCAACATTGAAGTGATCCGGCTCTCAACATCCATGTGAAATGTCCGCTGCTGTTCCAGCTTCTGCTTGCATCGTTCTATTGCGGCGATTATCTCCTCCAGGTTTCCGGTTTTTGTTACATAGTCGCTGACGCCGTATTGGATGGCCTGCTGCGCATAGGAGAAATCCGCAAAGGCTGTGAGTAGGACGACCTGTATATGCCTCTGCGTGGAATATATCCACTGCGCAAGCTCCAGCCCGTTGAGAAGCGGCATTTTGATGTCAGCGATGATAATATCCGGCTGTTGGTCAAGCACAGCCTGCTTTGCCTGCAAGCCGTTCTCCGCAGTGCCAACGATCTGACAATCGAGTTTCTGCCAATCAATCAGTGTGCAAAGCCCCTTGCGCATCAGCGCCTCGTCGTCTGCGATCAGAATCTTGTACATAGCGACTATCCTCCTTTGGAAGCAGAATGGTGACGGTTGTTCCTTTGTTTTCAAAGCTGGATATACGGATTCCGTATTCCGTGCCGTAAAGATGCCGGAGCATTTTGTATACCGTATTTAAGGCTACCCGGTTATGACGGCTCCCTGCTGCGGGCAAGTCGAGCGGCAGCGTGATCTCCCCGTTTTTTCCTTCAAACCCAACGCCATCATCCTTAATAACGATTTTCAGCGTTTCAGGGTCAGCGCTGCTGATGGAAACCTGCACGGTTCCTGAGCTTTCCTTTGGTTCTATCCCATGACCAACCGCATTTTCCACCAGCATCTCTATTGTGAGCTTTGGAACAAGACAGGACAGCAGAGCGTCTTCGGAAACAGACACTTGATAGGATATCTTTTCACCGAACCGCATCTGCTGTAATTCAATGTAGAATTTCGCATATTGTAGTTCCTGAACCAGCGGAATTTTGATATCGCCGCCGCTGGAAAGGCGTGCCTGAGTGAGTCCTGCGAAATTACTCGCCATTCTCTGAATCTCAGGATTCCCATCTAACTGTGCCATGAGTGCCATGCTGCACAGAACGTTGTACATAAAATGGGGGTTTACCTGACTTTGCAGGAATCGGAGTTCGCTGTCCATAGCAACGAGCTTTTTTTCATAGATATCGTTAATTAGATGGTCAATGGCATCCGTCATGGCATTGAACGCCTGGCTCATGGTAGAGAATTCCTGACAGTCATACTGTGGAAGCTTGACGCTGAAATTCTGCTGTGCGACCTGCTGGAGCTGAAGCGTCATTTCCTGAAGCGGACGGAGTCGATGCATTACGGCAAAAAACACGATGACCGCAATTGCAAGCAGCAGCAAAACGCAGGAGAGCACATACGGCGCGGCAACCTGATACAGCAGCCGGAGAATTTGTACCGATGGAACGCCGACGGCGCATCGAAGCCCCATTCCGGAAGCCTCACTGAACAGAAGATACCGGCTATTACCGATCTTTCGTGTATAGCTGGCGTTGCGCCCCGTCTCCGACAGGGCGAACTGCTCCTCAGGGTGCAGGTGCAGAGTGCTTTCCGATAGAACAATCGAACCGTCTTTGTCAAACAGATACCAGAAAGAGTCCTGATAATCGGAGAGCTTGCTCATAATCGACTCGACCGCAGCCTGGTTCAAAACGAAAATCACTGTGCCGAAAGGGTCTGCCCATCGGTCGTAGACGGTGAAGATGATGTGAAGATATGGCTCGCTTGCCGTACACTGCACATCCCTGCCGCTTTTCTGAAAAGCGCGGTATCTCTCCATATTTTCCTCGTTGAGTCTGGTCTGCTCATTTGAAAGGTTTTCGTGATAACAGACAACGTCGAAAGCGCCGGTCAAATCAATGAAATATGCCATTTCCACAAAAGGCAGCCCAGGTACGACAATATTTTTATCCGAGTAAATATCAACGAGGCTCTTGAACGTCTCGCTCCTGGCTTCCGAAGCATCGGTGGCCATTTGGTGGCTTTTGCAGGTTCGCAGAAGAGTGTCCTCCAGCAACTGTACCTTTGTGGAAAGGCTCCGGCTCACCGCCTGCATGGCAAATTCAACTTCCCGGTTGACAAAAGGTTCCATCACGTTGCTGATGAGCAGCACCAGCACCAACAGGCTGACCAAAAGCGTTACAAGCACGGAGCTGACGCACAGCCAGATCAGACGTCCTCGCAGGGAGGGAGCGTGTATCCATCTTTTATATGCGTTTTGCATGAGGACATCCCTACCTTTCTCTTGCTTTTTTGACACTCTTGCTGTTATTATATCAGTAAAAGAAAACTTAGACAAGGAGCTGATTTCTTGTGAGAAAAAAACGCATGGTTATTTTTATTCTTTTCTGCTTCCTGCTGACAGCCTGTTCCACCGTATCAAAGGATGAGTCGGTATCCATCAGTTTCATGCACGGCTGGGGCGGAAGCGGCTTTGATCATGTCGGGATGCGTGAACTATTCGCCGAATTTGAGGCGTTGAATCCAGATGTCCATATCGTCTACGACACCTCGCCCGATCTAGGCATCGTCATGGAAAAGGCTGCGGATATGCTTGCGGTTGACAAAGCACCAAGCATTATCAGCACCAATGGAAACGTGCAGTATGTTTCAAACGCCAGAAAGAAAGGTGTGGCATTGAATCTGATGCCATACTTGCAGGAAGATGAAACCTTCGCATCGGACATCAGTCCGCATATTTTACAGGCGCTTCAAGAGCCGAGCGGGGAAATCTATACGCTTCCGGATGCGGTGGAATACATCGGCTACTGGTATAATGCGTCGCTGTTCCGACAGGCTGGAATCACGGATACCGGAACGCCAAACGGGAAGGTTGTACTCCCACGGACATGGGAGGAGTTCTGGAACGCGTGCGATGCACTGGCGGAAATCTCACCGCAAACCGGAGCCGTGCCGCTTCAGCTTCAGGTCAGCCAGATGGGGTTCTTTCTTGGAGCCAGGCTGGCTGCCGTATCGGCGGATGCTCTGAACTATATGCAAAAGGACTCGCCCGTGTGCCACAGGGAGGATGCGGAGCTCGCGGTGTCGGAACTCGTGAATGCACTGTCCTATGATGTGCGGCGCGGAACGGCGCTGGATATCCGGCAGAATTTTTTCGATGGAAAGAGTGCCATCTATATCGACGGCGTTTGGGCAAACACGGAATTTACGGAAACAACGACAAAGCAGGAAATCCGCTATGCCGCATTCCCCGGTCTTTGCGGGGAAACAATCGCATACGCCAACCCTGCTACCGGCTATGTCATTAGCAGCGATGGTTCCCAAAAACAGATCGATGCCAGTATACGATTTCTGAAATATATGCTCAGTGAGGACGTACAGAAACAGATTGTCATAAAAACGCATCAAGCACCAAGCAATCCGAAAATTTCGGAGCCATGGATTCACGAGCAGGTGCCGATTCTGGCAGAGGCCATGCAGGTCTGTCAGGAAGCAGACCAGCAAATCCTGACGCTCTACACGGTTCTGTCCGCCAAAAAAAGCGCGCAACTAGAACAGAGCCTGGAAGATCTTTTGCGAGGGAAACCAGTCCAGCAGCTGATTATTTCTATTATAGCAGATATTGAATAAAAGCTCAACAGATGTGAAAATATCGCAACTATATCAAAATATTACATACAACCTACTTTAATGCGCCTTCGGATTGTGTATATTTAACAATCCGAAGGCGCATCGTCTTTCTTTAGGTGCGTTAAACGCAATGTTTCATCAAAATCCTTTATGGAGTTTCAAACGGTTCTCAACTAAACTAATCATGGTTTTAAGGCTTAACGGCCGCAGACCAATCAAAAATAAAAATATGGAGGGGTATTATGAAAAAGCTATTTGCACTGCTGCTGGCATCGATTTTGGTCATCAGCCTGTTTGCAGGTTGCGCCGCCACCGGTGAAACGCCGAAGACCGATGAAACGCCGAAGAATGCGACGAGTGAAAAGACAGACGAGATGTCGATGGACACGGAGAAACCTACCATCACTTTTGTACACGGCTACTATCACGATGAGTCAGAGTGGCCTGCCGCTGCACAGATGCGGCAGATCTATCAGGATTTTGCTGATATGCACAAGGACGAGTTCACCTTTATTGCAGTTCCTGACGAGTCCGGCGCAGAGGGTATCTACAATACGGCGCTTAATGACATTAGCGGCGGTAAATTCTATGACATTGCCGACTTCGGCGGTTGGAACATTGTTCCGGTCGCAAGTGCCGCTGGCCTGATCCTTGACCTGAAGCCGTATCTTGATGAGGATGCCGATTTCAAGGCCGGTGCCGGCGTCTGTTATGATCAGAACCTGACCGCAGACGGCAAGATTTATTCCGTCCGTGAGCAGATCGAGGCTGTTGGCTTCTGGTATAATGAGGCTCTGTTCAAGCAGGCTGGCGCAAAGGTTCCTGCCGAATGGAATACCTGGGCGGACTTTGAAGATGCCGTTCAGATGCTGGTCGCCGGCGGTATCACCCCGTTCGGATTGAATGCCGGCTGGCCCACCAACATTCTGACCGCGGGTCGTTTCCAGGCGGACGCCGCTACTCGTGCGTTCTACGCAAAGGGTGCGGATGTCATGTCCTTTGACGATCCCGCATTCCGTGAGGTCATGACCTTCATGCAGGAAAAGGTTCTCCAGCAGATTGACTCCGCGAACTTCGGTCCCGGTGGTGATGACGATGAGCAGTATCGCACCGATTTCTTTGATGGCAAGACGGCGATGCTCTTTAACGGTGTTTGGGATGCCGGCGGAAGTGTGGGCTGCATGGCAGGTGCGGAAAACATCAAGCCCGCCAACTTCCCGACAAACGAGCCCGGCAAGCGTGCGTCTCTCATGTCCGGCGGCACGGGTCTTGTCGTTTCGAGCGGCCTGACCGAGGCGCAGACGACGGCATGCATTGCGTTCATCAAGTACATGACGAGCGAGGAGATCGCCAACAAGATCATTTCCTACGGCATCGGCATGGCGCCTAACACCAATGTGGATTATATGTCGCTAATCGGCATGGTGGACGCTCCTGAGGCAAAGCTTCTGGTTTCCGCCTGTCAGCTTTGCATGGCAGCGGACTATCAGGCTCTTGGTCTGGGTAACCAGTTTGGTGATTTTGAGGGTGAAATTCAGGCCAAGTACGCCGGCTTGAAGGACGGCTCAAAGACGGTTGACGATGTGGTAAGCGAGCTCGACGCCGTCATCGCAGCAAATTGATGCATCCGATTTGAGTTGAAGGGGGCAATTTGCCCCCTTCGCACTCTATCCCGGACAGAGAAAGGATGGTCTCCAATGAAGGCTGTATCCCTTGCCGCATATGTGTCTGCGCGAATGTCTTTCAAAGGAAAAAACCTGGTGACCCTGATGTTCGCATCGACGCTTTTCATTCCTTCAATCTCCATCAGCTTTCCGATTTACCGACTGCTTTCCGACATCGGACTCAAGGACACGCTGACCGGCGTTATCTTTGTATATGCAAGTCTTGGCATCGCCGTCACGTTCTTTATCCTACGCAGTTACTTCCTCTCCATTCCGAAGGAAATGGAGGAGGCTGCCATGATGGACGGCTGTGGTTATATCAGCACATATTTCCGTATTATTGTCCCAATTGCGAGGCCCGGTCTTGCAACGGCGGCGATTATGGCGTTTTTGAATAACTGGAACGAATATTACTTTGCATCCATTCTGCTCAAGTCGAAGGAAAACATGACGCTCCCCGCGCTGCTTGGACAATTTACTACGGCGTATTCCAAGAATCTGAACGGAATGTTTTCGGCGATCATCCTGATCGTCCTGCCTACCATCGTCATCTTCTGCCTACTGTCTGAAACGTTTGTCAAGTCGCTGACGGCAGGTGCCGTGAAAGGATAGTCTATGACAGAAAGAGAAACACGAACACAGTGGTTCACCGAAGCACGTTTCGGTATGTTCATTCATTGGGGCCTTTATGCGATCCCCGGGCGCGGCGAGTGGTACATGAGCGAGGCAAAGATCCCTGCCGAGCAGTACGAGCGCTATACGCAGGAGTTTACGACAAAGGCTTATGACCCCAGAGATTGGGCGCGGCGCGCAAAACGGGCGGGTATGCAGTATGTCGTGCTGACCGCCAAGCATCATGACGGTTTTTGCTTATTTGACTCCAAGCTGACGGACTATAAAAGCACAAATGCGCCCTGCGGACGCGATCTGGTGCGCGAGTTTGTGGACGCAGTACGCGCAGAGGGGCTTCGCGTGGGGCTGTATTATTCTCTGATCGACTGGCATCATCCGGACTACCCAAAATACAAGGACATCAACCATCCCATGCGTGAAAACCCGATGTATCTGAATGAAAAAATCGACTTTGATCGCTACCTGACCTATATGCACGGACAGATCGAGGAGCTGGTCACGAATTATGGGAAGATCGACATTCTCTGGTTCGACTATGCCTATGACGAGCTGCGCGGTGAGGCGTGGAGAGCGACGGAGCTGGTGCGGATGGTTCGCCGCCATCAGCCGGATGTCATTATCGATAACCGGCTGGAAACGAGCGGCGAGGGCTTTGGCAGCCTTGTTACGGAGCAGCCCGCGTATTACAGCGGTGATTTTGTAAGTCCCGAGCAAATCCTGCCGCCGGAGGGTATCCGCAACGTCTGCGGTGAGCGCGTTCCTTGGGAGCTTTGCACGACCATGAACAACAACTGGGGCTATAACCCCTACGATACGGACTATAAGCCCGCAGCCATGCTCATCCGAAAGCTGGTCGAGTGCGTCAGCAAGGGCGGCAACATGATTCTGAACGTTGGGCCGGATGCAAACGGCAGGTTCAATCTTGAGAGCTGCCGGCTGCTGGATGACATCGGCGCATGGTTGGCGGTCAATGGCGAGAGCATCTACGGCTGCGGCAGCGCTGACGTGCCGAAGCCGGACTGGGGCTGGTACACAAAGAAAGATGGCCGCATCTATGCGCATATTCTGGAAAACCCCATCGGGCCGCTGGCGCTGACGGGGCTTGACGCAAAGCGCGTCGGTGCAGTGCGTCGGCTGTCAGACGGCAGTGAGGTGCTGCGCGGGGAAAGCTGGATCACAAACGCTTACGAAAACCTCGCATTTGTTACGCTTGGCACTATCCCGCACTTTACCTATATGCTTCCAGACCCGACCGATACCGTACTGGAGATTGAATACAAGGATGCTTGCCTATGAAGCCAATTTCCGCAATCGTTTTGGGCGCAGATCAGAGCGGAGCGAACGTCTATGCCGCCTATACACTGAAGTTCCCGAACGAACGGAAAAAGCCGGCGTGACAGAGCCGCATCATGGACAACTGCCCGATGAACCCGGCAAAGGAACTGGACTGTGAAAAGGAAAATGGCTCGACCGCACCGGGTAAGCTGGCTGACATTATCGTTTGGGATGAAGAACTGAACCGCAAAACGGGGCTCCTGTTGGAAAACGATACAAGAGAAAACAACAAGGACATCAATCCGAACCTTGAACCACACAGAGGAGGAATTTGGAATGGCAAAGAATCGTTACGTAGGCAGCTATCCAGTCATCGGCATCCGTCCCATCATCGACGGCCGCAGAGGCCCCATGAAGCTGCGCGAGAGTCTTGAGAGTCAGGTAATGGCCATGGCGGAGGCTGTGAAAAAGCTCTTCGAGGATACCCTTTACTACTCCAACGGCGACCATGTAAAGGTGGTCATAGCCGATTCCACCATCGGCCGCGTGCCGGAATCCGCTGCCTGCGCCGAAAAGTTCCGCAGAGAAGGCGTGTCCATAACCCTCTCCGTCACTCCCTGCTGGTGCTACGGCTCCGAAACCATGGATATGGATCCCATGACGATAAAGGGCGTATGGGGCTTTAACGGCACAGAGCGCCCCGGCGCCGTATACCTCGCCTCCGTACTTGCCACCCATGCCCAGAAGGGGCTTCCGGCCTTCGGCATTTACGGCCACGAGGTACAGGACGCGGATCAGGTCACCGAGATACCTGAGGACGTAAAGGAAAAGCTGCTGCGCTTTGGCAGGGCGGCGGTTGCGGCTGCCACCATGCATGGCAAGAGCTATTTGCAGATAGGCTCCATGTGTATGGGCATAGGCGGCTCCATCATAGATCAGCAGTTTATGGAGGAATACCTCGGCCTGCGCGTCGAATCCGTCGATGAGGTGGAGATACTCCGCCGCATGGAGGAGGGTATCTATGACCGCGAGGCCTATGAAAAGGCTCTGGCGTGGACGTTCGAGCACTGCAAGGAGGGCCGTGACGACAATCCTGAATCCGTGGAGTTTCTGGGTAAGGAGCGCCGCATAAGGTTTACCGACGAGGAAAAGCGCAGGCAGTGGGAATTTACCATAAAAATGTACTGCATCATAAAGGATCTCATACAGGGCAACCCCAATCTCCCCGAGGAATTCAAGGAGGAGATGGTAGGCCACAACGCCATTGCCGCCGGCTTCCAGGGTCAGAGACAGTGGACCGATCACTGGCCCAATGCTGATAGATTTCCTTAACACCTCCGAAACCTACTGCCGATGGAAGTCCATTATCACCTTTTTCTTAGGGACGGGATGCCGTGTTGGCGAAGTGATTGGCTTGCGTTGGGAGGATTGCGACTTTGAGAAAAAGACAATCAGCATCAACCATAACACCATCTATCGGAAATATAAGGGAGAATCAGAAAGCCGTTTTCACATTACAACTCCGAAGACAAAGGCGGGCATTCGGATGATTCCGATGCTCTCCGATGTAAAGAATGCACTTCTTGCGGAATATAATTTGCAGCAGCAAATTGGGTTCTGCGATGAAATCATTGATGGTTACAGCGGATTCGTTTTCCAAAACCGCTTTGGGAGCCTTCTGAGTTCAAACGACATTAACCGTGCGCTGGAACGGATTTACACGGCCTGCAATAACGAAGAAAGAGAACGGGCTAAGGAAGAAAAACGTCCACCTGTCTTGATCCGCCACTTCTCCGTTCACAATCTTCGCCACACATTCTGTACCCGGTTTTGTGAGAATGAGAGCAATCTGAAAGTCATTCAGGAAATCATGGGACATGCTGATATTGAAACCACCATGAACATTTATGCAGAGGCGACCACGGAAAAGAAAGTGGAATCCTTTGCGAATCTGGAAGGCAAAATCAAGATTTCTTGATGGAGGTATCAAAATGGGAAGAATGAAAGATCTTACCGACTTACAGTTCGGAAATCTTCGTGTTTTGCATCGTGCGGAGGATATAAAACCCGGACGGCCTGCTTGGCTGTGTCAGTGCAAATGCGGAAATACAGTGGTCGTGTCCTCGACCAATTTGTGTAAGACAAATGGGACGAAATCGTGTGGCTGTCTGCGTCGCAACCCTTCTCCAACACGCATTGATCTCACCGGTCAAGTTTTTGGGAAGCTGAAAGTTTTGGCAGAAACCAACGAACGAAGATCCGGTAAGATGGTCTGGCTGTGCCAATGTGAATGCGGGAATCAAGTCTTTGTTTCCTCCGACTCGCTCCGCAGCGGACGAACACGCTCCTGTGGCTGTATAGTTCGCCAACTGAAATATGATCTTACCGGGGCAAAGTTTGGAAACCTCCTTGTACTTGGCCCGGTCAAGAATAGGTGGATCAAAGGAAACGAAACGAGGTGGAAATGCAAGTGCCGTAACTGCGGACGAATTGTGGAAGTTTCGAGCTATTGGCTCAGGCACAGTAATCCAAATGGGCATTGCAAATGTACACGATTTAAGGGGTAGATAGTAATCAGGGTACAGCACAAACTGTACCCTGATTTGCTTTTATAGAGCGTTCCAACAGTGCATTACCCCTCAATCTTTGAGCGCTGATTTGGGGTAAATCTGGGGTAAAACTCCAGCGGCCATTGAAAATAGAAACATTTAATGATTATAAACAGATGATTTCTAAGAAAAAACAGAAATTTACAAACTATTTTAATCAACAGGTTTCATAGTGGGGAACAGGATAACCTCCCGAATCGTATCGGCGCCGGTGAAGAGCATGACGGCGCGGTCGATGCCCATGCCCATGCCGCCCGTGGGGGGCATGCCGTACTCCAGCGCGGTGAGGAAATCCTCATCCAGCATCTCCGTCTCGTCGTCGCCCCGCTCACGCTGCTCGACCTGCTTCATGAAGCGCTCCCGCTGGTCAATGGGGTCGTTCAGCTCGGAATAGGCGTTGCCCATTTCGCTGCGGTTGATGAAGAACTCGAAACGCTCCGTCAGACGGGGATCTTCCGGGGACTTCTTGGTCAGAGGGGAGACCTCCACCGGGTACATGGTGATGAAGGTGGGCTGCACCAGATGCTCCTCGACCTTCTGGTCGAAACAGGCATACAGGGCGTTGCCCCATGTCTTCTCGGCGGCGTCGGCCAGCTCAACGCCAACGGCCTTGGCGGCGGCTACGGCCTCTGCGTCGTCGGTGATGACGCCAAAGTCAACGCCTACGTACTTCTTGACGGCTTCGACCATGGTCAGCCGCGGCCAGCCGGGGGTCAGGTCGATCTTCTCGCCCATCCATTCCAGCTCGTAGCTGCCCATAACCTCCTTGGCAAAGGTGGTGTAGACGCCCTCGGCAATGTCCATCATGTCGTGGAAATCGGCGTAAGCCTGATACAGCTCCACGGTGGTGAACTCCGGGTTGTGCTTGGGGTCCATGCCTTCGTTGCGGAAAATGCGGCCGACCTCGTACACCCGATCCATGCCGCCGACGATCAGCCGCTTCAGGGGCAGCTCCGTGGCGATGCGCATGTACATATCGATATCCAGCGTGTTGTGGTGAGTGACGAAGGGACGGGCGGCAGCGCCGCCGGCGATGGTGTTCAGCACGGGAGTCTCCACTTCAATGTAGCCCATGCTGTCCAGATAGTTGCGCAGGTGCTTGATGAACTTGGAGCGGATGACAAAATTCCGCTTGACCTCGGGATTCACCATCAGGTCAACATAGCGCTGACGGAAACGGGCTTCCTTATCGGTCAGGCCGTGGAACTTGTTGGGCAGGGGCAGCAGAGACTTGCTCAGCAGGGTGACGACCTTGGCGCGGATGGAAATTTCCTCGGTCTTCGTCTTGAAGACCTCGCCCTCCACGCCGACGATGTCGCCAATGTCATACTTCTTGAAGCGGTTGTATTCTTCCTCGCCCAGCTCGTCGATCTTCACGAAGATCTGGATGCGGCCGGCGCGGTCCTGCAGATCGCAGAACATGACCTTGCCCTGACCGCGCTTGCTCATCAGACGTCCCGCGACCTTGACGGTCTTGCCCTCGAAGGCTTCGTAGTCGGCCTTGATGGCAGCGGAATCGGCATTGAAATCGAATTTCGTCTGGACGAAGGGGTCGCGCCCCTCGGCCTGAAGCGCCGCCAGCTTTTCCCGCCGGATCTGCATCTGGTCATTCAGAGACAGCTCCGGCTGCGGTACAAACTTTGCCATGGCTCAGCCCTCGCGGGAAACGCTGACCACCTTCATGGTGAAGGAGCCGGCAGGGGCGTTGACGGTGAAGGTCTCGCCCGCGGCTTTGCCGACGACGGCGCGGCCGAAGGGGGAGTCGTCGGAGAGCTTGAACTCCATGGGGTTGGCTTCCTGAGAACCGGTGATGCGGTACTCGGTCTGCTTGCCGTTCTCGTCCTCGACTACCACGGTGCAGCCAAGGCCGACCCGGCCGCTGGCCTCGTTTTCGTCCTCGATGATGACGGCGTGGGACAGAACGTCCTCAATCTCGGCGATACGGCCGTAGAGCTTGGCCTGCTCGTTCTTGGCGGCGTCGTACTCGGAGTTTTCGGACAAGTCGCCGTAGGAGCGGGCTTCGGCGATCATGGCGGCGACTTCGCGCTCACGGGTGGTTTTCAGGTAATTCAGTTCCTTTTCCAGATCGGCAAGACGCAGACTGGTGATCTTAAATTCTTTTGCCATATTCAAAATCCTTTCTCAGATAAAAATATCCATAGCTCCAGATATTATAGAAGAATTATGCCCCATAGTCAAGTTTTATTTGCGGTTTTCGGGGAAAGAATGTCCGCCCGTGGGGAGCCACGGGCGGACGGCAATATGGCGCGGAGTCAGTCACTCACGGCTTTTTCGGTTTCCCCGCGATACAGCCGGACGGTGAAGATCGCGGTCACGATGACGATGACCGCCAGAATGGCTTCCAAAACGGGAACGGGGACGGCGTCCTTGAGCAGCGCGCCCAGTGCGTCCACGGCGAAGTGGATGCCCATGGCGGCGAGGAAGAAGCCCCGGCGGTGATACCGGACGGCGCGGTACACCAGATACGACAGGCAGATTTGCAGAGCAAACGCAATGAGCCGCTCCACGCCGACCATGTAAAAGAGGTAGGAAGGAAGCGTCCACAGCTGAGAGATTGTCTCCAGGGAGGTCGCCCGGGCGGCTTCGTCCAGCCCGGCGAGGGCGCTTTCCAGCTTGCCGCCGTTGACCATGGAAACGGTGGCGAGGTTGGAAACGCAGGTCAATCCGCCGACGAACAGCGCTTCAATGCCGCCGTGACCCACGCCGTACATCAGGGCGTTTTCCTTTTCCAGCTGGCTGCCCAGAAAATACTTCATGGCGACCAGTCGCCCGAATTCCTCAAAAATCGCAGCTGCCGCGCCGCCGTACAGGGCGGACAGCCACAGGTTGCCCGTCAGTTTCTCCCCAAAGACGGCGCTCATGGCCAGGTGGAGCATCTGCTCTAAGAACATGGCGAAGATGACGAAGGTCACCGCGCCCAGGAGCATGTCGGAAAGCTTTGCGCCGGTTTTGCGTTTCAGCAGGATGCACAGCGCTACGGGCGCCGCTACGCAGAGAATCAGGCTGACGACCATGCCGGTAATGCTTGCGGAAGATACTGTGTTCATATCGTTTTCTCCTTTCCGTTATAGGCCGGTTTTTGCCACAAGGGTGTCGTAGAGAGTTCGCGTGCTGTCCGCGCTGCTGCCGCTGAGAACCAGCGTTTTCCCACTCACTGACAGAATGATGCAGGCTTCCGGGCGGTAGTAGGTGTAGCGGGTGTAGGTGCCGAATTCCGCGTTTTCAAACGTTCCCAGCAGCAGCCGGAAGCTGCCTACGCCGTAGGTTCGGGTGCCGTCCACGCTGCTGCCCCGGTATTCGATGCCGTCGATGGCGTCGTATTTTACGGTGAGGTCGTCGAAATAAGAGGCTTCCACGGTGAAGCTGTCGCTGTCGAACCGGTAATGGAGATTGCCGGTGAACAGCATGACCGCGACGAACACCACAATCACCGCCGTGAAGATCAGCATGCCAACGGAGATTTTCTTGGACAGCGGGTCGGGTTCGCTTTTCGTCCCGTGGATCCGGTGGTAGCGGTAAGAATAGGCGATGGGAAGGATGGACAGAGCGGCCGCGGCGAGAATGGTGACGATGATCCCCGGCACCTCCGGAAGCAGAGCGGCAAGCACCATTATAAGACCGCCGATGACCCAGACCTTACCGGCGAAGCGGTGGGTCGCGTTCCAGTTTTCCTCGCTGCCCAGTGTCCAGATTATCCGGATGCCCACGGTGCGGTTGGGGCGGCATTTGGGGAAATAGTTGCCTATGGCGGCGAACATCAGTCCCAGCCCCACATAAAGAAGGCCGGCAAGCCGGAATTTCCAGCCCAGCGCCACCGCGTAGGTGATGCCGCTGACGAGGATGGAGGTGGCGGGCATTATCCAGAACAGCAGACCTACCACTTTTTTGCTCTGATTCCGGTTTTTAGCGTCCCGAAAAACGAAAAACAGCACCAGATAATGGGCGGCCAGCAGCAACAGCGGCTGGAGAAATACGGCGGCGGCCTTGCCGCTCCATCTGTCCGCGCCGTGCATGCCCCAATGGGTGGCAAGCTGGCCGGGAAGCCGGTTCCACAGAAGCAGCCCTGCGGCGATGGGGAGAAGGGCAAGCAGCGTGGAGACAATCAGTTCTTTTTTGTACTGCTTCATCATGGGGCAGCGCCTCCTTTCAAATCCGTGAGCCAGAGCATGATTTCCTCTAAGACCGAGGTGTTCAGCTCATAAAAGATGAATTTTCCCTCCCGGGTGTCCCAGATCAGGTCGGCATCCTTCAAAACGGACAGGTGCCGGGACACGGCGGCGGGGGTGATGCTAAAATGGTCGGCAATTTCCCCGGCGGACAGCCTGCCGGACTTGAGCAGATTCAGAATTTCCCGCCGGGTCGGGTCGGACAGGGCTTTTAGGGTTTGCTGCAACGCCAAGGAATTCACCTCCGATCGAACATTTAACAATTAACTGAATTATTAAATGTAAGATACCACAGATGACAATCTTTGTCAAGCAGAAAAAGGACGGCCGTTACGGCCGCCCATGTAGTCAGATAGCTTCAAAGATCAGTTCGTCATACCCGGTTTCCCCGTCCTGCTCCACGCCGAAGCGGACGCCGGGAAGCTCTGCGATCACCAGCTCACAGGTGGTGTTGACGATACAGCCGGGGCAAAGGTGACCGCCCAATGTGGAAAGGTCTTCTCTGGACAGGGCGATGTGCAGATGACACCGCTGCTCGCTGACGGTGCCGTTCAGGCTGACGATCTCGCAGTGTTCCCCGATGGAGCGGATATTCACGCCGCTGGCGTCCCGCACCTTCGCTTCCGTGACGCAGCCCACGGCGGAAAGCACCACTCCCGCCGCAATGTGCTTTTCCTGAGCGAGTTCCCGGATGGAGAGAAGCAGATCGTCCCCCCGGTGGAGACGGACGCAGTGGCAGACAAAAGCGCCGGATGTGGTCACAATGGGATGCTTCATCGGTAATCCACCAGCTCTCCCATGTCCCGGCGCTTTTTCTCACGGAGGGGGTCACCCTCTTTTGCGTAACCGAGAGCGATCACCAGCCGCACCGGCTGATTCAGGCCGCAGGCTGCCCGGAGCTTGGCATCGTCCAGCCAGCCGATGATGCAGGTGGAAAGTCCCTGCGCGGTGGCCTCGGCGGTGAGATAGGCGGCGGCAATGCCGATGTCGATGGAGCGGTAGTCTACCTTCGTGACTCTGGAGCCAAGAGCGGCGGTTTTATTGTAGGAACGCTCGGAGATTACGATGAGCACCGGCACCTGAGCGGCAAATTTGTTCATGCCCATGCCGGTCACACCGGCGACCGCGGCCTTGGCGGCCTGCCCCCGGCAGACGGTGAAGTGGTAGGGTTGGGCGTTGCAGGCGGAGGGGGCTAAACGGGCGGCTTCCAGCACGGCGTCCAGCTTTTCCTGTTCCACAGGCCGGGCTTCGTCATAGTTGCGGCAGGACTGCCGGGCGCGGGCAATTTCCAGAAAGTCCATCATTTTTCTCCTTTGTCAGATTTTCCAAATGCGGTTGGCTGCCCGCTCCTTGGGGGCGGGAGTTTCGTCGGCGTAGCCCAGAATGCAGCAGCCGATGCCCCGGTAGTGTTCCGGGATGCCCCACTGGCGCAGAAGCGCCTTGCCCTCCTGGGTGTCGAACATCTCCCGGGCGCGGTTGATCCAGCAGCTGCCCAGCTCCACGGCGTGGGCGGCGTTGAGCAGATTCCCCAGCACCAGAGTGCCGTCTTCCACCCATGTGGGATAGGTGGGGTCAGCCAGCACGACAATGACGCAGGGCGCACCGTAGAAGGGATCCCTGTCCGTACCCATCACGGCGGCGTTCATGGCTGAAAGCTGATCCCGGGTGGCCTTGTCCCGGACGGCGACCATGACGGGCTTCTGGTTGTTCATGGCGGAGGGGGCGTAAAGTCCGGCCTCCAGCACGGCGTCCAGCAATTCGTCCGGCACCTGCTCGGGGCGGTACTTGCGGACGCTGCGGCGGGTTTTCAGAAGTTCACACATAAAAATTACCTCCTGGTTATCATTCTGCTGACGGCACTGTCCAGTGTGCCGTCAGAATATTCTGTTTCTTTGCAAAGCCCATGGACGCATACAGGCGGATGGCGGGGACATTGTCCGCGTCCACGAGGACGGACATGGCGTTGGGTGCGTTCGCTTCCAGCGCCTTTGCCAGCAGCTTCCTGCCGTATCCCATGCGGCGGTACTCTTCCAGAACCAGCAGATCAAATGGTTCGTTCTCCTTGAACGTACAGGTCACATCTATGTAACCGACGACCCTGCCGTCGCGGATTGCGAGGAAGGTGTGGAAACGATCCTGCGCCTGCACGACCTTTTCGCCCGTCCAGTACATATCTTTATTGTGGATGGCGCAGTACTGTTCTGCGTACTGGTCGGAAAGGGGCACGATGCCAGTGGTGTCCATATCCGGCGCGGGGGCTTCCAGCACCATCTTCTGCTGCTCCGGCTCAAAATCGGCCTTCCGCAGATTCAGCTGTTCCCGCAGAAGGCAGTTGCCGGGATTAAAGACGAAATCGACGCCGTAACCGGGGAAGTGCTGCTTCAGATATTGGAGCGCTTCCAGATAGGCGCTTTTCTCATGGGACAAGCCTGCCAGCATTTCGGCGTATTGTTCATCCCGGATAACGAGGAATGCGAACAGCCCAATCAGCGTCTCTTCATGGTAGACGCCAAAGACGCAGTATCGGTCGGGATTTCCAATCGGTCTGATCAGATTGCTTTGAAGCTGTTCTTCGCTGCTCAGCATGGGGTCTGAAAAGTTGGGGTCACCTTGAAAGCCTGCGGCAAACGCCCGGCATTCTTCATAGGTTTTTATCATTCGGATCATGGCTTTTCTCCCCATTGCCGGAACGTTTTATTTTTTATACTATACCACAATTCTCCAGAAAAGGCAAAGAAAAAACTGCCGGGGAAAGCCCCAGCAGTTTTCGTATGCTTATTGATGCAGCCCGAACAGAGGCCTTGCTACCCGCTTGTACAGCAGCATCGTCAGCACGGAGACGACGGCGCCTTTCAGCAGGTTCAGGGGCGCGACGCACAGCAGCACGAAGGTGGAGACATTGCTGACCCCGCCCCGGATGGCGGTCCCCATGGCGATGATGGTGTCCAGCGGAATGCCGTACAGCTGGGCAAACTTGGGCAGAAGATAAACGGCGTTGAAGGCGCTGCCGAACACGGTCATGACCAGCGTGCCGATGGCAAGGCCGATGATGGCGCTGTGCTTGCTCTTGTGGGCGTGGTAGAAAATGGTGGCGGGAAGAACCAGAGAGCATCCTACCACGAAATTGGCAAGATCGCCCACAAAGGCGGTGGAGGTGCCTTTCAGCAGCAGCTTCAGCAGGATTTTCACGCCCTCGCAAATTACGGTGGCGCTGGGCCCTAGGTAAAATCCGCACAGCAGCACGGGCAGCTCGGAAAAGTCCAGCTTGTAGAATTCCGGCGCGAGAATCACCAGAGGAAAGTCCAGCACATGGAGCACGGCGGCGATGGCGGCGCTGATGCCGATGATGCTGACCCGCCGGGCGGGGCTGACCTTCCGCTTTTCCGGGAGAAAATGCTCCGCCAGCCGGGCAAGCAGGGCAAGCCCCACCACGATGGCAAGGCTCACGCCCACGAATGCCAGATTGTCTAAGATTTGTTTCCAAAGATCGGTCATTGGTATCACCTCAAAACAAAAATGCGCCCTGGGTATATTCCCAGGGCGTGAAAAAACGCAAATATCCTTTGCGTATCTTCTTCCATCCAGACTGTACTGTCGGTATCGGAGTTTCACCGATTCAACGCTGACGCGCTCGCGGACTTGGGAAGTCTTGAATCAAAGCTTCCTTTACCGCCGGTGGGGAATTTCGCCCCGCCCTGAAGATACTGTTCAGTTCGGGTACACAGTAGCACAGAGCGGGGCGCTTGTCAAGAGCGGAATTGTGTGATACCATAGATAAAAAACGCGGCAGCTTCCCCATGTTTACTGGGTCGTCTCCGGCGCGGTGGCGGCGGTCTCCGTGGGGAGACTGGGGGCGGTGGGAGCAGTCGTGGCTTCCGGCATCTTGAAGCCCCGGATCTTTCCCTGCGCGGCGGTGTCCGTCACGTCGCCGCCGATGATCTGGTTTTTGTAGACCAGCAGCGTCGCGTACACCGGCTCGGTAGCGCCGGGGTAGTTGTTGATCTTGTAGACGTAGCGCATGACTTTTTTCCCGGCGTATTCGCTCAGGTCATAGCCCTGACTTTTTTGCAGGGCGTTGTAGCGCTCGAATACGTCGCTGGACGCCGCGGGGATACGTACCTGACTGGAATCTGTGGGGGACGTGGTGACGTCCCAGCCGAGATCCGTCAGAAATTTCACCCGGCCGTCGTTGCTGGAAGCTGTGGGCGCGGAAGTCTCGGCGGAATCCCCGCCCCCGCCCAGCAGCAAAATCAGCGCCACGATCAGCGCTGCCACGGCGGCAAGGGCGATCATTACCTTTTTCAGATTGACCTTCGCGGTCATAACCATCATAAAAAATCCCTCCCGGTTCATATTTCGGTGGTACAGCCTATGCGCCGGAACCGGGACGCAGAACGGAGGAGCTATGGAACGACTGGACAAATTCCTGTGCGGCAGCGGCGCGGGCACCCGCTCTCAGGTGAAGGATATCTTAAAAGCGGGGCGGGTGACCGTGGACGGAAATCCTGAAAAGGACGGCTCCCGGAAAATCGACCCCGCTGTCCACACCGTTACACTGGACGGGGAAGCCTTAAGCGGAAAGCGCCGGATGGTGGTGATGCTCAACAAACCGGCAGGCTACGTCACGGCCACGGAGGACGCGGCGGAGAAGACCGTCATGGAGCTGCTGCCGGAGGCGTGGCGGCACATGGACTTAAGGCCCGTAGGCCGTCTGGACAAGGCCACCGAGGGGCTGCTGCTGTTCACCAACGACGGCGAGCTGCTCCACCGGCTGATATCCCCAAAGAAGGAAGTGGCGAAAGTCTACTACGCCCGCCACGAGGGGCAGGCAAATGCCGACGACATATCCGCCTTTGCCGCGGGCCTGACCCTCCGGGACGGCACGGTATGCCTGCCCGCGCTTCTGGAGCCGCTGGGGCCGGGGGAGAGCCGGATCACCGTCCGGGAAGGGAAGTACCATCAGGTGCGGCGGATGATGGCGTCCCGGAACATGACCGTGACTTATTTGGAGCGCCGACAGGAGGGAACGCTGACGCTGGGCGATCTGCCGAGAGGCCGGACCCGGGAGCTGTCGGAAGGGGAGATTGCCCTGCTGGAAGGCAAAACCCAGCCCTGAACGGTCATTTTGATGGAAGATACAGCCTTTCGGGGAAGCGCCTTCCGGGAAACCTTGGTATATTACCTAAAAAACATAAGAGATTTTGCAATAAAATGTCAAAAGGCACTTGCAATGTGCGCAAAAGCTGTGTATAATAATAATGCGTTTTTGTGAAATGCGCATTTATGCAAGATACTAAGGAGTGACTGTAGATATGTCCAACAGCGTTTTTCAGAGTGTCATTGTTCAGTTGCGGGATATTACGGACCGCAGCTTCGGCGTGATCGATACCGAGGGGTGCGTGGTTTCCTGCACCGATATGTCCATTCTGGGTGAGCGCTGGACGGACGCCGCGCTGAAGGTGGCTAACGCCGCCGACAGCATCGTCACCTTCGGTCAGCGCAGCTTCAAGGCCATTCTGGGCAATTCCAATGTGCTGGAATATGCCGTTTTCTGCTCCGGCGACGACGAGACTGCCCGCAGCTTCTGCCAGATGGCCTATATCGCCCTGAACGATGCCAAGACCTTCTATGAGGAGAAGCACGACCGGGGCACCTTTGTGAAAAATATCATCATGGACAACATTCTGCCCGGTGATATTTACATCCGCGCCAAGGAGCTGCACTTCGCCACCGACGCGCCCCGGGCGGTGTTCCTCATCCGTCAGGTGGGTCACAGCGATGTTGCCACCGTGGATGTGCTGGCGGGAATGTTCCCGGACAAGATGCAGGACTTCGTCCTGTCCATCAACGAAAGCGACGTGGCGGTCATCAAGCAGATCACCGGCGGGACGACCCCCGAGGACTTGGAGAAGATCGCAAAGTCCATGGAGGACACCCTGAAAAACGAGCTGCGGATCAAGACCGTCATCGGCATCGGCACCGTGTCCGACCACCTGCGGGAGCTGGCGGATTCCTACAAGGAAGCCCAGACTGCCATTGACGTGGGCAAGGTGTTCGACACCGAAAAGAGCATCATCGACTACGAAAATCTGGGCATCGGCCGCCTGATCTACCAGTTGCCCACCACGTTGTGCGAGATCTTCCTCAGTGAAGTGTTCAAGAAGAATTCCATCGATTCTCTGGATCAGGAGACCCTGTTCACCATCAACAAGTTCTTTGAGAACAACCTGAACGTCTCCGAGACCTCCCGGAAGCTCTTTGTCCACCGCAACACCCTGGTCTACCGTCTGGAAAAGATCAA
>OLPI01000178.1_pt1 | contig 59009 bp, 67 predicted proteins | sample 1672361 | NCBI WGS metagenome assembly OLPI01 (sample SAMEA3136675, study PRJEB25190) | human gut metagenome
CTGGTGAAGGGGGCCTATGACAGCCTTATGGCAGATCCGGCTCTCCAGAAGGGGATCACCGACGATGCCATGGTGGTAGAGCGCATGACCAATGAGAAGGTGAAACTGGTCATGGGAGACTACCGGAATATCAAGGTGACAACGCCGGAGGATATGGAGGTTGCGGCTGCATTTTTACAAAATAAAAAAAGTTAATAGGTCTATTGACAACCATTGACTTCTATGTTATAGTACTTATCGTGTTTAACTGCCGAAGACAGCAGGTGCCGAAAGGCATAAGGTTAATACGCCTGCCGAGGGAACTGATATCGTTGTATATTTCTATCCCCCTGTCCTGCGAGTGACGGAGGGATTTTATTTTACAGAAAACGTTTACCAGGCGGTTATAGAAATAAAACAGGAGGTAAACCAATCATGGCAAAAGTTGAATTAAAGCAGCCGGTTGTTGCTGAAATCGCAGAATTATTCAACGGCGCTAAGGGCGCAGTAGTAGTTGACTACCGTGGACTGACAGTTGAGCAGGACACACAGCTCCGTAAGCAGTTAAGAGAAGCTGGTGTTACTTATAAAGTATATAAGAACACCATGATTCGTTTCGCTGCTAAGGGTACCGCGTTCGAGGCTCTGGAGCCGAATCTGGAGGGTCCGACCGCTCTGGCTGTATCCAAAGAGGATGCTACAGCTCCGGCAAGAATTTTAGCTGAGTTCGCTAAAAAAGCAGACAAGCTTGAGATCAAGGGCGGCGTTGTAGAGGATACTTACTACGATGCAAAGGGCATGCAGGTTATCGCAACCATCCCGTCCAGAGAAGTTCTTCTTGGAAAACTTCTTGGAAGCATCCAGTCTCCTATCACAAACTTCGCTCGTGTGCTTAATCAGATCGCAGAGCAGAATGGCGGAGCTGACGCAGCAGCTGCTGAGTAATCCCAGCAACGTGCAATTGGCGGCATAACGACCGCATGATTATTAATTAAAATTTATAAATGGAGGGAAATTAAAATGGCAAAATTAACAACAGAAGAATTTATTGCAGCAATCAAAGAATTATCTGTATTAGAGTTAAATGACCTTGTAAAAGCTTGTGAGGAAGAGTTCGGCGTTTCCGCAGCAGCAGGTGTTGTTGTAGCAGCAGCAGGTGCAGCAGGCGAGGCAGCTGAGGAGAAAGATGAGTTTGACGTAGAGCTTACAGAGGTTGGTGCTAACAAAGTTAAAGTTATCAAAGTTGTTCGTGAGGTTACAGGTCTTGGACTTAAAGAGGCTAAAGCTATCGTTGATGGTGCTCCGAAGGTTGTTAAAGAGGGCGCATCCAAAGCTGAGGCTGAGGACATCAAAACTAAACTTGAGGCTGAGGGAGCTAAGGTTACACTTAAATAATCCAATTAGATCAGAAGTTTTAAAGGCTGTTGTGTCTGCCGGTTTACCGGCGGCACGGCAGCTTTTTTTTGCGCCAAAGTCAGATGACATTCCAGGTGGAGAATCTGTGATATACCTTGCTTTTTACGGTTAAAGAGGTGATAATAAAATAAGAAGGAATGCAAGGAGGAGAAATATGAACAGAAAAATTGCTGCCTGTTTTCTGGCAGGAATTCTGAGTATAACAGCGGTTCCGGTTCCGGCAGCAGCACAAGAGGCGGTTTCCGGAAAAAATGTGTCAGAAGAACCGCTGGACGCAATTCGAGCACAGGAAATTGCAATGGAAAAACAGGAAGAACTTGAGGAAGAGGAAAATATGCCGGCAGAGGAACCGGATCCGTTGGTGTTGGATGAGGACGGAAAAGTGGTTCCGGCGTCTGCGGCTTCCTGGACAGAAGAAACACAGGAACCAGAAAATGCTAAAACAGCAGACGCGGCATTGCCGGATGATTTTTCTGACGGAAATCCTGATGGAAATACAGAGGAAATTTCCGATGCTCCGACGGATGGTGACAAACCGGAAACAGAAGAGGAATCTCTGGAGACAGAAGAGGAAGGCACCGGTACACTGTCTGAGAATGATGAAGGTACAGAACTGGTTCCGGAGCAGAACGCCATGGAGGATACCCAGGATGAAATTCAGCTGGAAGATGGGGCAGAAAATGTAACAGAAGGGGAGAACACCACAGGTGAACTTTCGGATAATGCAGAGGAGGAAACATTTACTTCTGAGGAAGCGGACAGATTCTCAGATGGAAGTGCCTCCGAAGGGGAACTTGGAACTTATCAGACAGTGACACTGGAAATTGAAGACGGACAGGATATCACGGCTCCGTTAAATACCTTGTTTCTGCAGCTGAAAGAACAGGTGTCAGACGAAACTCCCTGTAAAATTATAATTCCACCGGGAAATTATAAACTCACAGGAACACTGTGTATGTACAGCAATATGTACCTGTATGCAAAAGGCGCAACAATTACAAAAACATCACCGACCAAACATCTGATTCTTCGACTTGGAAATACAAAAGAATCAGAAGGGGAATATGAAGGCTACCGAAATGTTATCATTGATGGTGGAACCTGGGATTTTAATTATCAGTGCGTGGCAGAAAAAGATGAACCAGGTGGATTTGTGGGATTCTGTATCGGACATGCCACCAATGTCACCATCAAAAACGCAACATTCCTGAATAATCTGAAATCTCATTTTCTGGAGTTCGGCGGAGTAAAAAATGCCAAGATTACCGGATGTACATTTCACGGGTATTATAAGAATTATGTAAAAGGCGGACAGGAATGCATTCAGATTGACTGTTGTACAGATGAAGATAATGTTTTTCCACAGTATATGCCATACGATGGAAGCACCTGCGAGGATTTTGTTATTGATGGAAATGTGTTTGAGGACGTTTTTGCAGGGGTGGGAACCCATAGCATGATGGCAGGAAAAACATATAAACGGATTACCGTTACCAACAACACCTTCCATAATGTAAAAAAACGATGCATAGAATTTCTGAATTATGAAGATTCCACAGCAGAAAACAATACCATGGTAAATGTAGGGCTTGGGGTGGAAGTCTCAGCTGTGAATAAGAAAAATACACATTTGACACAGGGATACAGTGGAGAACCGGATGCGAAGAAGAACAGAAATATCCGGGTAGCAGGAAACTATGTCAGCCTTGCAAAGACTTCCAGCATCGGAGGCATTGCGTGGATCTGCAGTGGCGTTAAAGTTATAGGCTATAATATGAAGAATTCAGGAGAAGTGATTCCGGAAGGAATATATCCGGTAAAGGGAGTAACTGTAAAAGATAATCAGATTTCCGGATATGGAAACGGTATCAGTATTACTCTTGCAGATACGGATACCGTGATGGATAATCAGGTAAAAATGAAAAAAACTTCCGCATATTCCAATCTTGGTATTTATGCGGAAGATTCCAGAGGAAGCATTATCAAAAGGAATCAGGTTTCCGGAACTGCAAATACAGGAATTTATATGAAAGATTCTTCCTATGCGGCAGGATCAAAACAGAAAAATCTGATAAGCGGAAATACGGTTGCATCACCGGGAGGAGATGGAATTTATCTGCAGTCTGTAAATGCAACCTCCACAGCAGAAAAAAACACATCAAAATCCACGACTGGCTCCGGAATTCGTGTGAAATCCGGAAAAAATATCAGTGTTCTTAATAATTCCTGTTCTTCAAATAAAGAACATGGTGTCAAAATTGAATATGCACAAGGTGGCATCCGTGTAAAAAGTAACCGCCTTGTTTCCAACGGAAAGAGCGGAATTCTGCTGTGGAAATCAAAAGCAACAGAAGTTTCCGGAAATACGGTTGCAAAAAATAAAGGAAATGGTATTTACGGATATGGTTCTGTGATATCGGCCATGAAGTCCAATGCTTTCAGCGGAAACGGAAAAACGCAGGCAGTATATATGAAGGGCTGTAAAGGCTGGACAAATATTGACCGTCCTTCCTGCAAAAAAATCACAGCACAGAGCACATCCGTAACAGGAAGTGCGGCAGGCGGCCGGAATGTTATTGTTTATGCACAGCGATCCGGAAAAAGCATACGTCTGGGCTATGCAGCTGTAAATAAGAAGAAACAGTTTACAGTAAAAATAAAAAAGCAGAAAAAGAATACTGTGCTGAAAATTGTATCAAAAGATAAATATGCAAACACAGTAACTGTGAATTATACTGTGAAATAAATAAGAGCTTCTGTTCCATACATCGTATGTATAAAAGGAACAGAAGCTTTTTTTGAAAAAATGTAAAAAAATTTACCCCGACGGGGAAGAATCCCGTCGGGGTTACTCTATGCCCAAAAGCCACAAAACAGATACGCCGAGGACTTTTGCGAATATCGGTATTTCATAGTCAGGAACAAACCGCGTCCCGATCTCAACGCGGCTGATCGAATCGCGCTCCATTATCACGCCCTCGACCTGAACGCGCGCCGCGAGGTCTGATTGTGATAGCCGCTGTTTCAGCCGCGCTTCCCGGATGCGTTCACCGCAGATATTCTTTTTCCCGTTGTAATCGTATATCTTCATGCGCTGCGCGCCGCCCTCCTTGTGCTAATGATCTGCATTATTCTTGACTTTAACACGCGGATGAATGATAATTGTGTTAAAGGTCAGCACGACCGAAAAATATCAGGAGGGCTACTCATACCATGAAAAAACTGAAAACGTGGCAAATCGTTCTTCTTGTGATCTTCTATCCCATCGGCATTTGTGTATGGATTTATCGGGTCTGGAAGAAAAACAAGCTAAAGCGGGACGCGGCTACGGCTGCTGTCGCCCGCCGGGAAGCAAAAGAACGAGAAGATGCGGCACGTCTGGAAGCGTGGCGCGCAGAGCGGGCAGCGCGGGAAACGTTGAAATTCAAGGTTGTCGGCGTGACGTTCAAAAACGAGGACGGGAAAAGCCGTCAAACGCTTCTACGCAAGCTGCATTTCGGGGACGCGCCCTTTAACAGCGACAGGGGCGTTGACATTACGATTGAACGCGGGGCATATCAGGGCGAACCGGCGTTTTCCGTATTTGCCGAAGGTCATCAGGTCGGCAATATCAGCAAAGATGACGTGCCGTTTTTCGTGCGGCGTTGGAGCGATTTTGTCGGCGTGACTTCCGCCGAAGTCTACGGCGGCGGAACGGATGACGAGGGGCATTCGATCAACTACGGCATGAAAATCAACTGCGAGTTCCGCAAACAGGCGTAATGAAAACGAAAAGAGCGGGCGGGGAATCAAACCCCCGCCCGCTCAAATTATTTTTTGTCCGGGATAGCGTCAAGCATACCCGCGCTTTCAAAAGCGTTGTAAAGAATCTGCGCGACGGCTTCGCGCGTAATGGGCTGCTGCCACCCATAATTGCCCGCGCCGTCGCCGTTGAAAATGCCCTTTCGCTTGCAGAATTCCGCCGCGTCGCGCGCCCATGCGGAGGGCGTGTCGCCCGTGTCGGCGCAAGAGGTCAACTGTTTCCGTGCTTCTTCAATGTTCATGTCCAATTCCTCCCCGGATAACCGTTCCTTGAATTTCTTCCATTGTTCATTGCCGGACGTGCCGTAATAGGTGTTCGTATCGTCGCCCATCCACGGACGCGGACACCATTTCCCCGTAACGTCGTAATGCCGCACGACGTTTTCAAGCGGGACGTTGTATTTCTGCATCAGCATTTGTGTGAATACAACGAGGTTGTCCACGATCTCCGGCGGGAAATACCAATCTGCGGGCGCTGCGGAACGTGCCGTAGATTTGTCCAGCTTGTACGGGCGGACTTCAATGCCGATACTGTTTTCATTCCTGCATCGCGGGTGAACGTATGCGCCGGATGTGCCGCAATGCCAAGCAATATTGTTGTCCTCGACGCACTGATAGACCGTGCTTCCTTCGTCTAAGCAGTAATGCGCGGATGCCTGAATGCCCGGCGTATTGAAATAGTTTGCAACCGCTGCCGCCGTACCGAGCGAACCGAAATAATGAATCACGATGTATTCAATTTTCCGCCGCCCCGTGCATCGCCTGAAATTGCGGCTGATAAGCCGCTGTTCAACTGTCAGGGGCATTATTGCGCCCCCTTGCTTTCTACTGCGTCGCTGATCTTCTGCGTCTGCGTGCCGAAGTAGAACGCAATCACGACCGTATAAACGACCATGAATTCCTGACTAATCTGCTTCGTAACGGCTAAGTACGCGAATACCGCCGTCAGCGCAAGCGTCACAATGCTTTTGACGCTCAAAAGCGCGCCGATTCGTTTCAGAATGATTTCGTTCATGTGTTTTCCTCCTTTTAACAGTCCCGTTTCAGTGTGGTTTCGTACACGATACCGCCCGCCGTGTTTTCTGCCTTGCTTTTGTTCAGGGCAAAAGACAGCACCGTAGCAGTAGCCGCCTGCAATAACGCTATCAGCGCAGTCAAATACGGCAAGCTGCCCGTATAGTTGTTTGTGACTGCGATATAGCATAAATCCAGCGTTGTCGATGTCGTTTTATAGTCAATCAACAAAACGCCGTAGCAAAGAAGTTTGCTGAATGACAGATAGCCTCTTGCAAACTCCCATGCTGCGGCAAACGCTGCTTTGATCTTCATGCGCCGTAGGGCGCGCTTTCTGGTCATTTGCTGCCCCCGTAATCGTGGGACTCCAGAATTTCAAGCCGCTTGTTCGTGCGGGCGCTGTCGCCCTCCAGCTTCACAACACGTTCTGTCATCTTCACAAGCGTTTCGTCCTGTTTTTCCTGCTTGCGCTTAATGTCATCCGTGTTTGCCTTGATATAGCCGATTTCGGTCAGCACCGTCCCGGACTCCTTGCCCGCGTCGGCGCTGTCTTTTTTGCTGTTCCTCGCAAACGCAAGATATGACAGCGCAAACCCCGCAAGCGTTCCAAAAATGCCGATAATCACGCTCCAATTCATAATGCACCCTCCGTTATTGTTCGATGTAGTCAAGCGTCACGGTTTCTTTCCCCGGCAAAATGGGACAACCGCGCACGTGGTAAATCGTTCCGTCAATCAGAACGCCCTCGCCGTCTGCTTCTCCGCAGACGGCATACATACCGGGCGCGGTCAGCCGCACCCATATCAGCGCGTCGCGCTGCGCAATAACCTTGCCGTCCTTTGCGGCGGTGTAGATTGCGCGGGTTATGCCGTGACCTCCTGCCATCCGGCGGGGTATTCTTCGGGAGTCCATGTGTTGCTGTCAAGCAGCGATTCGTAAAGCACGTCGCCCCAATAGCCGCGTTCACCCTTTGAAAACGCAAGCCCCGCCGTAATGGGTGACGGAATAACCCGCACGCCGTTTTTATACAGCACGTCTTCCCACAAGTTCGGCGCGGCTTCCGGCGTGTTTTCCGCCGTGTCCCACAAATCGACTGTCGCACGCTTCAACGCGCCTTTCCAGTTGATGCGCGTGCCGGACTTCACAAGCGCCCCGCCGCCGGTCAGCGTCGGAAACAGTTCTACGGCGGTCGAACCGTCTTTGTTGTCAAGTCCCGCGCCCGCCGCCTTTTCGATCATTGCGCGCAGTTCCCGCGCCCGCTGGACAGTAATCATTCGTCCGCACCTCCTACCAGAATGTCAACGACTTTATCGGCTTCGGCAATCATCAACGCGCCGCTGAATTGCTCCACGGTCGCCGTCGGTTCGATGCCGAGTAGATCATCGTCAGAAAACTTATACACGAAATCTTCAAGGCGTGTTTTCGTTTCCCCGTTTTCTTCTGTGTAGTCAACCGGGACTTTCACACAAAAGCCGCCTGCCTGCGCCCGCTCACACGGGACATAGCACCCGTTTTCATGCAGGCGGACAAAAATAACGTCATCCGAATAACCGATGACGCTGCCGTTCTGTTTGATCTGATACATACGTTATCCCTCCATTTTCGGCGGCTGTCCGAGCCGCGCAGAATAAAACGCCGTCAGCTTCGGCGTTGGCATTGTGCGCAAGAGGTTTTTCCAGTAATAATTATCAGCGTCCGGGAAGCGTTCGGCGGTAAAATCCGCCGCCGCGTCGCCCTTTCCGCTGATATAGAATCGGTACAGCTTGTCAAGCAGCTTTTGCCGGTATGCGCCCTCCGGCGTGTCTGGTCTGAAATGTTCCCAGCCGTCCTCGCTGGTCACGGCGCAGATACCGCGCCCGTCCGGGGCGTGAAGGAATCCGCCGTTTTCCGTTACCTTTGTGCCGTGGCGAATGTTGAAATAGCCGCCGATTCCGCTGCCCTTATACCGTTTGTAAGTGATGTAGTCCATACGTACCTCCCGGAAACAGTTGATTGTACTGCCGCAATACCTTTTGTACGGCAAAGTAGGAGTGAAATCTTCTCATGTGACCGAGCCATGATGTGACGGAAGCTGCTACGTCCGCCGCTGCCATCCTGCCCCGGTCTACCCATCTTCGGAAAATCTTCAATTTCTGCATCATGTGCCGAACGCCCTGATACGTCGCTTTGCGGACGATCTTGCCGGTTCTTCCGTATCGAAAACGGACTTTTACAAAAGAGAATCCGCGCGTCAATTTGATGATCTGCGTTTTCTTTTCGTTCAGGCGGATACCGTGCGCGGCGCAGAGCCGCCGCAAATGATGCAGGCAGTTTTCGAGCCGCTTCTTTGAGCGGTCGATAATGCAACCGTCATCCATGTATCGGACGTACTGTTTCATGCGCAGAACGTCTTTTATGAAATGGTCGATCTTGTTCGGCAAGGCAAGCGCGGCAATCTGTGAAACCTGACTGCCAAGCCCTAGCCCCACGTCCCCGAAGTTGGAAATAAAATATTCCGACAAGCGGACGAGGTTTCCGTCGATTCCGCTGCGCCGGAATTGTTCAAATATCGGTTCGTGATGCGCTGTGTCAAAATACTTTGAGAAATCGAAAATCAGGGCATAGCCCTCGTTTCCGTACCGGCGGTAATGATCTGCAAGAAACCGCGTCACGCGGGATACGGCGAAGTCATAGCCTTTTCCGGGCAGGCTTGCGCCATTGTCGTAGATAAACGACTTTGATAATGCAGGGACGAGGCAGTAATCGCATAAGCAGCGCTGTACGACACGTTCGGAAATGTGAACGCTTCGGATGTGGCGCGGCTTGCCCCGTTCTACAAGATCAAATTCGTAAAATCCACGCGACCGATATTTTCCGGTCAGTAATTCTTCCTGCGTCTTTGCGATGTGGGCGAGGGCAGACGATTTATAACGCTGTGTGCTTGCTTTCCACCCAACGCCCTTGATAGACGCGCGGTATGATGCGTAAAGATGGTCAAAAGAAAACACCGCGCCGAAATCCCCGAATTCTTTCAACGCTTTTGCTTTCTTCTCTATGCGCGCGGCTTTGCGCCGCTGATACCGCGCTTCGTGCCTTTCTGTGCTGTTCATGGGAAAATGATACCTCGTACATTTCTTTCTTGTCGCGCTGTCTAAAATGCGTAACGGCGTAGCCATGAAAACGCGGGGAACGCGCGCCCCGCGTCCATGCAAGTAGCGTCCGGCTTTCCGTATCGTGGTATATGTTTGTCCGGCGGCGGATGCCGTCAGAGGGGTTATATTCCCCTTTTGTATAGGGACTGCTTTTGCCTGTCGGCTAATCGGTCTGCCCTATGTCCATACAAAATCCGGGGGCAAAGCCATTCGAGTAGTTCGCGTTGTTGTTGTTGACCGTGCCGTCAGTATTCACATTCACGAAATTCGTGGAATTGCTGGCATTCGGGGAACGGAGCCACCAATTAACGGCTGTACGGAATATAACCCAAATCATGCAGGGCGGCGCGCTATCGCGCTTTGTCGCTCCGCTTGATCTTTGATATTTGTGCGAGTTCGTCGGTTATCAGCTTGACCCATTCTTTCAGGACGTTCGACGGCAATTTTTCATGGTTGACATTCATATACGCAAGGTCAAGCACGTCCAGCATGGAATTGTAATAGCCTTGCGCCCGTTCGTACAATTCCTTGCGGTTTTGCTTGTCTGCGTCGTTGTGAATGTAAATCAGATTTTCCGTCTTGATAAGCCGGTACGCCTCGCGCGCCGCATTGTAAAGCGGCAGCGAGAAATAGAACGTGTAGCTTTTCGGTAAGATTCTGACGCGGTTGTACGTGAAAACGTAGATTTCGCGGGCGAGGTTGATATACTCCGCCGGGCTTTCTCCGCGTCGTGACTTCGGTACTGACATTTCGTGACCTCCTGCCGCCTGTGCGCCCATTGAGGGCGCAAGGCTTGAATTCCGAATTATACACAAAAGCCGGGGGCAAAGCCACGCGAGTAGTCCGCGTTGCTGATGTTGACCGTGCCGTCAGTACTCACAGCCACGAAACGCGCGGAATCGCTGGCAAACGGGGAACGGAGCCACCAAAAAACGGCTGTGCTTGTCGCGCTGTGATTGTATTTGACCTTGCTGTTTCCGGCGCTGTAATACGAATACTGCGCCTGTTTGCTGGCTTCGTTGCTGTTTGCGTAAGTGGTAGACCCGAATACTTCGTATTCCGATAACAGGAAAAAGTAATCTGTGGTCGCCGTCACCGCGCTTGCGGCGCTGCTGTTGCCTGTGTTGTTTGTGTACTTCGTCACGGATTTCAGCACCGCGCGGAGCGCTGCCGGGATGACCGCAATGATCGTGCCGGAATAGCTTGACAGGCTTGTACCGCAAATTGCCGTTCGCATATTTGATGATTCCCAACCGCCGGAGTTTGAGTTGCCGGTATTCATGCGGAATCCGCCGCCGGTATTGTTGTAATGGCTGTCGCATAGCGCAACGTCTGTGCCGCCGGACAGCGCCGTTTTGCCTAACTGGAAATGAATGCGGTTTGTTCCTTCGACGCCGGAATTGTGATTGAATCCGATGATGAACACATACGTTGTGACGTTGGATAATGTCAACGCGCCGACTGTGCCGTTCAGCGTGACCGCCTTGCGGTCGCCAATGCTCCAATAGGACGCGCCCTGTCCTGCATCAGATACGGACTTGATGACGCGCCATTCGTTATTATTCAGCGTAGACGAAACAAAAGAGAGGGTCAGCGCGTACGTGGTCGTGCTGGATACGACGTTGACCGTGCCGCTGACGCTCTGCCCGCTCTTTGTGGCGACGATTGTATATGTACCCGTTTCCGTTACGGTAAATACCGCCGTCCCCGTGCTGGTCTTTGTCTGGACTGTTACGCCGTCTTTTTTCAACGCGACGGATGCGCCGGAATCGACCGTTACCGTGATCGTCGCGCTAAAGAACGTCAGAGACACGGCGTAGCTGTCTTTTACGGACACGCTCTGCGTGTTGGAAGTCTGTCCGTTTAGCGTTGCCGACACGCTCCACGTACCCGCCTCCGGCAGTTTCAGAACGCAAGAGCCGCCCGCCGCCGTGCCTGTGACGGTCTTGCCGCTTTTCGTCGCGGTTACTGCCGCGCCGGATGTAACAGAAACGACGAGGGATAATTCCACCCCTGCCGCCGATAATGCGTTTGTTTTTCCGATCATGTTTTACACCGCCTTAATGCACAAAATAGATTGCAGCGTGATCGCCGCCGCCGGTTTCGACGCGGCGTAGATTTTGACCGTACCGCTGCCGGACAGCGCGACGGGCGCGTAGATGCCGGATGCGGCTTCCGTTGCCCCGAACGTAACCTCCGGCACGTGGCTTGCGGTCACGCCCGTCAGCGTCAGTGTCGCCGCGTACGGGTACGCTGCATACGTGCTGTCGCTTCTCCACGCGGACGCTGCAACGCTGACGTTCTGGAAAATAAGCGCCTGCGCATATCCGCTGTGTGAATGGCTGGCAGCGGCAAAATCTCCCGGCTTTTTGCCGCTGTCCTTTTGCTTGCCGGTCGTGCCGTCGAACGCGACGAGGTTGCCATCCGTCGGGGATGTGACCTTTTCCGTTTTTCCGTTGTTCAGGGCTGTAATGTTGTCCTGCATTGCTTTCTGATCTGCCGCCGTGAAATATCTGCCGATAACGTCGCCCGCAGACCACGCCCGCGCGGTCGTGCCGTCCTGCCCGCGTACAACGGTCAGCACGTTCCCGTTCTTTTCGGTCATCAGCACAGTTTCCGCCGTAGACCCGTCTGCACCGATTGTCAGCAAGTTCGGCGCATCCGGCAGCATTGTCCCGTCAACGACGTTTACGGTCGTTCCCGCCGCCGTCAGCGCGCCGGACAGGGACGTTTCCGGCGTGTTCGCCTGTGGCGGGTACATTTTTGCAAGTTCTGCCATTGCGTAACCTCCCGTTTTAGTAATCGCCGCCGCCGCGCGAATTGCAGAACGTCTGCATGAATACCGCGCCGACAATGCGGCTCATGGAATTCGGTAAAATCTGAATCGTATGCCATGCGTTGCGCTGAATCTTTCCGCTGCCGTCCGTTTTCAGGTACTCGACAATATCCAGATTGTCATACGACGCCGGGGCATGGATTTCCACGCCGTCAACCTTGATCGTTGCCGAAGATGCCCGCGCGCCCTCATAGATGCCGAATTCGATTTTGTGTGTATGATCTTGAACCGTGTGCGTGTGCGCCTTTACCGTGTGCGTATGGGCGCTGACTCTATGCGTATGCGCGCTGACGCTATGCGTGTGCGAACCGACGGTATGCGTATGCCCCGGATGCGTATGCGCGCCGGACGGCACGAAATTCACGCCGCCGATGATATTGTTGTTGTAGTCTATCAGCGCAAGGCGGTCGCCGCGCGCAAGACCGTGATTGTGATTTTCGCCGCCGCTGCCGCCATTATCCGAAGAATTGATTGTGTTGCTGCTTCGCAGGCTTGTTGACGATGACGTTGTTCCGCCGCCGGACGAGGTTGTAGACCCGCCGCCGCTGGATGTGGTCGAACCGCCGCCGGATGACGTTGTTTGTCCGCCGCCGCTGGAGGTTGTCTGCCCGCCACCGCCGCCGATTGCTTTTTCATACGCGCGGAATGCTTCAAACTGGATGTTTAACAGCATTTTGTTGATACGCACGACGGAATCAGAAATATACAGTTTCAGCGTCGCCGGATGCGTTGCGTCGGCGTTGTCCGTGAAATTGTAAATCTGCTGATTCGTCGCGCCCTGCGCATACGTTTCGTTTATGAGGGCGCGGTTTTGCAGTTCCGAAATGCTGCCCGCAATGTCCTTTGACTTGTTGGCTATGGTCACGGTCACGCTTCCGGGGTCGCCCTGCGCGTCGCTTTTCTCCACGCTGACAATGCGCGTGCGGAGGTTGATGCCGTCGGCTTCATCCACGACGCGGACGATCTCGCCGGGGCGGAATTTTGAAAACGTGTCGCCGGTCAGCCTGTGAAGGTCGATTGCGCCAATCTCATAGCTGACATATGGGTTTTTCAGTTCTGCAAGCATCTGTTCCGCGTAGCCCTTGAGGTTTTCCGCGACTTCATACCGGCTGTCTACAAGGATGGTCGAACATAGCCCGTACTGCTGAATGCTCATTGCATCCTCGACATACGGCTTGCCGCCGTTCACGCCCGCAATGGTCAACTGATTCACGCCCTCGCCGTAACCGAGGGCATAAATGCGGTTTGCGATGCCGGATGCGTCCACGGTCTTTTTCATCGAGGTCATGTTCTTCGCGTATCGGACTTCGCTTTTCATCGTGTCCGACGGCGCTACAAGCGAAATCGTCCACGGGTAAACAGTCGTGTCCCATGTCCACATATATTCGCTGTCAAAGCATTCCGGCACGGCGAACAGCGCCGCAAGCAGCGTTGAATTTTCCCAGTTGTACTCGAAATACCGCTTGAAATCGCAATCGCCCAAAACCCAGTTGCGCGTTGTCTGCCGCGCAAGCACGTAGTTCAGCACGTCGGCGGTCTTGATGCCGCCCCCGCCGTATTGATGGTACTGAAACAGCACGTCGGACAGGAGCGTAGCAAGGACGTGTTCGCAGTCATAGAACCGCGTCGCGCCGTTGCTGCGCTCCAAATCTTCCCCGATGATGCGAAACAGGTCAATTCTTTCGTCGCCGTCAAAGATTTCAACGAAATTCAACGGCTGGCAATAGGCGTTCTTGTCATCGTCCGCCGGAAGCGTAAACGTCGCCGTCCATAACGAATTGATTTCCAGCGAATAGCCGACGGAAACGGCGTTGTCAAGGAACGCAAGGCGCTTCATGTTGCGGTCAAAAATCTGTGGGACTTTCATTATAGCCACCTGTCTTTCCACAAAACTTTAATGTCCGCCGTCGTGCCGCCCTCTACGATAATGTCGTTTTCGCCCGGTTTCAGCTTGAAAAATTCGCTGTCATCGCTCAGAAGGTCAATGACATTCGCACCGTTCAGCGTGATCGTCATGTGTCCTGTGTCAATAATCAGTTCGTCACCGGCTGTCATGGTCAGACCGGGGAATTGCATCGTAATCGAACCGTACGTTGAAACGCCTGTTGCGGTCGCCGTCGCTACGGCTTCCGCCATCGCGTCAAAGAACAGTATGCGGATGTAATCACCCACGCTGGATGATTCTGCCTCTGCAATGGCAGACGGCAGCACGACGCGGATAATCACGCCGCGCGCTTCTGCAACCGCTTCGACCGCTCCGTTCAAATGCCGGATGATCTTGACCGCCGCTGACGCATCCGTTTCCGCGTTCGCCGTCGCAAGCCATTCAAAGACGATGGACGATGAACGGTTAAACGATGTTCTGTTGTATGCAGAGCGGTTAAACATGGTCTTGCCCCCTTATGACAGCGTACAGACGATTGCCCCCGTCGAAACCGTGATTGCGTCGCCGCTCAACACATTCTTGCTGCGCGAAAACGAGCCGTACCAAAGCAGATTGCCGCTTGACTGTGCATCGTAGATGCCCCAATACGCGACCGTGCCGAGGTCTGCGGTCATCGTGCCGAAATCGACGGCAGCGCTGTTTGTGACCTGTTCTTTGCCGGACACAAGCGACGGCGTACCGAACGTGATGATCTTGCGGGCGTATCCGCCGCCGCTGACTTCCGTGCCGTTTCCGCTTGCCGTCGGGTCAGTCAGAAACAATGCAAGGTAGTACGTTCCGCTGCGCAAGGATGTGTTCAGTAGACTTGTCGCGTGGACGTTTGATAATGCGCTCATGTTGAAATACCTCCGTTCTTTAATTCACCTTTAACCGCGTAACGGTCAAATTCGTAATTGTGCCGCGCGCTGTAATGTAAATCAGCCCGTCGGTTTCCTGCGTGCCTTTTACGTTAATCGTGACCGTATCCGGCAGGGAAACGGACTGCACGGCTTTCTGGTTGTAGCCGATGGATTCCGCGAACGGCTCACACAAAAACGTAACGCTGCAATGCCCGGTAACGGCAATCTGTTCAATGCCGATGCCGTCAATGACCTTTGCGCTGTATGCCTTTTCTGGTTCGTCATCGAAAATAAGCAGACCGTCGCCGGAGAGCCATTCCGCGACGGCACGCGCCGTCTGCCGAACGCCCGCGTATGCGTTGCCCGCTCCAACAAAAGCGACTGTGCATGAAATCTGCCGGTTGTCGTAGCCGTCTGCAATGTCATACGTGCCGGACTTGCCCGGAATCTTGTATTGCGTGATTCGTTTTGCCGGAAGCAGCGTCCTGTCATCGGACTTGAATACTACGCCCATGTCCCGGCTGTGGACGTTGTTGAATGTAAATCCAATCATTACGTAACGACCCCCTTGCTGCGCGTTTTCGTTTTCTGCATATTGTAGAGTTCCTTTGCAACCTTCTTCACGTCGGCTTCTTCCCGCACTTGCAGCGCCGCAATGTGAAAATGATTTGTAACGGTCGTTTCGCCGCCTGCGGTCGCGCCCGCTCCCATGCGTCCAGCGTTCAGGGATGCCGGAATAGACGCGGCGACTTCCTGAATGGTCGCCCGCGCGGTAAAGCCCGTTTCAATGTCCCCGATGCCATCCGCGAGGGAAGCGTTGACCTTTGCCATTTCGGACTCGACTTCCGCAATCATGCCCGCCGCCATATCGTCAACGGCTGCAACGGCTTTGTCGCCGTCTTTGTCGATTGCGCCCGCCAGACCCTCGACAAGCATAGACCCCACCCATGCCATCTGTTTTGACGGGGATGCGATTCCGAAGAAATCCTTGATTCCGTCCCAAATGCCGGAAATCCAACTACTAACCTGATCCCAAAGCCAACCGGCAAGGGACTGAATGCCGTTCCACAAGCCGCGCACAATGTTCGCGCCGACTTCCGTTACCTGTGAAATGCCCTCTGACAGCGCATTGACGATGCCGGTAATGATCTCCGGCATTGCCCGCACGATTTCCGCGATGATCTGCGGAAGATTCGTAATCAGGGACGTAAGCAGCTTCACGCCGGTTTCTACGATAAGCGGTATATTGTCTGTCAAAGCCTTTATGATTGCAGAAATGATTTCCGGAAGCGCTTCGACAATGGTCAAAATGATCTCCGGCAGATTGTCAATCAGCGCCGTAAGCAGCTTGAAACCCGCGTCAATGATCTCCGGCAAATGCGTCAAAAGCGTTTGAATGACGCTTGTGATGATCTGCGGCAGTACCGCAATGATCGTCTGAATGATCGTCGGAAGGTTAGTGACGAGGGCGGTCAGAAGCGTCACGCCCGTTTCGATGATCTGCGGGACGGCTTCAAGCAACGCCGAAATCAGGCTTTCAATCAGTTCCGGCAGCGCCTCCAGCAATACGGGAATCGCTTCAATGATGCCCTCCGCAAGCCCTGTGACAAGCTGCAACGCCGCTTCAATAAGCAGCGGAATGTTGTCAATCAGGGATTGCACAAGCTGCGTGACGGCTTCCACCGCCGCCGGAATCAGCGTCGGCAGCGCCGCCCCGATACCCTCAACAAGCGCGGTCAATAATTGCGCCGCCGCTTCGACTACAAGCGGCAGCGCCTCCACGATGCCCGTAATCAGCGTCGTAATCAGTTCCGCCGCCGTGCTGCTCAATTCCGGCAGCATATCTATGATACCGTTTAACAGGGCTTCAAACAGATTCACGCCGAGTTCCAGAAATTCAGGAATTAGCGGGCTGATCGCGTCCAGAATCCCCTCCATTGCATTCGGAATCGTCTTTGCAAGATTCTGAATGACGGGAGAAATATTCTTTACGACGGATTTGAACGAATTTACGACGTTATCGCACAGTTGGTCAATATTTGCATCCGCGTCGCCCATGCCGGTAATGAGGTTTTGAAACGACGTTTTCAGCATTCCAATAGAGCCGGAAATCGTTTCTTCCGCTTCTTTCGCCGTCGTTCCCGTAATGCCCATTTCCGTCTGGATGACGTGAATAGCATCTACAATGTCGGCGTAGCTGGAAATATCGTACTTGATGCCAGAAATCTTTTCCGCGTCATCAAGCAACCGTTGCATTTCCTCTTTTGTGCCGCCGTAGCCCAGCTTCAAGTTATCAAGCATTGTGAACGTCTGCTTTGAAAATCCTTTGTAGGCGTTCATAATGCTGTCCATGTCAGACCCCATTTTGTTTGCGTTGTCTGACATATCCGTAATCGCTTTATCCGCGTAGTCTGCGGCTTTTTCCGTGTCCCCGCCGAGGCTGGATAACAAACTTGCGGAAAAGCTGGTCACGGTTTCCATGTATTCATTTGCAGACAGACCCGCCGTTTTGTAGGCGTTGTTCGCATAGTCTAAGACTTTGCCGCTGCTGTCCTGAAAAAGCGTTTCCACGCCGCCGACAAGCTGTTCATAATCCGCATACGCGGTCACAACTTCAACGCCCAGCTTGACCGCCGCCGCGCTGATCGCCGCAAACGCCGCCGCTGCCGCCGTCGCACCGGCGACAAGCCCGGTTTTCAGCTTTTCGGAAAACTTCTCCGTATCTTCGTCGGCTTTCTTGACCTTGCCGCTGTATTTATCGACGGAATCAGCGCATTTGTCGGATGATTTTGCAGCTTCGTCCATGCACTTGTTGTTTTCGTCGATCTCATTGCCGAGTTTATTCAATTCGGCTTCGGCGCTGTTTGCCTGCGTCTGATATTTGTTGACGGCTTCCGTCGCTTTCTGCTGATTCGCTTCGGCGGTCGCAAGTTCCGTCTTGTATTCTTCGAGTTCCGCCGTCAATTTTGCCTGCTGTTCGGAAGTGTCCCCCTCCGCATCCGCAAGCGCATTCAGGGCGGCTTCGGTTTTTGCAATTTTGTCTTTCGCGCTCTGGACTTCGTTCCCGAATTTGCTTTGCGCGTCTTTTGCTTCTGACAGAATTTTGTTGATCGCGGCAAGTTTCTTTTCCTGCTGGTCATACATACCCGCGAGGGTTTCGCCCTTTGCAGACAACGCCGCGTAGCTGTTCAAATGTCCCGCAAACTGCGATTCTGTCAATTTCAGTTCACTTTTCAGCGTGCCGAGTTCGGAATTGATATTTTTTAGCGACGCGCGGTATTCGGCTTCGCCGTCAAGCTGCAATTTCGTTGATATTGTGCGCGTTGCCATCAGTTACCCTCCCCGTTGTTGCCTTTACCGTGTGCGATAAGGTACAGTTCCCACAAGTCAAATACTTCCCCCGGCGGCATAAACAGCGCATCAGCCGGGGAAATGCCGCACAAAACGGCTATTCTGTAATAGTCCGCGCGGCGAATCTTGTTTTTTTTTGATTCAATTCTTCAAGCCCTTCGTCAACTTCATCGTCGCCGGGGGCTGTGATCTCGCGCCCGTAACCGAGTTTGATTGCGTTCGCAATCGCACGTTTCAGCGGGACGATTTCATACGGCTGCGTCAAAAGCGCGAAATCGTCGCGTTCCGGGATGCGCCCCGGCTCATATCCCAACCGGCGGCGGACGAGTTCGCCGCGCTCTGCAAGGATAGCGGCGGCGTTGCACGTTTCAAGGAAACCTTCGCGCGTGTCCTGTTCCATCTTTTCCAGCATCAGGCGCGTGCCGCCGTAAATGTCGCGGATGGTAAACATCGCTTCGCCGTCCATGACGAGGAAATACGTTGTACCCGCAACCGTGATTTTTGCCGCTTTCATTGTCTTTACCTCCATAGCGCCAAAGCGGGCGGCGGAATTGACCCGCGCGCCCGCTCTGCTGATTGTTTAACCGCCGCCACCCGTTGCCGATTTGCCGAGTTTCGTATCGCACCACGCAATACAATTCGCTTCCGCGCCGTCACCTGTGAATTCCTTCGTAATGCGCCATGCGCCGGAATTGCAGCGGAAGATTGTAAACGTCGTGTTGGACGTGCCGAACGTGATAGACGAACCCTTTGTTGCGGCGCTGTCGTTGCCGAGGATTGCCTTTGTTTCGGGATGGAAGATGCCCTTGAAATAGCGGATACCCTTGCGCATGATGACCTTGTAATACACAAGACCGCCGCGCGGGGCTACGTCGCCGTCGGAGTCCGTGACTTCGCCGCTTTCCACGTCCTTCGTCGCACCATGCAGGGCGGTTTGTACTTCGTCGGTCTTGTCATCCGTTTCCAGCGCCAGAGAGCCGGACGCGAACATATCGACTTTTTCCGCAAGCGCATCGTCGCCGTACAGTTCGCCGGAAGCGTTTGTAACGGTCAAATCCGCCTTGACCAGCTTGCCGATTGTGACTTTCTTTTCGTAATCATACGTCGGCAATGCACCGTCAGGCGTGGTCTTGATGGGCGCAAAAACAGGGCGTTTTGCTCCAAACTGTGCCATAATGTAACCTCCTAAAGATTCTTGGATTTCAAATACTTGTCATAGACACCCGCTGCCGCTTCAACGGCTGCGTCTGCCGATTTTTCGTTTGCTGTGTTGATGAATGGGCGGGCGGGTTGTCCAGCCTTGCCGTATTCGTTGACGAATGCGACCTCGGCATTGCGGCGCTTGTTTCCGTCGCTGCGCGTCCCTTTCGGTGAAACGTAGATTGCGCGGCTTGCGCCCTTGACCTTCAATTTTTTGTCGTATGAAATACTGCCCGCCGTTTTGCCGGTCGCATATACGCCCATGCTCTGCGCTTCGGACTGCTGCGCGGCGGCGACCACTTCCGCCTCCGCCGTCAGCATTTCTAAAACGGTTTCGTCTGGCAGTTCCATAAGCGCCGTCATATCGTCAATCAGACCGTCAAGCCCCTGTGTCGATAATTCAGCCATCGTCAACGCCCCCGGAAATCTCGCATTCAAAAACGTAATGCTGCCCGGTTTCATCGGAGGCGGGCGTGATCGTCGGGCGCGTAAAGCCCCCGGCGACAAGCCGCCGCGTGATCTCCCGCCGGTACGCAAGCGAATTCTTTTCATGCGGCGCGTATAAATGCACCTGCGTCAGATAGCGCCAGTGTTGCGCATCATCGTCCCCGAAATCTTCCGGGATAGCCGTATAGTTGAAAACGATGTATTCCGTCGCTTTGCCCTTGTAGGTATCAGCGGCGACCGGCAGGAGGTCGGAAAACATCGTTTTCAGCGTTTCGTTGACATTCATGCGCTTGCCTCCTTGAATTCAGAGCATTCCAGCGTGTAGAATTCGCGCGCGTCCGTGTATGCCCGCTCGACCTTGTATTCCTTGCCGCTGAACAGCAAACGTTCCTGATTGCCATAATCGCCGTATCGGACTTTCACGGTTATTGCAAGATCAATGCCGATCTGCTTTGCGGCGTAGAATTCCGTGCGCTTGACGGATTGCACGTCCGCGAAAACGCGCGTTTCCTTCACGACTTCCGCCGGGTATCCGTCCGCGTCCGTGTCCGTGACTACGGCGCGGAGTATCACGACATCGCGCCAATACACGGGCTAACCTCCTTCCGCGACAATGTATTTATCCGATAGCGTCAGACCGTTCCGCTGCTCTTTGTACGATGCGCGGTATCGCTCCGCATCATCGTTGTCAAGCCCGAATTCAGCCTTTACGTACGTTTCGACCGCTTTCAGAATCAGCGGGTCAGTTTCGTCGTTCGCTTTTTCCTCAACAACGCCGCCGAGCGCAAGGTCTGCGCGGGCAGCGTTGATGAGGTCGGTAATTTCATTGTCAAAATCGTCTGTTGTCAGCCGCAAACGTTGACGGATAGCCGCGACATATTCGCTGCTAACTGCCATGTTCAGCCCTCCACGTTACGCCGCGGCTTTCGTAAGATGCACGAATGCGCCGAGTCCGGCAACCGGCTTGCAGTCAAAGACACACGCTCCGAGGTAATCAATGCTGTTGGTTGCAAGCCCGGAATGCTCAGAGCGGACAACCGTAATGTCCTGCGAATAGTTGCCGATGATGTACTCGAAATCGCCGTAGTACGCTTCATGTGCCGCAAGCGAACCAGTGAAGTAGACCTCTGCGCCCATGATGTAATACTTGCCGCCTGCGAATTCGATGAGGTTGTTCTTCGACTTGTTCATCAGCGGGAAGAAATCAGTAAAGAACGTCGCCTTGTTCATGCACCAGACGGCATTTCGCTCATAGCCGGACGCAAGCATACCGTAAAGCGAAACTACATTTTCTTCTGTCAGGGATGCCGTTTTTGCAACTGTCACCTGATCTGTGCCGTCCGTGTACGCGCCGCTTGTACCCTTGCCCGCGACCTTCACGCCGCCCGGCTGATCGCTGCCCGTACCCGTGAAGATGTAATTTTCAATCTTGCGGGCGATGGATTCGGCAATCACTTCGACAATGTAGCTTTCAAACGCGGACAGCGCCATTTCGGAAGATGCGCGGGATGCCTTGACCAGCTTGACGATTTCGTAGCCCGTCAGGGAAACGGAAGTCAGGCTGTCGGAGGCGGCGGTAATGCTTGCGTTCTCCGTGTGAAGCGCCGCGTCACTGTTCGTGCCTTCGACGGCGAATTTGAAATTGCCGGGGACGTGGAAGATTTTGCAGCGCTGCAAAATCGGGGCGACCTCGTACATTTTCTTGATGATCTGATTCGCGGTCGTTTCCGGGATGATGGGCAGCGCGGAATTTGCAGCGGTCGAATACGCGCGCTGTTCGTAAACGCGCTTTTCATCGTCCGTCAGGGACTTGCCCTGCAAGGTTTTCAGCCATGCGGAACGATACAGCTTTTCCGTATCCTCTACGGGCAGGCTGCGGGCAGCGACGGGGTTTTCGATGGGATTGCCCATAGCCGAGCCGGAATTCAGCATACGTTCGATTGCCTGACGCTTTTCGAGTCCTGCATCTTCCTCATTCAGTTCGCGCAGTTCCTTTTCCAGCGCGTCAATGTCGGCGTTCTTGTCATCGGTGAGCAGCTTGCGGATTTCAGCCTTGCGCGCGGCGATTTCGGCGCGTCTTTTCTCAATGTTCATGTTTTTACCTCCATAAATTCAAAAAATGTGGGTTTTCAGTATGTCAAAGCTACCAGACGTTTCCTGCGCGCGGCTTGCTCCAAAGCCGCCAGTTCCTTTGAATGCTCCACTTCAAAGAAACTGCGCGCGGAAATTTCTGTGTCTTTGTACGCGGGAATATCCACCGCCGACACGTCGTATAGCTTCTTGACCTTTGTGATTGTGCGGGTATGCGTTACGCTGTCATACTTGGATTCGCGCACGGAAAAGGAAAAGGACATTTTATCGACATACCCGCCGTCGATTTCCTCATACAGTTCGCGCCCCGCCTGCGTGCCGCCGAGGTCGGCTTCCATGCGCAAGCCGCGTTCGTCGATGGTCAGCGCCAGCGTTTTATTGCGCAGACGGGCGACCACCTTGCCGCCGTGATTGTAGTTAAAAATCACGTCGGACATATCGCATTCGTCAAATGCGTTGCGGTCGATGACCTCGGAATACTTCACGCCGTCGTATTCAAAAAGAACCGTCGGCGTATCAAACACGACCGCCGTACCGCGCACGCGGTATTCGTCTTTTTCTTCTGCGCGTGGAACGAGGGAAAAATCCTGCACGGCGCGGTATTCGCGCCCTTGTTTCATACCCATAACGTCAAGCCTCCTTCGCTTCTGCGCCGTCCGGCTCTGCGGGCGGCGGGTCTTTTTCCTTCTTCGGGTCATCCGGCGGCGTTTCGCCGTCTGCGCCCGTCTGATACTTGTCGGCAAGTTTTGCATTTACCATGTTCAACGTCTGGACGCGGCGCGCACCTTCTTCGCCGCCGATTGTCGGCATATCGAACATTGTCAAAATCTGGTCAAGCGTCGCCGCGCCGATCTCCGTCAGGAATTTCGCCGCCGTCACCTTTTCGGGCAGCGTTGCAAACTGCACGGAATTTGCGGCGAAAATGATGCGGTTGCCGTGTCCGATCTCCCGTTCTGTAAACAGCACGTTCGTGAATGCCTGCGTTAGCTTGCGGAAGAACGGCGCGATTTCGCCGCTGTAAAAAGCCTGTTCCTGCTGCGGGGTAGCCGTGTTTTCGACGATCTCTTTTGAAACGCCGAGGTAGTCATAAATTTCCGTCTTGATGTATTCAAGCTGATTTGCCGGAATCGGCGTTGTCTTGTCGTTCAGCGGCGTATAGTCATACTTGGAATCCGTGACCACGATGCCAGCGCCGTTGTTCTCCATGCGCAAATTGTCCCGTACGAAATCGTCACGGCGGCGGTTCAAATCCTCATTTTTCACGGCGTTTGAAACTTTCAGGATGCCGCGAATGACGGCGACGAGTTCGGCAAACTTCGACATAGACTGATTAAACGTGTTCGCCGTTTTCAAAACAGGATTCAGCGGGCGGTTGTCATCCCCGAAAATATCGTTTTCGAGGAAATGTCTGCGGATGTGGATAATGCGGGAATACTCGCAGATATACGACGCGCCCGTTGCGAATTTGAACCGGCAATACAGCGTTCCCATATATTCAAGCAGTTCAAAATACTGCGCGTTGATGGGATAGATCGCCACAAGCCGCCGTTGACTATCAAAGACGGGATATGCGACGGCGTTGTTGTAGACCTTGTATTGTGCCGCCAGCTTGTAATAAAAATCAGCCGCCGTCATGTACGGATTCGGCTGATACTGCAAGATGCGGTCAACGTAGTCATTGACGGATACCGTCGTTTCCGGGGACTGCCGGACGTGGCGCGGCTGCGCGGTCGATGCGCGGCGGGCGAATGCGTCCACGGCGGAACGAACCGTGTTAATATCCCACATATTGCCGGAATACGGCGAAAAGGTCGATTCCCACGAACTAAGCAGCTTGTACGCATGAAAATCCTTGTCGCTTTGCTGCTTCTTCCCGAAGATCGACTGAAATAGCCCTCGTTTTTCTGCCATGTTGTCACCCCACCAAATACATATAGTCCTCGAAATCCCGCACATAGATGACCCACGCATTCAGGAGCGAAACCGCGCCGTCAATGCGGCGCTTGTCGGAAATCTTTACGGGCTGGATATTATTGACCCCGCTTTTCTTGACTGCCGTGTTCGTCAGACACCAAAGCAAAACGGGGTTTTTGTTGTAATTCACTTTTTTGTCTGCGAATGCTGCGCCCATTTCGCGCATCGGCTGCGACCATGTAAACGGACCCTGCGCAACGGCGACCATTTCAAAGCCGTTGGAGGTCATTTCATCGACCCAGTAACCCGCGAGGGCGCGGTCATATCCGACTTTGTACGTGTCGATCTTGTATTCGTCGCGCATCTGGCAGAACCACGCCGTAACATCGGAATAGTCCACGCGCACGCCGTCGCATACCGTCAGCAAACCACGGTCAGCCCATGTTTTATAGGGCGCTTCCTGCGTGTTGTGTTCGTCCAGCATTTCCAGCTTCTTCGCCGGTAAAAAGTAATGCTGTAAAACGTAAATTTGCGGGTCATCCCCGGATTTGCGAATCAGGAGCGTCGCGCACGTCAAGTCAGTTGTTGCGGATAGGTCACAACCGCCGATTGCGTACGTGTTATACACGTCCTGCATCGTGAACGTCGCGTCGCTCTTTACTTCGTCGTAGCTTAACCACGCCGCCGCTGTCACGGATTTTACGTTGAAATCCTTGCAGAGAACGCCGGGTAAATCTTCCGGGTTCTTCTTTGCCCGCTCGACGAATGATGCCAGTGTAGAATAACGCTTGATCGTTCCGAGTCCCGGATTCGCCTTTATCCACGCTTGCGGGTCTGTCCATTCGGCGCGGTCATCCAGTTCATACAGCACCGGCAAAAACGTATCTTCCGTTATCTTGCCGTCGGCTATGTTGCACGCCAATTCGTAAATGTTATCAAACACGGATTCGCGTACCGTGCCGGATGTGGTAATCATAATCACGATGGGCTGTCGGCGGCTGGAGGTCGATTGCTTCATAACTTCGTACAAATTGCGGTCACGAATGGCGTGCAATTCGTCGATGATAACCGCGTGGGAGTTTAGACCGTCAAGCGTGTTTGAATCCGACGCGAGGGCTTCAAAGATGGATGCCGTCGCCGGAAAATAAATATCGTTCCGGCGCTTTTTGATGATCGCGCGCAGTTCCGGCGACTGCTTGACCATGTTGACGGCTTCGGTCAGCGTCTTTTTTGCCTGATCTTTTTTCGTCGCTACGGAATAGATTTCCGCCGCGCCCTCATAGTCCGCGACAAGCAGATACAGCGCGATAGCCGCAAGCAGCGTCGTTTTGCCGTTCTTTCGGGCGACCAAAAGCAGCGTTTCGCGGAAGCGCCGGTATCCCGTGTCTTTTTCAAGCCAACCGAATAGCGTCTGAATGAACGCCTTTTGAAATAATTCCAGCTTCAACGCCGCGCCGAGTGTACCCTGCGACTGCTTGCAGAATTGCTCAATGAACAAAATCGGGCGTTCCCCGGTTTCTTCGTCGAAATAATACGCCGAATCATCCGGGGGCGCGTCCATTTCCTGCATCAGCCGCCCGTAAACAGCTTTGACGCGGCGGCTTGTGACGATCTCGCCGCTTGAAATCCGCCCCCAGTATTCGCGCACATAGTTCATTATCTGCCCGCCGCTTTCGGCTTCGTAATAAACTGCATCAGTTCATCGCCCGCCGTTTTCTTTTCCTTTTCCGGCAGCAGGCTGATAAGCTGATTTGTCAGCGTCGAAAACGATTTGATCGTCGTGTTATAGGCGCGTAGGGCGGGGGACTCCCGACGCATTTTCTGTGCGCCCTGCACAAAATCTTCGATAAGATCGCCGTTGTTGATCGCGTCGGCAAGGCGTTCCAGCGTAACCGACGTGACCGCGAATTGATTGATTAAACCCTCCGCGAATTGCTTCTTTTCTGTGGGTAAATCACGGAAAAGTTTTTTAATTTTTCGCTTTTTCGCGTCAATTTTTTCAGGGTTTGACATATCTTCGTATGTCTTTTTTTCTTCCGCCATATAATGTATGCCACCTCCTGAATTTTGCGTTACCCCCCCTCATGTGCGCGACCGGGGCGGTTCTAAACGTGGGTGAAGCGCGGTTACGCCGCCGGAAATTTTCAGCGGCGCACCGGGGGGGATATTGCGGATTCGATGACGTTTCCGTCTGCATCAAAAGCAAGACCGTCTGCAAGCGGCGGCGTTCCTTCGTGAATGATCGCGTGACACGTCCGGCAGACGGTTTCAAGATTATCTTCGTTCAGCGTAATCATGGGGTCGTCTATGTTTCGCGGCGTTAATTCCGTCTTGTGATGGACGATGCAACCGGGCGCGCCGCACCTGACGCATAGCCCCGCGTCGCGTTTCAGGATGTACGCCCGCGTCCGCCGCCATGCTGCCGATTCGTAGAATGCTTTGGCAAATGCTTTCATTCTGCTGCCTCCTTGCAAAAGGGTAAAGGGAACGCCCTGCGCATAAGCGCAAGGCGCACGGCGGCGAGGTTTCCTCGACCTCCCTTTACGGCTATCAGCATAGCACGGATTTCCGAAACTTTCTGTTCAGACTTTTTTCAAAAGCGTCCGGCGTGGTCAGAGCAGCGCCCCAGCATCCGCGCCGAAGTACAGCACTGCAAAGCCCGCAACGGCTTTATTGCGCAAATCGTAGATCGACGTGCGCGACGCATAGTTCACCTGTTCGGCAATTTCTTCCTTGCTTTTCCGCTCTATGTACCATAGGCGCAGTAATTCCGCGTCTTGCGGGTCAAGCTGCTGCAATACGCTGTCGATTTCGTCGATCTTGTCTTTCGTGCGGTTGATCTCCCGCGCAACTTCGGCAATCTCAATGCAATCTGTCAGCGCATCGTTTACACTTTTCGTGCTTGTGTACGGCTTCGACGTATCTAACGACGGATAGCCCGACGGCGCATTGTGGCGCATGATTCTTTCCTGCCGCCGCATCAGGTTTTTCAATGCCTTTTCAAGCATTGAACGTGATCGCAACGTGTTTTCCGCTGCGTCGAAATAGTTAATCATAGCCCGCCTCCTTATGCGCGCTTCCCGCCGTGCCGGTATTCGCGCCCTTTGTTGTATTCGTGCTTTGCCATAAGCACGGCTTCAATGTCTACGCCCATGAACGCAAGGAAATCCATGATGCGCATGACCGCATCGCAGAGTTCGACCGCAACGCCCTCCGGCTTGCAGTTCCCCTCCGTATCAGCGCCCGAAGGATGCCCGACGTTATCGCAGATTTTTGAAAACTTGCAATTCTCCGGCGACAACGCACATGTGCCGTAGATAACCGGGTTTCCGCTCCGCCATTCTTCCACGGCTTCCGAGATTTCAGCGTGTATCATAACCGCGACTTCCGGGAACGTGATAGGCGCATCATACCAACCGTGCGCAACGGCGTTTTTGTGGACATCCTGTGCAAATTCGTTTACCGTCATTCTTTCCGCCTCCGATTCGTTTTTGTTTTTCGCTGTGGCTTTATAAATTTACCGTCCCGGCGGTAAAACCGGGCGACGATATACCGTCCGCCGTTCACGTCGTTATGAAATGCGCCAGCTTCCGCAAGGAAATAGCCGGGGTACAGCTTTTCATATTCGGCGTTGTTGGTCGTGTCCCGTGCGAGTTCTTCCGCCCGCCTGCCGGAAATGCGTCCGTCACGTGTTTTCGGGTCAGGGTCAATCAGATTCTTTGACGCATTCCAAGCCTTTTTGCCGACGGGCTTCTTGACGATGTAATGCCCAAGACCGGCAAGCCCTGTTTCCGTGAATTGCAGACGGCGGCTGTTCGCATATCCCAAACCCCAAGCCGCCTCCACCGCGTCACGATCTAACCCGCCGCTGATCGTGATGTGATGATGATAACGCCCGGTCTTTCCGCCGCGTTCTGTCACGACGATGTATTTCAGCGGCGGCAATCCGGCTTTCTTCCGCATCCGCTGAATGCGGCGTATGTAATTGCGGGCATTCCGTGCGGCTTCTTCTTCGCTTTCCGGCTGGACGGTATATGTCAGGTGAATTTCAAGATCGTCCGGCGTGAAGTTCGCGTGAAGCAGTCTGACAAGTTTTTCTTCCCTGTGGCGCTGATTTAATTTCTTCTGCGCGTCGGTTGTCGGCTTGCTCCGGCTGCGCCGTCCGTTCGATTGCCGGTATGTAGGAAAAATATATACGTCGAGGTACTCCCCGCAGTAGTAGCGCTTTTCCCGATAGATTGTTTTCATGCCTTTACCTCCGGCGGCTCTGTGGTCGTTAAGTTACTATCCCATACAAGCCCGAAAATAGCGGTTTCCCGCCGCTTTTCGCTTGCATATCGCCCCGGAACGTGATATTATATATAAGGTATGAGTAACCTTGTCTTTTCCGAGGCAAGCACCGCCGACGTTCTGCGAAAACGTCGGCGGCTTTTTTATGCGTCCGTTTCCGCCGCATCCGTCCAGTCAATAGCCTGTCCGCATTGCCCGCAGAATGCGTTCTGCGCGCCGTCTGCATTGTGCAAGTGTTTGACGCTGCCGCACCGCTTGCAGGCTAAAGCGGGCGCGGGGCGCGCTGGAAGGTATTCCGGTTTTTTCCGAACGCAGTACGACAACGCCGCAATCCCCATGCGGCAGGCTTCTTCTACCGGCTCGATGCTTTCGTAATGCTCCCGATGCGCGGGATTCAGAATTTCAATCGCACGTTGCACGTTCATATCTCCGCCTCCATCTTTTGCAAATTCCTTGTAACGGGTCATCGTGCAGGGGTTTCCGCAATTCCGTTTGTTGCATAGCGTGTTTTTCTGCGGGTCACATACATATAGCCCGGAACAGTCAAAATCCATCGTCAGCCCTCCCGATCATGTGCAGCGGGCAGTTTTTCAGCCGTTCTTTTGATACCCGAATGCCGCGTGTACTGTAAATCGACGCGCCCGCCGTGCAAATACCGTCGTTGTAGCGCCCGCCGGGGCGGTTTCCCATGCCGTCATAGTAGCCGCATTCCGCGCACGAACGCGGGATTTTCCGCATATTCGTAACGATGATGATTTTTCCAATGTATTTGTTCATTTCAGCCTCCGTCAGCGCCGCTTCGGGTCATAATCTTCAAAGCGTTCGCATTTTCTGAAAATGATCTTGTTGTTTACCCATCTTTGCAAAAGCCGTATTTCGCGCGGCGCATGGGGCTTGTCGTAGATCATAACGTATGGGTCATAGCCCATATTCCGCAACGTGTAAATCCTGTGCAGATTTTCCGCCTGCGTCGTATTGTAGTTCGTAAGCACGTAGACCCGGCGTTTTCGTTCATCCGTGATCGCGCCGTGCTGCGCGTACAATTCAAGCCCTTTCACTACTGCGTCGGACTGTTCCATGAAATCCCACGCAAAATGAATCATTTTCGTTTTCACAGCGTTCAGGGACAGAACGATTTCTTTTGTCAGTGTCCGGCAGTCAACGCCTTGCGTGAAATCGACCCATGCGCCGCTATCTGCCAGTTGCCGCAGAAGGTCAAGCCGATCTTTGCAGGCTGTTATATTCGGGTCAAGCAGCTTTATATATCGCTGTCCGTGCCACCATTCCGACAAGTCTGCGACTTTTCTGCTCTGTAAGCCCTCTTTGTCGCCAACGATGCAAAATGAACAGTGTCGCGGGCAACCTCTTGTCAGAAATCCGTATGCCGTATCTTTCGTCAATTCCGGGTATAGGGAATAATCAGGGTAAATGTGTTCGATTTCTTCCGGCAAATTGCCGTTAAGCCCGTATCCCGTTCCGCCTTTTATGATTTTCCTTGCATTCAAGGGTTCGTCAACGTCTTTTGAATATGTATCGTCAAACACCTTTGACATATAAACAATGTCGTAGTCACCGAATCCCCACCACCACTCGACATGATCGCCGCGCGATTTGTGGAATGCGGAAATCTTCATAAGCGCGAGATTCGGGAAATTGTGGCTATCTACGTCGATAAGCCCTATGTTCATGGTATGATCTTGCCTCCTTGCGGCTACTTCCCCGGCATTGAGCCGGGGAAGTTTTTGAATTCCGAATTTTACAAATCAAAGCCGGGGGCAAAGCCATCCGAGTAGTTCGCGTTGCTGAAGCCGACCGTGCCGCCAGCATACACATACACGAAATACGTGGAACCGCTGGCAAACGGGGAACGGAGCCAGTACGGATATGTACCATTTCCGGGGACTTCCTTCACGCGGTCGCGTTCTTCCTTGAAAATAGGCAACTGGAAGCTGTCTGTTTCTTCCTTCCACCATCCATCCGGGTCATTGCCGAAAACGTCCGTTGCTGACGGCAACCACAACGAATCAAAATATTCGTACGTTTCGCCGTCGATTTCCTCGCATAAGTGTCGCGGCGTGATCGCTTCGCGCAGTTCAGCGGGCAAATGCGGCAGAATATCTTCGAGGACGTGTCTGCGGGCTTCGCTTCTGAAATATCCGCCTTTGTTGGTCATATCCTTGTTCATCTGCCACATTTCGCGGAGGCAGTCTTTGAAAACAAATCGGGCGCTATGCTTGCCGACGTAGCCGCAAACCGGCGTAATCGTTTCGCCCGTGTCAAGCGCAAGCGTGATTTCGTCGTGCGGGCGGATGACCTCCAGACCGCGCCCCTCCTTGATCGCTGCTTTCAGTTCCGAAATATTGATTTCCTGCTCTGTCCTGCGTGTGATTTTCATTGTGTGACCTCCTCAATAGAACAAAAGATGTGATTTCCGATGACTGCAACGATATTGTCGTTGTATGCCTTTGTGCTGAAAAATACCGCTTCGGCGGGAAGAATGTAATCTGTGTCGTGCAGCGCGGTATAAACTGCGTCGTACTGCGTCTGTGTCGGTTCTGCTGTCCAAAGATACGGCGCGGGGCTGAATTGCCAAACGTCCCCGTACTTTTGGAAAACGACCTCTTCGACCGTATCCGGGAATTCCGGCGACAAGCAGCGGTTCAGCGCAGTCAGGACAACGGCAACTTGCCCGTCGAACGGTTCGCCGCGCGCTTCGTGCCATGCAAGCGCTGCCAGCATATCAATATCGTCCTCCGTGACATTCAGCGCCGCATAACGGCTGATTTCTTCCGTCGCTTCCTCCGGCTGTTCTTCCGGCTCTGTTTCTTCCGGTGCTTCCGGCGTGATCGTTTCCGGCGTTTTCGTGATCTGTTCCGCCGCTTTTGTGATCGCGGGCGCGATTTTTGTTGCTGCGGCAACCGTTTCCGTGCTTGCCGCTTCCGGCTGCGTGTCCCGCTCTACCGGGCGCGCCAGCGCGCAGACACAAGCCGCCGCAATGATTGCAATGACGGCGCACAGCGCGACCGTCGGCGCGAACCGGCGTATCATGCGGCGTTTCCGCCGCTGCTGCGCGGTCATTGCTCTGTGCTTGCCGGTTCTTCTTCGGCAAGCACGATAAATTCACATTCGCGGGCTATCTGCGTCCAGCGGGCGCGCCATTGCCGCGCGGCGGCGATGATCGCATCATATTTGCAGCGCCCGTTTGCGGTTGTTTCGCCGTATTCGGCGTGTCTGACGAGGTATAGCTTCATAGGTCTGCGTTCCATGCAAGCCCCTGCCTTTCTCTATTCGGCAATTTCGCCGTCTATCAGTTGGAACGATTCGCGGAGAATGCCGCCCCGCACGGCAAATTCAAGAATGCAATAGCGGCGCGCCGGATGGATGTACGAAACCGTACCCCGAACGGCTTTATCTTTGCCGTCTTTGCCTAAGACGCTGAACGTGACGGGCTTGACCGTCCTGCCGCATCCGATTGTTACCATGATGTACCCTCCTTGCGGCGGTCATAGGAATAACCGCTGCTGCGCTGTATGTTCTTCAAAACGCTGTTCTTGCTTCTGAAAATATTCTGCGTCGATCTCACACCCGATGAAATCAAGCGCCATATCGTAAGCGGCAATTCGGCTTGACCCGCTCCCAAGGTGTGAATCAAAAATCTTGTCGTACGGACGCGCGTATTTCGTGTAAAGCCACAAATACAGCGCAACCGGCTTTTGCATGGGATGAATCCGCACGTCATCCGCGCCGACGTTCCCGAAATACGCATGGTCAAAGCATTTTGCCGTTTTATTGAAACTCGTCCATGCTAATTCGCCGTCGGAATAGCTGTCCACGGGCTGACGCTTGTACCAGAAAATGAATTCCTTCGTCGGCGGCAGCAAATCCGACAAATGATTGTAGCCCCAAATAATCTGATTCTTGCTGACACGGAACAGTTCGGTGAAGTATTCCGCCGTCGGTTTATCGTCGTTCGCGGTCTTTGTCTGCCCGTAGCGCCTAACCCGGCTTGTCTCCTTGAATCCCTTTTCAATCCCGTACGGCGGGTCTACAACCGCCAAATCGAAATACTTACTCGGAACGCGGCGCATAAATTCCATGCAGTCAATGTTATACGCTTCGTTCATTCGCCGTCATTCCTCCAACTGGTACGTTTTCGTTTCGCTGCGCTCGACCTTGATTTTCTCTTTTGTGGTCATCGTGATTTTCGCCTTGCAAAGCCCGCGCACGTTGATCGTAGCCGACGTAATAAACCCGCGTGCCGTCTGCTCCGCGATAGCGTTCAGGAGTTGCAGCGGTTCTTCGGCAGCAATCGGGGGGAAAGCCCAGCTTTGCAGCATCGTCCCCGAAAATCTTGCGAATGCGGTTTTGCGCCGCCGTGATCTGCTTGCGCAGATTCCGTTCATGCCATGCGTCGTAGCATTCGCATTTTTCGGAAGCGGCAATATCGGCTTCCGCCTGCGTTTCTTCTTCATAGTCCAGATTCACGACTTGCCCGCAGTATCTACACGTGCCGAATGTCATTCCGTTACCTCCGGGCTTTCCGCCGCTGCCTGATCGCCGCCCGTGGGCGCTTCGCCGGTTGCCCGTCTGATCGCCGCCGTCAGCGCCGCGACCGCCGACGAGATTTGACCGCCCGACGCTTCCGGCTTCGGTCTGTCCGGGTCAGCATTTTCCGCCAGCTTGCAGACGATAGCCGCTTGCACGACCTCACCGACGAACGTGCCGACTTCCTGCATCGTCATCGTTTCGGCGGACGTGCGAACGACAAAAGCGCCCGTCGTGAATTTGAATACCGCATACGCGCGCTTTCCTGCCGGGGGAACGATGCGGATAGCGCCCGCGTCTGCAATGACGGCTTCCGGCGTGGGGACTTCGTACCCGCTCGACGCGAATACTTTCAACTGTTCCGGCGCAAGGGCGTAAACCTCGCTGCCGAGTTGCTTGGAATACAGCTTTTTCATGTCTTTTGTACCTCGTATCTTTCCGGCGGTCGTAAGCAGCCGCCCATTTTTGGACACCATGCCGGGACGTACGGCAGAAACCGTTCAATGCCGACGATGTAACCGCACGTTTGCCCCGGCTCATAGCATCTGAAACACTTTTGACCATTTACCCAATCTTCCGTTACGACGCTGCCGCATCCGGCGCACGTCCGCGTATAGTCCGCGCGGGTCATTCGTCATAGTCCTCGTCGGAAAGAAGATCGTCGAGTTCAATCTGCCCCGGTAAAACGCCGTCCTCTATCCACCAATGAAACACGTCCCGCCCGGTTTCCCAACTTTGCTTTGTTGTCCTTCCTCGCCGCTTCCGTTCTTCCAGCATTCGCCCGAACGCTCGTATATACGCTTCCTGATATTTCGGATAGCGGGCAAACTCTGCGTTCCTGCCTGCTTTTCCAGCCATAGGGCAGCCGACGCACCCAACGCGGGAGTAACCACACTTGTAAAGCGGGTTTACCGGTATTTTTTCGGATTCGATATAGTCCCAAACGTCCGAATCCTTCCAGTCAATAATCGGATTGCAAACCGCTTTGCGCTGGCGCATACATGATTCAAAGAGCCTGCGGCGGTCATCATTATCATTGTTAATAATCACCTTTTCGCTCTTTTTACTTGCTATGTCCTCATAAATGCCCCTTTGCTTGCGTTTCGCGCTTTCCGCCCATCGCACGCCCGTTGTAATGTACCGCCCCTGTCCGCCTTGCTCCTTTAAGATTGAACAGCAATACCGTACTAACCGCGTCGGCGGCATAAGTTTTTGCGGAATTAAGCTCCACATTGTAACCCGTTCGCCCTTGTAATACGGGTAATTCAGAAAACATTTAACGCCTTTTTGCTCCAATCTTTTTAGTTCATTGCGAATGAAATAAACTGTTTCCGGCGCGTCAACCGTTGTGTGATTGTGCATGACTTCAAATTCGATTCCTGCCCGCTCTGCGAGGGCGATGCAAACCGAGCTGTCTTTTCCGCCGCTTGTCGTGACGATCAACGGCGCTTTGTAGAACCGCTCAGACATATTCGCGGCTTCTTGTAGCCGCATGATCGCCGTACGTTCCAAATCAGCCCCCATTTATTGACCCTCCTTGCAGCTTTCCACCGGAAGCGTCAAATACCAAAGCGCGCTGCCCCGAAGGGCTTCATTCGGGCAGTTGTCGCAGTTTTCCGCCGCGCACTGATCGCAGTAGATGCGATGAAACGCATTGTCCCACGGCGCATTGATCGCCGGAATCGCTTGCAGGAAATCCGCCAACGCCTGCGGGCTTGCCGTGATTCGGTCGAAAACGTTCATTTCACGCCTCCAGAATCCCGATGATTTCCGTTAGCTTCGTTTGGAGTTCCCGCCAATACTGCGCATTTGCCGCCGCGTGACGGAAGCGCGGCTGTCCGCCTGCGGTCTTTTCTTCGGCTAATTTGTCCCACGCCGCCGCTTCTTCTTCGCGCATTTTCGTAGTCATCAGGATATAGGCTATCAGGGTCGCGCGCTGTTCCGAGGTTAATGTCTTTTCGTTCATGGTATGAGCCTCCTTTTTCATTCTGTCGCTTTCCGGCGACCTCTTTTGCGGTATGCTTCGGTCACGCGCTTTTCTGCAACTTCTGCCCGGTATGCAGGGCGGCAGCGCGCGTTCAGTTCCGGCACTTCTCCGCGCTTGATTTCCCGGTAAATCGTCGCTTGACATTTGCCGATGCGCACCGCGATTTCGCACGGCTTCGCGCCCGCGTTATACATTTCTTCGATGATTTTCCGATCTTCAAGCCCGATATTGTAGCTGTTCATTCCGTATCGCCTCCGTTTCCTGCGTTTTTGGGGATAAAAAATAAGCGCGTCAGAAGTAATAACTTCTTTCGCACTTAATAATAAACGGCGCATCCGGAAGAAAAATTGAAAATTATCCTTGCATTCTGGCGCATCCTGTGGTACTATAGCTAGGCGTTTGAACCAAGGGAAGGGCAGTCTGCCTTTTTACAGAAATCTGATGAGAGAGGTGAAACTCATGAAGGAAGGTATCCATCCCAAGTACGAACAGACTACTATCAGATGCGCGTGTGGTGCAGTTATTGAGACTGGTTCTACAAAAAAGGACATCAAGGTTGAAATTTGCTCCAAGTGTCACCCGTTCTACACCGGCAAGCAGAAGCTTGTTGACACCGGTGGACGTGTCGACCGTTTCAACAAGAAATACGGCCTGAAGTAAGAAGACAGTCCGCACCGCGTATCGGTGCGGGCTTTTTTCATGCTTGTCGCAATTTGTAAGAAACTGACGGAAATGGATTTATGGAAGAACTGAACCGAAAAACGATCGACCGGGCCGTGCTCGTGGGCCTCAACGCGGACTGCTTCACAAAGGAAGAGACTGCGACCGAGACGACGCTGGACGAGCTGGAGGCCCTTCTCAATACCGCAGGCGGCGAATGCGCCGGAAAGGTCCTGCAGAACAAGCACACCCCCGACCCCCGCTCGTTCATCGGCGAGGGCAAGGCCGAGGAGGTCCGCCAGCTCGTGCTGGAAACGGGCGCGAACATGGTCATTTTCGACAATGACCTGACCCCCTCGCAGACGCGGACGCTGGAAGATATTTTAAAAACGACCGTGCTCGACCGCAGTGCGCTCATTCTTGATATCTTCGCCCAGCGCGCCAAAACGCGTGAAGGCAAGCTTCAGGTCGAGCTGGCACAGTATCAGTATTATCTGCCAAGGCTCACGGTCTGGAACGAGGAAATGGGCCGTCTTGGCGGCGGCATCGGCACGAGAGGCCCCGGCGAAACGCAGCTGGAAACCGATAAGCGCTATATTCGTTCGCGCATCCAGAAGCTGCGCGAAAATCTCGAGCTCGTGCGCAAGACCCGCGCCGAGCAGCGCCGCAGGCGGCAGAAAAACGAGCTGCCCGTCGTGGCGCTCGTCGGCTATACGAACGCGGGCAAGTCGACGCTTCTGAACGCGCTCACAGGCTCTGATATCCCGGCGAATAACCGCCTGTTCGACACGCTCGACACCACGACGCGGCAGCTGACCGTCTCCGATACGTGTCAGGCGCTGCTGTCGGACACGGTCGGCTTTATCGCAAAGCTGCCGCACCATCTGGTCGAAGCGTTCCGCGCTACGCTTGAGGAGCTGGAATATGCGGATTTGCTCGTCCACGTCATCGACAGCGCCGACCCGGAGCGTGAGGATCATATCGCGGTCGTGAACCGCCTGATTGCAGAACTTGCAAAGCCCGGCACGCCCGTTCTGGAATGCTATAACAAGTGTGATCTTGTCCCGGACGACGAAATTCCGCGCGGGAGCGACAAGGTCGCGATCTCGGCGGCGAGCGGCTATGGGCTGGACGCGCTCAGGGAGGCCATCGAGACGCAGCTCGGACGCGGAAAGCACCGCGTAAAGCTGCTCCTTCCGTATCAGCAGGGCGGCATGGTCGCCGCGCTCCACGATACGGCGCAGGTGCTCTCCAGCGAGTATGCAGACAACGGAATTCAGATCGACGCGGTTCTGGATGAAACCTTATTCGGCAGACTGCGTCAGTATGTAATAGAGGAAGTATAATGGAACAATTCCTGGTCCCCGCCGGGGAAGGCGCATCGGAATATATGGAAAAGAAGTCGCGGTTTCTGGGCCTGATCACCCCTGTCACGACAGAGGCCGAAGCCAGAGCCCGGCTGGAAGCCGTCAAAAAGCGGGAATACGACGCGCGGCACAACTGCTGGGCCTACATCCTGCACTCCGGTCAGAAGCGTTACAGCGACGACGGCGAGCCGCAGGGCACCGCCGGCCAGCCGATTCTGAACGTGCTCGAACGCGAGGGCGTACAGGACGTGCTGTGCGTCGTGACGCGGTATTTCGGCGGGATTCTTCTGGGTGCGGGCGGCCTTTGCCGCGCGTACACGAAGGCCGCGAAGGACGCGCTGGACGACGCGGGCATTTCCGAGCTTCGCCCGTGGAGCGTACTGCGGCTCGACTGCCCCTATGCGCTCTTTGAGCGCGTGAAGCTGGAGCTGGAAAAGCACAGCGGGCTTCTCCGGGACACGGACTATGGCGCCGAGATCGCCATGACCGTCCTTCTGCCAGAGCCGGAAGAAGCTGCATTTGCCGCTGCTCTGCGGGAACTTTCTGCCGGAAGCCTCTGCCCGGAACGGACAGGGACGGAACTGCACGGCGTTAAAATCCGATAGGTTTTTAAAGAAAATTCACGCAAATTCCACAGGGAATTCAAAACTAGCAGGTATTCTGACAAGGTAAGGTGGGGTTTTATGAACGTGCGCGAACGGATGGAGCAGGAGGAATACGAGTTTTTGTCCCCGCAGGCGCAGAAGGCCGCCGAAACAAAAGGCCGACCGGAGCCGGAGGACGACAACGACGTGCGCACCTGCTACCAGCGCGACGCCGACCGCATTCTCCACAGCAAATCCTTCCGCCGTCTGATGCACAAGACGCAGGTGTTTTTATCGCCGGAGGGCGACCATTACCGCACCCGCATGACCCACACGCTGGAGGTCGCGCGCATCGCGCGGACAATCTGCCGCGGACTGCGGCTCAATCAGGATCTGGCGGAGGCCGCGGCCTACGGCCACGACCTGGGCCACACGCCGTTCGGCCACGCGGGCGAAAAGGCGCTTTCCAGCATGATGGAAAAGCCGTTCCGCCACAACGAGCAGTCGCTGCGCGTGGTGGACAAGCTCGAACGCGACGGCGCGGGACTGAACCTGACCTATGAGGTGCGCATGGGCATTCTCGGCCACACGGGAGACTTTATCCCCGAGACGCTCGAGGGCCAGATCGTGCGCACGTCCGACCGCATTGCGTACATTAACCATGATATCGACGACGCCATGCGCGCCGGGATCCTAACCGAGGCCGATATCCCGGCGCAGATCGCGGAAATTCTCGGCCACTCGCATTCACAGCGGATCAACACGCTGGTCGAGAACATGATCGAAAACACGATGCTGACCGGCACGCTCGGTATGCAGCCGGACGTGGCGCAGGCCATGGATCAGCTGCGCACGTTCATGTTTGCCCGCGTCTATACGAATCCCGTCGCCAAGGGTGAGGAATCGAAGGCGAAGGATATGCTGTGCAGGCTGTTTGAGTATTACATGAAAAACCCCGAAAGGCTGCCGCCGGATTTTCTCCCGCAGCTGGACTTTGACGGCATGGAGCGCATCGTCTGCGACTACATTGCCGGCATGACCGACCGCTACGCGGTCCATAAGTATTCGGAGCTGTTTATCCCCGCGACGTGGCAGGTGCGCTGAGTCGCTGCTGCGCGCGATTTTTGCAGGGGCAGATGCCCACACATTCTGAAAGGAGGTCGATCCCGTGGCGTTTCCGCAGCCGTTTCTGGACGCGCTCACCGAGCGCAATCCCATCGACGAGGTCGTGGGGCAGTATGTCAGCCTGACGCGCCGTGGCTCGAACCTCTTTGGGCTCTGCCCGTTCCACTCGGAAAAGACCGCGTCGTTCTCCGTCGCGCCGGACAAGGGGATTTATTACTGCTTCGGCTGCCACGCGGGCGGCGGCGTGATCAACTTCATTATGCAGATCGAGGGGCTGGACTATCCCGACGCGGTGCGGTTTCTTGCAAAGCGCGCGGGCCTTGAGGTCCCGGAGGACGAGAATTATCGCTCGCAGTACCAGAAGCAGGAGCGCCTCTGGGCGCTGTGCAAGGACGCGGCACGGTTCTTCCGCCAGCAGCTGTTCTCCCCTGCCGGAACCGAGGCGCAGGCGTACATACAAAAGCGCGCGCTCAGCATGGAGACGGTCAAGCGCTTCGGGCTTGGCTTCAGCCCGAACGCGTGGGCGGAGCTTACGGACGCGATGAAGGAAAAGGGCTATAAGCTCGACGAGCTGGTCGACGCGGGGCTTTCCCTGCGGGGCAAAAACGGCGGCGTGTACGACCGGTTCCGCAACCGGCTCATGTTCCCCATCATCGACATCCGGAACAATATCATCGGCTTCGGGGGCCGCGTGATGGACGATTCCACGCCGAAATACCTGAACTCGCCCGAGACGATCATTTTCAATAAACGCAAGAATCTGTTCGCACTCAATATTGCCCGCAAGAGCAAGCAGGGGCGCATCATCCTGACCGAGGGCTATATGGACGCCATCGCCCTGCACCAGTACGGGTTCGACTGCGCCGTCGCCTCGCTCGGCACGTCTCTGACGGAGGAGCACGCGAACATCCTCGCCAAATACACCAATCAGGTCATTTTGACCTACGACGGCGACGAGGCCGGGCAGAACGCCACGCGCCGCGCCATCCCCATGCTCGAAAAGACCGGCATTCAAGTGCGTGTCCTACGCATGCAGGGTGCAAAAGACCCGGATGAGTTTTTGAAAAAATACGGCGCGCAGCGCTTTGAGGTGCTGCTGGACGCCTGCCAGAATCAGGCGGAGTACCGGCTGGACAGCCTCAAGCGCAAATACGACCTGACGCTCGACGATCAGCGCGTAGAATTTCTGAATCAGGCCGCCGCGCTCATCGCCACATTCCCGAACGCGGTACAGCGCGAGGTCTACGGACGGCGCGCGGCAGAGGCCGCCGGCATCACGCCGGAGGCCATGCAGCTGGAAATCAAAAAGGCTTACCGTAAGGCCCGCGCCATTGAGCAGAAAAAGCAGGAGGCGCAGGAGCTGGACATCGCGCGCCAGCGTGCGCCGAAGACCCGCGCCATCCGCTATGACAATCTCCGTTCCGCGACCGCCGAGGAGGGCCTGATCTGCACGCTCCTGCGTGAGCCGGAGCTGATCGCGAACGTGAAGCTCCCGGCGGAGGCGTTTTCGGTCGACCTGTTCGGCCGGGTGCTGGCCGACCTGCGCCAGCGCGTACAGTCCGGGCGGCCCGTTTCGCTTGCCGCGCTGGGGCCGGATCTCACGCCGGAGGAAATGGCGCACCTGTCCTATGTGATGAGCCGGGACACCGCTCCCGTTTCTGATGAAGCGTTCGCGGATTATCTGCGCGTGATCCAGGAAGAATATGAGGGTCGGAGCCTGACGCGCTCGGAGGAAAATCTGCGGCTGCTGGCCGAACAGATGAAATCAACAAAACAGTATGGAGGGTAAGCAATGGGAAAAGAATTGGAACTTCTGCAGAAGATGGATCTCACGGCAGAAAACCGCCAAAAGCTCGAAGCGCTGATTACCGAGGCGAAAAAGACCGGAAAGGTTTCCTCCAAGCATCTGGTTGAAACGCTCGACGACGTGGACGCCACGCAGGACCAGACCGAGCGCTTCTATGACATTCTTGAGCAGGCCGGCATCGAGATCGACGTCTCCGACGTGCTGGACCTCATCGGCACAGCTGATATGGACAACCCCACGCTCAGTGAAATGCAGGCCATCGAGGACGAGGGCCTGCCCGCGGATCTGGACGAGCCGGAGGCGCTGCCCGAGGACGTGGAAAACGCCAAGCTGGACGACCCTGTGCGGATGTACCTCAAGGAGATCGGCCGCATCAAGCTCCTGACGCCTGAGGAAGAGCAGGAGATCGCGAAAAAAATGGCCGAGGGCGACGAGGACGCACGCAAGCGTATGTCTGAGGCCAATCTGCGTCTCGTCGTGTCGATCGCAAAGCGCTACGTGGGCCGGGGGATGCAGCTGCTCGATCTCATCCAGGAGGGCAATCTGGGCCTGATGAAGGCTGTTGAAAAATTTGACTATACGAAGGGCTATAAATTCTCCACCTATGCGACCTGGTGGATCCGGCAGTCCATCACCCGCGCCATCGCCGACCAGGCGCGTACGATCCGCATTCCGGTGCACATGGTCGAGACGATCAACCGTGTGCTGCGCACGTCGTACTCCATGGTGCAGAAGCTGGGCCGTGAGCCGACGACGAAGGAGATCGCGGACGAGCTGCACATTGAGGAGAGCAAGGTCGAGGAAGTCCTGAAAATTGCGCAGGAGCCGGTTTCCCTCGAAACGCCGATCGGTGAGGAGGAGGACAGCCATCTGGGCGACTTCATTCAGGACGACGAGGCCTCGCAGCCGTCGGAGGAAGCGTCCTACACGCTGCTGCGCGAGCAGCTTGAGGAGGTTCTGTCCACGCTGACCCCGCGCGAGGAGCAGGTGCTGCGGATGCGCTTCGGTCTGACCGACGGCAAGCCGCACACGCTCGAGGAGGTCGGCAAGGAGTTCGACGTCACGCGCGAACGCATCCGCCAGATCGAGTCCAAGGCCCTGCGCAAGCTGCGCCATCCGTCCAGAAGCAAGAAGCTGCGCGACTTTTTAAACTAAGAAGGCATCACCTGCCATGAAAGAATTTCGAAAACACAGAATATTTACACTTTTATGCTTGACAACCGGGAAAATATTCGTATCATAGTCTTATGCAATTTGAAACCGTAACAACGGAGGAATTCAAGATGTTTGAGAAGATTCAGGCGTATCTTGCCTCGCAGCTCGATATTCCGGCAGACGAGATCACCCGCGACACCACGTTCGAAAGCCTCGGCGTCGATTCGCTGGATACCGTCGAGATGGTCATGGATCTGGAAGAGCAGCTCGGCGTCGATCTGGAGCTGGAGGAAAAGATCGCGACCGTCGGCGAGCTGGTCGATTTTGTCGAGAGCAAGCTTGACTGAACGCAAAACGGCGAGACGTATGGCAAGGCTGCACTACTTGGGGAGATAGCGGTGCCCTGTTACCCGCAATCCGCTACAGCGGGGAGGAATTCCCGACCGAGGGTGTATGCTGTGTCGTCTGACCCGGATAAGCGGTGTTGAAGATCTGGTCTTGCGCAATAGGGCTCTGTGAACCGTGTCAGGTGGGGAACCAAGCAGCACTAAGCAGTCTACCCTGTGTGCCGCAAGGTTGCCGTTTCGGAGCTGGCTGTCCGGGTAACGGGTGTAGCATCCATTCGGAGAAGGGTGTGCAGTCCTGCCATGCGTCTTACCGCAAAAAACTCCGGGCCTGAAAAGCCCGGAGTTTTTCATGCCCTGCCGCAGAGAGCTGCGGCAGGGCGTTTGTATTTTATTTCGCGCTGATGACCAGCTCGCCGTTCTGCTCGTCGCAGACAAGCGTCTGACCGGGGAGCACGTCGCCGCGCAGGATGCGCTGGGCAAGAAGCGTCTCGACCGTGTGCTGCAGGTAGCGGCGCAGCGGTCTTGCGCCGAACTGCGGGTCATAGGCTGCGTCAATGACGAACGACTTTGCCGCCGGGGTCAGCTCGCACTTGAGCTGCTTGTCGGCAAGGCGCTTATTAAGCGCCGCGATCTGCAGATCGATGATGCCAGTGATGTTTTCCTTCGACAGCGGCTTATAGAACACAATCTCGTCCAGCCGGTTGAGGAATTCCGGGCGGAAATTGCGGCGCAGAAGCGTCTGCACCTCGTTTTTCGCATCCTCAGAGATCTCGCCCTCCGGTGTGATGCCGTCCAGAATGGCCTGCGAACCGAGATTCGAGGTCAGGATGATGATGGTGTTCTTGAAGTCCACCGTGCGGCCCTGCGAGTCGGTGATACGACCGTCGTCGAGGACCTGCAGCAGGATGTTGAACACGTCCGGGTGCGCTTTTTCGATCTCGTCAAACAGAATGACGGAATACGGTCTGCGGCGCACGGCTTCGGTCAGCTGGCCGCCCTCCTCGTAGCCCACATATCCGGGAGGCGCACCGATCAGACGCGACACGGAGAATTTCTCCATATACTCCGACATATCGATGCGCACCAGATTCTTTTCATCGTCAAACAGCGCCTCTGCCAGCGTCTTGGCCAGTTCTGTCTTGCCGACGCCCGTGGGGCCAAGGAACAGGAACGAGCCGAGCGGCCGGTTCGGGTCCTGAATGCCTGCTCTGCTTCTCTGGATAGCCTCAGAGACGACGCGCACGGCCTCATCCTGGCCGACAACACGCTTGTGCAGCGTATCTTCGAGATGCAGCAGCTTGTCGCGTTCGCCCTCCATCAGCCGCGCGGTCGGGATACCCGTCCAGCGCTCGATGATCTTGGCGATTTCCTCCTCCGTGACCTTGTTGCGGAGCAAACTCGTCTCCTTGCCGCTCTGCGTCAGCTTTTCCTCCTGCTCGAGCTGCTTTTTCGCTTCGGGCAGATCGCCGTACTTCAGCTTCGCGGCCTTTTCGAGATCGTAACTCTGTTCGGCAGATTCAATATCGCGGTTGATCTGCTCGATGCGTTCGCGCAGCTGCTGCACGCGGCCGATTGCGTTCTTCTCGTTTTCCCATTTGGCTTTCATGGAGTTGAACGTTTCGCGCTGTTCGGCCAGTTCCTTTTGCAGTTCCGTCAGCCGCGCCTTGGAAAGCTCGTCGTCCTCGTTTTTGAGCGCTGCTTCCTCGATCTGCATCTGGATGATCTTGCGGTTGATGACATCCAGTTCGGTCGGCATGGAGTCCATTTCCGTTCGGATCATGGCGCAGGCCTCGTCAATGAGGTCAATGGCCTTGTCAGGCAGGAAACGGTCGGTGATATAGCGGTTCGAGAGCGTTGCGGCGGCAATGATCGCGTTGTCCGTGATCTTGACGCCGTGGAAGACCTCGTACCGGGATTCCAGACCACGCAGGATGGCAATGGTATCCTCCACCGTCGGCTCCTGCACCAGAACGGTCTGGAACCGGCGCTCCAGCGCGGGGTCTTTTTCGATATACTGGCGGTATTCGTCCAGCGTCGTCGCGCCGATGCAGTGCAGCTCGCCGCGCGCGAGCATCGGCTTTAACAGATTGCCTGCGTCCATCGAGCCTTCGGTCTTGCCCGCACCGACAATGGTATGCAGTTCATCGATAAACAGGATGATACGCCCTTCGGACTTTTTGACCTCGGCCAGCACGGCCTTCAGACGCTCTTCAAATTCACCGCGGTACTTTGCGCCTGCAATCAATGCGCCCATATCGAGTGAGAAGATTGTCTTGTCCTGCAGGGACTTCGGAACCTCGTTCGCAACGATCCGCTGCGCAAGGCCCTCGACGATGGCTGTTTTGCCGACGCCCGGCTCGCCGATGAGAACCGGGTTGTTCTTCGTCTTGCGGGACAGGATGCGGATGACATTCCGGATCTCGTCGTCACGGCCGATGACCGGGTCCATCTTCTGCTCCCGTGCACGCTTGACCAGATCCGTGCCGTATTTGGCAAGCGCCTCATACGTATCCTCCGGCGTGTCGGACGTCACGCGCTGGCTGCCGCGCACCGACTGCAGCGCCTGCAGGCAGGCCTCCTTCGTGATCTGGTACGGACGGAACAGGCTTTTCAGCACCGCGTCCGCGTTTTCGATCAGGGACAAAAACAGATGCTCGACGGAGACATATTCGTCTTTCATCTGCTTCGCGATGTCCTCCGCGCTGTTCAGCGCCGTGTCGACGGCGCGCGCAACATAATATTTATCCGCCTCGCGGCCCGAGCCGGTCACGCGCGGCAGCTTCGCCAGCTCCGCGTCCACCGCAGCCTCAAAGCTTTCAAGCGTCACGCCCATCTTTTTCAGCAGCTGCGGCACAAGGCCGTTTTCCTGCTTCAAAAGCGCGGCCAGCAGATGGATCTGCTCGATCTGCTGGTTCTGGTTTTCAATGGTCAGCTTCTGGGCGGCCTGAATGGCCTCCAGAGATTTCTGCGTATAGTTCTGTGCGTTCATAGTTCACACCTCTTCTTCCAGCGTTAGCACTCTATATTCATGAGTGCTAATTCATTTTGGCTTCATCATAGTCCTGTACCCGGAATTTGTCAAGGGGGAGCAGGGTCAAAAATTGTGATATTTTTGTAAACATTTGATCGAAAAAAGAAGTTTCGAATTTAATAGTTATTTAAAAACTTGCCTCTAAGTTTTTTAATAAACCCTTGCTATGATAATCCTGCAAGAAGCGATAAACACTTTTTCATTTTCCCCTCATATTGATAAAGAATCCCCCGCAGGCAAGCTGGTCACTTGTTTGCGGGATTTCTTTCGCCAAAACAGGACCCGCGCAGCCTCAAGGTTGAAGCCGCGCGGGTTCTGCTTGTCCACGTGGATGAACCCGGCGGACACGAGCGAGCTCATGTGGTGGGAGATCGTGGCGGGAGACAGGCCGATGCCGTTGAAAAAAGCGGCGCTGGGGCAGACGACCATCTGGTCGAGTGCAAGATGCTGCATTCCGAACTGCTGCATGAAGTCTGTGGGTTCCCCGGCCAGCGCCGCCCGCATCTGCGCGGCGGCAGCGTCGAATTCGGCCTGAAGCACCGCCTCGTGGGCCTGAATGACGGGGGTGCAGAGGGCAAGCAGCTGTTGGTATCGCTCGAAATAGACCTCCGGCGGAAGCTCCGAGCCGCGGTTGAGCGTGAGCGCGATCAGATGCCGCAGCGTCTCCGGCTGGGAAAGCATCTCGGTCTGCTGCTCGGCGATCAGAGAAAGACTCTGCCGTGCCCGGCACCAACAGCACCGGCGCGGAGTTCTCTCCGCGCGAACAGGGCGCTGGCCTTGTGAACGTAAAGAATGTCGTTACCACCAAGGCATCACCAGCCCCGACGGCAAGAAGGTCTGGGCCATCGGCACGGATTACCTGCGCAAGGCATTCTTCCTCAGCACCTACGGCATCTACCGCACGCAGATCATCAGCGACGGCTGGACCGGCCGCGCATGGAACGAGGAGACCGAGGCCTATGACGGCGACTATCACGCGTCATTGTCTGCGTCAATAGCAAAGCGAAAGGCTTTTTATGGGAATTTATACGGTTGTAATATTTATAGAACTGATTCTTGGTAATGCCTTGACGAAATTCGTTCTCAGCAATACAATGAAAGAGAAATCCAAAACGAGGTATGAGAACCATATCCCCTGAACGACTGAAAGACCTTACTCGACGACTTTGGTCAGAAAACGATAGCTGCCATTCTACGCATGGAAATTTCTCGCTGTTGAAAGCAGGAAAAAGCGTGTCCGTTTCTGTAAAAGTGAGAGATTTGCTGGACGAAGTGCTTACGGCGAATGTAACGGAGGTCAAATAAAGGAAAAAAAGTTAGTCAAAGCAAAGAACAATTTGACCTTGTAATACATAGCGACCAGGAGGCGCATATTGAATTCTGGTATGCACGGGATCTCATGCCGCTTCTCGGCTATGAACGATGGGAGAACTTTGATAAGGCAATCGGGCGTGCTATTGAATCTTGCAAAACCAGCGGAATAGAAGTATCGGATCATTTTCGTGAGGTCACGAAAATGATGACCGCCGGTAAAGGTGCGCAGCGAGCAGTCAAGGATTACGTGCTTACTCGTTTTGTTTTGCAGCAAATATTTGTGTAATTATCTTGGCAGCGATATAGATATAGAAAGGGGTTATCGTGATTAAGCGGCAGAAAGTAGCGCTTGCAGAAGAACTGTCATCAGACATGTCGTCGCACCTGTTTCGTGCAACCAACCAGATTCAAATCCATGAGTCCATGATTCGCTTTTTTTCCACAGCGAAAAAAGGGCAGAAGATTCCATCTGAGTTGAAGCTGGCGGAGCACTATCACGTCAGCAGAGCGACAATCAGAGAGGTTCTTCAAAAGCTGGAATTTGAAGGCTATTTAATTCGAAAAAAAGGAAGCGGGACCTATCTTTTGAATCCTCCGGTCAATGAAAAAGAAAACCTCCTGTATTTTTTTGACATTCAGTCAATGATCAGGGCGAAAGGCTTTCTTCCATCCTGCGATCCCGTAACGATCATCCGTCAACCCGCCGGCGGTTATTATGCCCCAATCTTGGAGATCTCGGAACAGGAGGAGATTATCCTGCGGTATCTGCTGTTCCGGGCAGACGGGCACTTTACAGTTTTACTGGAAGATTGTTTTCCATCTAAATTTCTTTCAACGGAGGAAGAATGGAATGTAGCGTATGACCCCGACGCAGATTTGCGAATAGCGTTCTTTCATTCCATGGGAATTCGGTCAAACCGAGACGAGTTGAAGCTTGGGACAGTCGATAAAGATTCCTTAGCGCATATCCGCCGGTTTCATCCACCCGAAGATATTCCACTTTTATATATGCGTAGTCTGTGTTTCGATGCGGAGAATCGCCCAATTATGTGCTCCCAGTTCTTTTCAAATACAACGTTTATTGACTATAAGATTAATCGCCACCTCTTTTTGAAATGAAAGAGGTGGCGATTGATTTTAGAAAAAAGACTCAGATATTCAGATGCTTTCGGGGTCGCAGCGGTGTGCGGCTTATCCGTAAACCTTTCGGCCATTAATAAATTTGGCAACCGTATGCCGCTCGTCTCCTTGGAATACCACTCGTTCGATTCTTTGACGGAGGCTTCTGTTATTGAAATCCCACAAAGGCGCATCGTCAATAACAACGGCATCGAAAAGAGAGCCTTCTTCAAAACTGCCGGCTTTTCCCCAAAATGAGCAACCGCCCTTTGTGGCAAGGTAAAACGCCTCAGAAACGGTCAAGTAAGTCTTCTCGGCGAACGGATCTCCTTTTCTTTCCATGCTGTTCCAATAGATTTTGGAGGCGACAATCGTATCCGAGATTGTGCGGAACATACTCAGCGTATTCGAGCCAGCAATATCCGTACCAAGACCGACATGGATTCCAGCGTCCAGATACCTGCGGATCGGCGCTGCAACGCCGTTTGCGTTCATGTTGCTTTGTGGGCAATGCGCAACCCAGAGCTTTTTCCTTCTAGACATTAATTCAAATTCCTCCGGTGTTGGGAAGACACAATGCGCCTGTACGCTCTGCACGACCGAACCCAGCATATCGTACATATCATAGGCCTGTCCGTAAAAAGAGATTTCCGGTTTTAACTGCTTGACCCATTCAATTTCGTCCAAGCCTTCGCTTAAATGGGATTGAGTAGGAACACCGAATTCATGAATGAGAGCCTGCAGACCTTCCATACAGGCATCTGTGCAGGATGGTATATATCGAGGCGTGATCATCGGCTTAACGTATTCGTATTTTTCGCATGTGTTCTCAAGCCATGTTCTAGTTTCCCGCAGAGATTCTTCCGTTGTTTCCTGCAACCCTTCAATGGAATTTCGATCCATATTCAGCTTGCCAACATATGCCACAAATCCCTTATCAGCAAGCTTCTGCATCAGAAGCTCTGTCGCGGGGCGATGGATCGTTGCAAACGTACACGTTCTGGTCGTAGTAGATCTAAGCAGGTCATTTGTGAATTTTTCATATGCCAGTTCAGCGTAGTTCAGGTCGTTGAAATGGCGTTCCTCCGGTAAAGAGTACTGCATGAACCAAGTGTTCCAATTACTATCCAAATCCAGAGCCATTCCTAACCCGCGAAAGCCATATTGCGGTGCATGCTGATGAATATCCGCCATACCTGGAATGATCAGCTTTCCCGAATAATCAAAAACGGGGATCGCCTGATATTGCTCTGGCAAATCCTTGAATATGCCGATGACGGTATCTTTTTTACAGACAACGTAGGAGTTCTCGAAGATTTCAAACCCTTTCGGGGTCGGGGTGTGGATAATATGCCCCTTCAGTGCAAAAATAGATGTATTCATAAAAACCTCTCTGTGATTTTCTTATCGGGACATGCGATCATACGCAACTCCCAAGGCAGCAGGCGTACCGTCTCTTTTGCTTCGTGCGACAAGCAGCAGTGAGAGCGCAGTCAGAACATATGGCAACCCTGTAAAGACCTGAATCGGGAGCGATATCCCCAAAATCTGCAGTCGGAACTGAAAAGCCTCCGCTGCGCCGAAAAAAAGTGCAGCCAAAAGGATTCCTATGGGATTGCGCCGGCCAAATACTACTACCGCCAGAGCGATATAGCCGCGGCCTGCAGTAATGTTTTCAAAGAAGATACCAAGCTGCCCAAGCAGCAGGTATGCACCGCCGAGGCCGCCTAGCAACCCATTGACGGCAGCTGCCATGTACTGATTCTTATATACGGAAATGCCAACGGCGTCTGCCGCGCGGGGATTTTCGCCGACCGCGCAAAGAGACATACCCCAGATGGTCTTTTTATAATAAAACACCAGAAAGACGACCAGAAGATATGAAAAATAGACTACAATATCCTTATTGAACAGCGCATCACCAATCAGAGGAATCTTACTGAGAAGCGGAATAGGAACACTCTTTAATGTTTCAATCTGCGGGATCCCATACCGGTTGACCATCAGTTGGAAAATATAGCTGGTAAGCCCTGTAGCAAGCAGGTTCAGTGCGACGCCCGCGACGTTCTGGTCCTGCTTCAGGTAAACTGATAGGAATGCGTGAAGCAGGCTCAAAAGCATACCTGCGAGCATACCGACGACGAACCCCCAGAACAGGCTGTGCGTCAAATAGGCTGCCGCAAACCCAAAAAAAGCTCCAACCAGCATGACTGCTTCCAAACCAACGTTAATGATGCCGGCTTTCTCTGAAATGTCTTCGCCAATGGAAGCGCACAGAATCGGAATCGCTGTGCGTACTGCGGCAGATAAAAATGTTGCCCAGAATGTAAGTTGCAGGAGTTCACTCATGCTTACTCACCTCCGTTTTTTTCTTCGCGCGAGTGTGCAGTTCCCAAAAGTCCTTGGATAGGATCAGAAAAACAATAAAGCCAATCAAAATACTGACAATAGATGACGGGATACCCATTTGACGTTGCATGGTATTTGCACCGACTTGCAGCGCGGCATATAAAATTGAAACCAAAATGACTCCCAATGGGTGGTTCTTTGCAAGAAGCGCGATCAGAATCGCGGTGAAACCGTTTCCGGCAGAAAGATTCTCCATCAAGCGGTGCTGGACACCCAGCAATTCAACAGAGCCTGCAATGCCAGACAGACCGCCGCTCAGAATAGCTGCCGTTAAAAGGCTTTTTTGGACGGGTATACCAACACAGAATGCGCCTCTCGGGTTGCTGCCGCTGACTTTCAGTTCATAGCCCAGCACTGTTTTATACATAACGAACCAGATTAGGAGAGCTATCACCACGGCGATAAAAAAACCAAGGTGAAAGCGAGTTGGAAGCAGAAGAAGAGGAAGATTACAGTCTGTCTTTGCGCTCTGCGGCAGGTAATCCGCGCTATCCATCAAAACACCGCGGATCGCGATCCCGACAAACATCGTGGCAATATAGTTGAACATGATCGTATTAACGGTTTCACTGATCCCCCACCTGTTTTTTAAGATCGCAGGAATAAATGCCCACACCCCGCCAAATATGAATGCGACAAATATAGCAAGGATGCAGCGAAACCATGGCGGCCCTGGAAGCTTGATAGCAACAAACGTTGCCATCAGTGCGCCCATGTAAAACTGCCCCTCTGCACCGATATTGAAAAAGCCGGTTTGAAATGAAATGGAAACGCCTAATCCCATCAGGATTAGCGGAGTTGCCTTTACGAATATCTCGGCGAACCCGTTAAGCGAACCGAACAGCCCATAACAAAAATATCCGAACGCCTCAATCGGATCGGCATGGCAGAGCCATATCAATCCAACAGCAAGCAGCAGTACTGCGGCGACGGAGGACGCAATTCTAATAAACCTTTGCTTCATTCCGCAATAACCTCCTCCACAGGGCGGCCGCCCATCATAAGGCCCAGTGTTTCGGCTTTTAATTCGGCGGAGTTTTCTACAATGCCCATAATTTTCCCTTCATACATTACGGCGATCCGGTCGGAGACCTGCATGATCTCATCAAGATCCGTCGAAATCAGGAGCACACCTTTGCCGTGGTCTCGGAGGTTCTGCATACACGTCCGTACATAACTTGATGCGCCGATATCAAGTCCACGTGTGGGTTGCATAGCGATCAGCAGATCGGGCGAATCGCCAATTTCCCGAGCTAGGATGATTTTCTGCTGGTTGCCGCCTGATAAATTTCCAGCACGTTCGCCCGGTCCGTGTACGCGAATGTCAAACTTTTCAATTGCAGCCCGTGCAAAGTCGAGTACGTTCTTTTCGTTGACGACGCCGAATTTTGAGATTTTTGGAGTCCGATAATCACGCAGGATCAAATTATCCGAGATACTCTTATCCAGAATCAATCCATCACGATGACGGTCATCCGGGATGTAGGAAATTCCAAGCTCAAAGTGCTGCCGCACGTTCAGTCTGTCAATATACTGATTTTTGAAAGAAACGCATTGCGAATCCTGTCTGCGAATCCCGCAAAGAAATTCAGCGAGATAGTTTTGACCGTTCCCATCCACTCCAGCCACACCAAGAATTTCTCCGCAATGGAGGCAGAACGAAACCTGATCCAGAAGATTCTTGCTGCCGTTGGGGTTTTTAAGCGTAAGCCCCCGCACATCCAATACACGCTCCGGACGCGGCTTTTCGGCATACTCAATTTTGTCTGTACGAATCTGTCGGCCGATCATAAGCTGGGACAGAAGCGCTTCCGTACATTTTGCGGTTGTAAGCGTGTCAATTTTTTTTCCGCTGCGCAGAACCGTGATCTTATCCGTAATTTCCATGATCTCAGCAAGCCGGTGAGAAATCAGAATGATACTGTGCCCGTCTTCTTTGAGTGATCTCAAAACAGAGAACAGAACTTCTGTTTCCTGTGGCGTCAAGACGGCAGTGGGTTCGTCCAGAACAAGAAGCTTTGCGTTTCTGTAGAGCGCCTTTAGGATCTCGACACGCTGCTGTTCGCCAACAGAGAGCTCATCGATCCGTTTATCAACATCCACGGCCAAGCCGTATTTCTGTGACAGCGCTTTGATTTTCTTCGCAATGTCTTTTTTCTTTATAAACGGGTAACTTTCGACTTTCATTCCCAGAATGATATTTTGTAAGACAGTCATCGGTCGAACCAACATAAAATGCTGATGCACCATGCCGATGCCGCAGGCGATAGCATCCAGCGGCTTCTGAAAGTCCTGTTTGACACCATTCCACCAGATCTCGCCTTCGTCGCAGTGATACAAGCCGTATAGAATATTCATAAGGGTTGTTTTTCCTGCGCCGTTTTCACCGAGAAGCGCGTGAATTTCGCTCTCCTCTACAGACAGATCAATGTGATCGTTGGCAGGGATACCGTAAAAAAGCTTGGTGATCCCTTTCATTTCCAATAATGCCATGTTTTATGTCTCCTGTTAGGTAGTAGTGGAAATGCGGCAGAATGCATCCCAGATGATTCTGCCGCACGCCACGGAGATCTTAAGTGAAAGAACCACTGCAGTATGAAACGGACGTCATATCGGATTGCACCCGCTCATTTTGCCAGATTCTTCCTTGCGCTGCGTAGGACCCAATCAGTCAATGGATAATATCGTCCGAGATCTCTGTGATCATCGGAATATCAAGTTCACCGGAGCGCATTTGATCCATGCATTCCGCCAGCTTATCCTTTACCTCCTGCGGAACATGCGAGTTATATTCGGTCAGCTGCGCAACATCTGCAGAAATGCCATATTCCCGAATGCAGCCCTGGAAATCCCCGTCAATCGTATCCTTGACCGCCTGAAGAACAAGGTTTTCAATGTTGTTCATGTTACAGAAAATAACTGTTTCTGGAGCTAGATTCTGCTGCTCAAGCTCACCGAAAGCATAAACGCCCGCTTCCTCACATGCCTTTATCATGCCTGCATTGGACGCATTCCCGCCGCCGCCGATCAGATCCACACCCTTGTCGATCATAGCCTGCGCGGCCTCCTTGGACTTTTGCACATCTTCCGTTGAGCCGGTATATGCAGTATAGACATCACAATTCGGATTCACAGCCTGAACGCCTAATTTGTACCCCTCAGCAACCTTGATGATAGCCGGACCGACCAGACCCGCGACAAAGCCGACTTTATTTGTTTTTGTCATCATTCCAGCCGCAATGCCCTCCAGATATCCGACCTCCTGCATCTTGAGCGTGTAGGATGCGACGTTCTCGGAGCTGACCGTTCCGTCGATAACGATGAATTTTGTATCAGGATAGCGTTCTGCAACGGCCAGAGCCGCATCGCCGAAAGAAAAACTATGCCCAATGATCAGGTCATATCCCTGAGATGCGTAGTCCGTGAAAACTGCTTCCATCTCGGTAGGCTTGATGTTTTCCGTATATTTTACGGAGATGTTGTAGGTATCCTTTGCTTTCATAACAGCGTCATAAGCGAGCTGACTCCATGCTCCATCATTCACAGGAGTGACCAGGCAAAGTGCGACTTTCGCCTGATAGGCATCATCCTCTGTAGAAGCAGGAGACGCGCAGGCACACATACTGACCAACATCAGCAGGGCAAGAAATAAAGCGGTAAGTTTTTTCAAAGTAAATTCCTCCATCCTCACATCACATATAACTGATTTTTTCGCGCTAAGAAAACGCTTAGCTGGGATGTCGTCTGTAGGCTGCAGCGCTACAGGGGGGGAACATCTTGCATTCAAAAATAGCAGTATCATTTGAAGATGTCAATAAAAACAGAATTATTTGTTGAATTTTGGAGATGTGCAATATTTTGCAGTTTGATGTTTTTATAAAAAGACAAGTTGTCAGACAACTTTCATCCCTAGTGCAGGAGCAACCGTAAGGGCGAAATACGGACAGGATGCGAATTTCCAATTGCGGCTGAAAGATGCCTCACTGTCGGTGCGCAAAACACATCATAATACTGTAAAACCTGCACAAAGAGCGGCGGCATAAAAATTGGTTTATTTTTTTAATCTTACTACTTCAAAACGGAAGGATAATGGAGTAAAATTAAGTTGAATGCAGGAAAAAGTTTATTATTGTTCGAAATGCTTAAAAATGCTTGAAAAATCAAAGAATTCTACGTAGAATGGTTAAAAAATGTTCCGAGTTCGCGTTGAGGCTTTGACACAGTGCTTTCTGCTTTAAGAACATAATAGACCTTCTGACTACTAAAGGAGGATTTTTTATGGACAGCATCGATGCTCAATTGCTTCGGATTTTGGCAGAGGACGCACGCTGCTCTGCGACTGACATCTCAAAAAAGGTCAATCTATCCATACCGGCAGTCAACAAACGGATTTCCAGGTTGCGCGAAAACGGCATAATCGAGCGATTCACGATTCAATTGAATCCACAAAAGATTAACAGTTCTGTCCAGGCATTTGTAATGCTTGTTGTTGATCAGTATTCAAGGGTAAACGAACTACTTGAGTTTGTAAATGCAAAAGAGAACATCGTTGACTGTTATGCGATTACAGGAGAGTATGACTATCAGTTGAGGCTGTACGCAAGGGATATTACAGAACTGGAAAGCATCTTACTCGAACTCAAAGGAAAAAAGTGTGTTTCCAAGAGCCATACGATCTTTGTGCTGATGGAACACAAACACATGCTGGGACCCTTCACCACCTAGCCTGTCAGATTCCGAGCACAATCAGGACTGTCGCCGGACCGGTCTTTCGCCCCCACCTTTACCACCTGTACGCCAATTGAGAAATCAAGAAGAATCGAGAGAAAAGGAGATGTGAAATGTCCTGTTACGTCAATACCGTCAAAGGCCCTGTAAGCCCTGGGGAGTTGGGAATAACCCTGATGCATGAACACCTTGCAGAACTGAATAACTCAATGAAGCGGTGTTATGCAGATTGGTTTCATGCTGATATCTTCCTGGAGAAAATCAAGCCTGTCTTTCAAAAAGCAAAAAAATACGGGTTGAGCACATATGTCGATCAGACAGCCGTGAATATGGGACGGGATATTCGCTTTATAAAGCGGGTTTCGGAATCGTGCGATGTCAACATTGTGGCGGCTACCGGTTTGTTCTTCTATGAAGAGAGCTGGCAAATCGATAAACCGTATGAGGAAATATCGGAGTTGTTTATTCGGGACATTGAAGAGGGCTGCGAGAGCACCGATATTAAGGCGGGAATGCTGAAAGCTGCGACGGACAGATTCGGGATCACCCCTGTAAATGTATTTCAGTTAAAGGCAGTAGCTCGTGCAGCGGCAATTACCGGCGTACCAGTAACAACGCATACCATAGCGGCTGACCGGCTTGGTCTCGAACAGGCGCTGATTCTTGAAAAGGCAGGCGTGGATCTGTCCAAAGTTGTGATCGGTCACGTCGGCGACACGAATGATCTGGATTATTTGGAAGAGCTGCTGCGCATGGGTGTTTATCTCGGTTTGGACAGATTTGGGTTGGAAGTGCTATGGCCGGAGGAGGATCGCGTAAGGAATCTGCTGGAGCTTATGGATCGCGGCTGGATCAACAGGCTCATCATCTCGCAGGACATCCCCTTTTATTCCGACTGGGGGAAAAACAGCTTCAAAAAGTTCGAAGCGATCCGTTCTTTTGATAACATAACGGGCTTTACGCATATTTTTGAGAGCGTGCTTCCGAAGCTGAAAGCACGCGGTGTCAGCGAGGATGAAATCCATACGCTGCTTGTAAAAAATCCGGCTCGTGTTTTTCACGGAGGATACACATATTAGCTTGCCGAAGGCTGGAGCTGATTCAGGCCCTGTACCCAGTTCCTATGTTCTGGCGTTTTGGCTGTGTAATAAGGAGGAAGAAATGGATAGTTTAAAAAGGCTGGCCGCATCGGCTGTTGTGCCGGTCGTGGTGCTGGACGATGCAAAGGACGCGGTCGCGACGGCAAAGGCTTTGCTTGCCGGCGGCGTGGACGTGATGGAGACCACGTTCCGCACGGCGGCTGCGGCGGATTCGATCAAGGCAGTCACGGAAGGCTGCCCCGACATGCTCGTCGGTGCGGGCACGGTCATCACGCTCGACCAGTGCCGCAAGGCCGTCGAGTGCGGCGCGAAGTTCATCGTATCCCCCGGCTTTGACGAAGAAGTCGTCCGCTGGTGCGTGGAAAACGGCGTTGCCGTGACGCCCGGCTGCGTGACGCCGACGGAAATCATGGCGGCGATGAAGCTTGGCTTGAACGTTGTGAAATTCTTCCCGGCTGGCGTTTACGGTGGTCTATCTGCCATGAAGGCGCTCTCAGGTCCGTTCGGCGGGATCAAATTCATCCCGACCGGCGGCGTGAATGGTCAGAACATCGGCGAGTTCATCGCCGCGCCGTTCATCCACGCGGTCGGCGGCAGCTGGGTCTGCCCGAAGGCGGACATTGCAGCCGGTAATTTTGAGAAGATCACCGAGCTTTGCAAACAGGCAAGATCTGCCGCGCTCGGCTTTGAGGTTGCGCACATCGGCGTCAACTGCGAAGATACCGCAGCGGCATCCGCGGTCTGCGAGAAGCTGAACGAAGCGTTTGACCTGCCGGTCAAAGACGGCAGCTCTTCGATGTTTGCATCCAGCGGCATCGAGGTCATGAAGACCATATTCAAGGGCAAAAACGGTCATATTGCGATCCGCACCAACTCTGTGGAGCTGGCGGTGGCAGAGCTTGCAAAGAAGGGCTTTGCATATGACGAAAGCTCAGCAAAGTATAAAAACGGTCGTATGACAGTTGCATACCTCAAAGATGAGTTCGGCGGTTTCGCCGTGCATCTGCTACAGAAGTAAGGAGGAGCAATCATGAAAGTTTTGACATTCGGTGAGATTATGCTCCGCCTGAAAGCGCCGGGACACGAGCGCTTCTTCCAAAGTCCGATGCTCGAGGCTACCTTCGGCGGCGGCGAAGCCAATGTGGCAGTCTCCCTTGCAAATTACGGCATGGACGCGGAATTTCTGACTATTCTGCCGCAGAACGATATTGCAGACGCCTGCATCCGCGAGCTGCGCTATTTTGGCGTGGGCACAAAGAAGATCGTCCGCGGCGAGGGTCGTATGGGCATTTATTACTTGGAGGGCGGCGCAAACCAACTGCCGAGCAAGGTCGTCTATGACCGCGCGTATTCCTCGATCGCGCTGGCAAAGCCGGGCGATATCGACTGGGACAAAGCCTTCGAGGGTGTGGACTGGTTCCATATCACGGGTATTACGCCTGCGATTTCTGAAAGCGCGATGGAGCTGTCTCTTGAGTCTGTCAAGGAAGCGAAGAAGCGGAACATCACCGTTTCCTGCGACCTGAACTACCGCAAGAACCTCTGGAAATATGGCAAAAAGGCCAGCGAGGTCATGCGCGAGCTTGCCAAGTACGTCGATGTGGCGATTGCCAACGAAGAAGACGTGCAGAAATCGCTCGAAATTACCGTCGATGTGAACGTCGAATCCGGCGAGCTGGACCGCGAAAAGTACCGCGCGCTTGGCAACAAAGTTTTGGAAGCCTACCCGAACATGAAGTGCATCGCAATTACGCTGCGCGAGAGCCACAGCGCGGACTGGAACGGCTGGGCGGCGTGCCTGAATGACGGCAAGGACTTCTATGTGTCTAAAAAGTACGAAATTCGGGATATTATCGACCGTGTGGGCGGCGGCGACAGCTTTGCGGGCGGCTTGATCTATGGCTTGAACAACTATGAGGACAAGCAGTCCGCGCTCGAATTTGCAGTTGCAGCCAGCTGCCTCAAGCACAGCATCATCGGCGACTTTAACCGCGTCGGTGTTTCTGACGTGGAAAAGCTCATGGGCGGCGACGGCACGGGCAGAGTGCAGAGATAAAAGGAGAACATCAACATCATGGAATGGATCAATGAAAAAGCCAAAACGCTGAAGCAGGGCGCGATCCGCGCCATGTTTGACCGCGCAAACACCATGACCGGCGTCATCAGCCTCGGCATCGGTGAGCCGGATATGCCGACACCGAAGCTGGTCTGTGAGGCGGCAAAGGAGGCGCTCGACAAGGGGATCACGCATTATACCCCTAACGCCGGCACGCTCGCGTTCCGTCAGGCCATTGCCGAGAAGTCCTATCTGAAGGAGCTGCACTACGACCCGAACACCGAGATCATCATCACAAACGGCGGCATGGGCGCTTTGAGCCTGCTGTTCCTTGTCCTGCTGAACAAGGGTGATGAAATCCTCATTCAGGACCCGCAGTGGCTGAACTACGTGGCGCAGGTCGCGTACTGCGACGGCACGGCGGTCCGCGTTCCCACGGATCTGGAGCATAATTTTGAAATGCAGCCGGAGGCCATTGAAAAGCTCATCACACCGCACACCAAGGCTCTGATGATCAACACCCCGAACAACCCCACCGGCTCCGTTATGACGCGCGAAACGATGGCAAAGATCGCGAAGCTGGCCGTCAAGCACGACCTGCTGGTGATCTCCGACGACGTCTACAACACACTGCTTTACGCCGGAGAAGAAGCACCCTGCATTGCGTCCTTCCCGGGCATGAAGGAGCGCACCGTCATCGTCAACAGTTTCTCAAAGTCCTATGCAATGACCGGCTGGCGCATCGGCTTTGTCGCGGCCCCGGCGGAGATCGTTGACCGCATGACCAAGTGTCAGGAAAACTTCAACGCCTGCGCCAACGCCCCCGGCCAGTACGCGGCGACCGTCGCGCTCGACCATCCGGAACTGTGCGAAGAACTGCGCCAGATCTTTGAACGCCGCCGCAGCATCCTGCTCGACGGGCTTGCCAAGATCGACGGCATCCGCTGCAACCGCCCGAACGGCGCGTTCTACGTGTTTGCCGACATCAGCAGCTTCGGCCTGAGCAGCGTCGAGTTCTGCAACCGCCTGCTCGACGAGCAGAAGGTCGTCTGCATTCCGGGCAGCGCCTTTGGCGAATGCGGCGAAGGCTTCATCCGTATCGCATATACCTGCTCGGATGATGAACTCCACGAAGCGCTGAAGCGTATATCGCGTTTTTGCAGCGAACTGCGTGCGGCATGACTCTTTGACTTCACTGCGGTCAATACAGATGTTAAATCGTCATGCATGGAGAGAGAACACATCTGCGACGCAGCAATGAGTGATCGCCGCACGATCGCGCGGCGATGCCCCGACTTTTCCAACTATTTTAACCATAGCTCATGACAAGAGAGGTCATAACCTGACATCATATCCCTATCGAACCTAGGGTGTATCTGAAAACTCCCAATGTGACCGGCAGCGAGAAATTTTTGCGCTGA